>SMVA01164672.1_pt1 | contig 11576 bp, 10 predicted proteins | sample 2456451 | NCBI WGS metagenome assembly SMVA01 (sample SAMN11095933, study PRJNA526329) | marine sediment metagenome | biome: Marine sediment; feature: Surficial sediment; material: Deep marine sediment; isolation source: Hadal surficial sediment | place: Pacific Ocean | collected 2014-05 | depth...
AAGTGACCGGATACTTTTTCCCGTTGTTCCGCCAACGCATCGTCCAGCACCGACCATTCCGGGTAACCCATGGCCAGTGCAAGCCGCGACCTGTTGATTTCATCAGATGGAATATCATGAGTCTGACGATCATTTATCGCCTGCAGGTGATTCTCGACCCGGCGGAGAAAGCAGTAGGCCTCCCTTAATTCATCAGCGACGGACTCCGGAAGACCACCGGGGCGGATAAGTTTATCCAGCGCGGATAGCAGCTCACGATCCTGCAACTCGGTTATGGATCCTCCTCGAACCAACTGCAGCGATTGAACGATAAACTCAACCTCCCTAATTCCACCCCGACCTAATTTAATATTCTGCTGATACTCCCTGCGCTGCACCTCAGCTTCGATCAATGCCTTCATATCCCTTAAGGAACTGAAGACACCAAAATCAATGTAACGCCGATATACGAACGGCCGCAAAACCTCATGGTACAAATTTGCAGCACCGCTCCATTCGTTGATAACCCTGGCCTTAATATAGGCGTAACGTTCCCAGTCCCGGCCATGTTGCGCCAGATAAGTTTCAAGGGTCGGGATGCTGACAGCCAACGGCCCGCTGTCACCAAACGGCCGCAATCGCACATCGACCCGGTAAACAAATCCATCGCTGGTGCTCTTGCTCAGGGTGCCGACAATCGCCTGACCGAGGAGGCGAAAGTACTCCTCGTTACTGACAGAGCGAGAACCATCTGTCGTCCCATGCTCTGAGAACAAAAATATAAGATCGATATCGGACGAAAAATTCAGCTCTCTGCCGCCCAGTTTGCCCATCCCCAAAACGACGAATTTCGATTCGGCGCCATCCTCGGACGTCGGGGTCCCATAACGCGGCTTTAATGCTGACGTTGCGCGGTCCAGTGCAAAGCGAATTGCGGCATCGGCGAGTGCGGACAGTTCGGCAAGCGCTTCTATCAGCGGCGGCCTTTCGACCAGGTCCCGCCATGCAATCCTGATCAGCTCCCGATGCCTGAGTCGCCTGAGCCGGCTCTGAAATTCCGGGTCCGTGAGTTTCTTCGGCAGGGCTGCGCCGAAAAGACTCGCCATCTCACCGTCCGCAAGCGCTCTTTTCAGCCTGCCAGACTCGATAAGCTCGGTAAGCATCTCCGGATACCTGTCCAGAATATCCCCAACATACGGACTGCAGGCGATAACACGAGGCAGATGGGATTTCAGTTCAGGATCGGCCTCCACGGCCTCGCAAATCGCTGACACCTCGGAATTGCGCTGGAGCCACGCCGACACCGCATTCTTAAGGCAGTCCGGCAATTCGGAGACATCAAATGAGTCCACGTTCATAGGTGACCATTCGAACAGTCTCGACGGCAAAAAAAAAGCCCCGCGTTATGCGGGGCTTTTATCGAGACATCAATCTCTGAACAACCGACAACCTACATCATGCCGCCCATACCACCCATGTCAGGCATCGGTGGTGCGGCGGCGTCATCCTGCGGTGCATCCGTGACCATGGCTTCCGTGGTCAGCAGCAGACCGGCGATTGAAGCCGCGTTCTGCAAGGCTGCTCGCGCCACCTTGGTCGGATCGATGATGCCCAGAGGAATCAGCGCACCAAATTTCCCGGTGGCCGCGTCGTATCCATAATCGCCTTTGCCTTCAGAGATCTTGTTCAGAATCACCGAACCCTCTTCGCCTGCATTCACGACGATCTGACGCGCCGGTTCCTCAAGGGCGCGACTCAGTATATTGATACCGACCTTCTGGTCATCATTGGCGCCCTTGAGGTCGGCCAGCACCGCGTTGGCCCTGATATAAGCCACGCCTCCGCCCGGCACAACGCCCTCTTCGACCGCGGCACGGGTCGCATGCAACGCGTCTTCGACACGGGCTTTCTTCTCTTTCATTTCAATCTCGGTCGCAGCACCAACCTTGATCACGGCGACACCGCCGGAAAGTTTAGCAACACGCTCCTGCAGCTTCTCCTTATCATAGTCAGACGAGGAATCCTCGATTTCGCGCTGAATCTGCTCGACGCGAGACTGAATGTCCTTGGCGTTGCCCGCGCCGTCGATAATCGTCGTATTTTCCTTGGTAATCTGGACTTTCTTGGCATCGCCGAGGTCGTCCAGACTGGCTTTTTCGAGACTCAGGCCGACTTCCTCGGAAATCACCTGGCCACCGACCAGCACACACACGTCCTGGAGCATGGCTTTACGCCGGTCACCGAATCCGGGCGCCTTGACCGCGGCAACCTTGACGATCCCGCGAATATTATTGACGACCAACGTCGCGAGGGCTTCACCTTCGACGTCTTCAGCGATAATCAATAATGGCCGGCCTGCTTTTGCAACGCTTTCAAGCAGCGGCAGCATGTCCCGGATATTGGAGATTTTCTTGTCGTACAACAGGATGTAGGGGTTTTCCAGCTCGACGCTCTGGCTCTCGGCGGTATTGATGAAATACGGCGACAGGTAGCCCCGATCAAACTGCATGCCTTCAACAATATCCAGCTCATTGTCAAGGCTCGAGCCTTCTTCGACGGTAATCACGCCTTCCTTGCCGACCTTGCCCATCGCGTCGGCAATGATTTCGCCGATCGCCTCATCTGCATTGGCCGCGATCGCGCCAACCTGGGCAATCGCCTTGTTGTCCTCACAGGGCTTGGACAACTTTTCGAGTTCGGCCACGATCGCGGTCGTGGCCTTGTCGATGCCGCGCTTCAGATCCATCGGATTCATGCCGGCGGCAACCGCCTTCAGACCGACTTTCAGGATCGACTGGGCGAGCACAGTTGCCGTTGTCGTGCCGTCACCGGCGACGTCTGACGTCTGGGAAGCCACTTCCTTGACCATCTGTGCACCCATGTTTTCGAACTTGTCGTCGAGCTCGATTTCCTTCGCTACGGAAACGCCGTCTTTCGTGACGGTTGGCGCACCAAAACTCTTATCCAAAATCACATTCCGGCCTTTCGGGCCGAGGGTTACCTTGACGGCGTTCGCCAAAATATTAACCCCAGCGAACATGCGCTGACGCGCATCGTCGCCAAACTTCACTTCTTTCGCAGCCATTTGCCTGCTCCTATTTTATGTGTGTCTATTTGTCTATTCGTGTGTACTTATGTGTTGGTGAATTCCGTTAGCCCTCGATGACCGCCATAACGTCATCTTCTTTCATGACCAACAGCTCTTCATCATCGACCTTGACCTCGGTGCCGCTGTATTTACCGAACAGCACCTTGTCACCGGCCTTGAGATCCAATTGACGGGTCTCTCCCGAATCCAATACCTTGCCATTGCCGACGGCAATAACTTCGCCTTTAATCGGCTTTTCTGTCGCACTGTCCGGAATTACGATGCCCCCGGGAGAGGTGCGCTCTTCTTCCATCCGACGAATAATCACCCGATCATGAAGCGGTCTGATCTTCATTATGTTAAACCTCCTATATCTGCCCCGGAGACCCTTCCAGGCACCGGGTTTTTATTAGCACTCTTCGAGACGAGTGCTAATAATAGGGGCGGCGCTTCGAATTTCAAGGCCCCAGGCGAATTTTATTGCCGGATTGCCCGTCAGGGGCCGATTTCCGGACTGTGCAACGCATCCATGACAGCGGAGCTGCACGCCGTTATGCTTTGCCGCCCTTGGGAGTTGTTGGCTGGATTGAACGAAATGAATGCCGATTGCCTGTTGGTATTGTGCACGTGCCCAACCCGGGCGGCCGCGGACGCAATCGCCACGGCCCTGCTGGAAGAGCGGCTCGCAGCCTGCGTGAATCAGGTCACCGGCGTCAGATCCCTGTACCGTTGGGAAGGACGCATCGAAGATGACGACGAATTGATGCTACTGATCAAGACGACCGCCGCTCTGTATCCAGCGCTGGAGGAGATGATCCGGAACCTGCATCCCTACGAGGTTCCGGAGATCATCGGCATTCCGCTGGCGATAGGATCGAAGGCTTATTTCGATTGGATCAGGAATTCCGTCCGGTGATAACTGTCAGTGAAATTATGCACGTCATTAGATTAATCGTCTTGTCGATCGGCCTCACAGTCGGCGCATCGGTATCGGCCGCCTCGACCGAAGAGCCTCTGAGACCGGAAGCAGCCTTTCGCTATGACGTGAGGCAGGTTGAAAACGACATTATCGTGCGCTGGACGATAGAACCAGGACACTATCTCTACCGGGCCCGCATGAGCTTCGCCAGCGGGTCCAATGCACTGGTGATCGGCGAACCCATCTTCGCGCCAGGGGAAGCCCATTACGACGAATTTTTCGGCGACATGGAAATTTACCGGAATCGGACGGCCGTCCGTATTCCGATCGTTGAGCTGGCGAAAGACACCACTCGGGTCACCCTGGATCTGCGTTCACAGGGCTGCGCGGACATTGGATTGTGCTACCCACCACAGGTCTGGACCACAACAATCGACGTCGACCCACGAGCGCAAACGGGCAAATTGCGAAACCTGCTGAACCAGGGTGCCGGCGGTGGCCTGAGGGAAGAGCCTTTACCTCCGGATCTGGCCTTTCAACCGTCGGTTATCCTCCTCGATCCATTCAATATCGAGGTCCACTGGTTTATCGAAGACGGCTATTATCTTTATCGCGACAGTCTTGCGATATCGGCCAGCGGAACCCTGGCGCAAACGGGTCCGGCGATTATTCCTCCGGGAACCCCGTATTTCGATGAGCATTTCGGCGACACCGAAGTGTTTTTTAATAATGCCTCAGCAAAAATCCCGTTGACCCGCGCGACGCCCGCGGGGGGAATCTTTTCCTTGTTACTCGAATTTCAGGGCTGCAAGGAAAATAGTATCTGCTATCCGCCGCAACTCGTGTCACTGGACGTCGATTTGCCCGTCGCAACAGCGACCGACCTTTCAAGGCCGGGGCGACCGGGCGAAGAAATCATATCGGAACAGGACCGCCTGTCCAGCCTGATCATGAACGGCAACCTGATCGTAATCATGCTGACTTTCGCCGGTCTCGGACTGTTACTCGCATTTACCCCCTGCGTACTGCCAATGGTACCGATACTGTCCGGAATTATTGCCGGTCAGGGCAAGGAGGTAACCACGAGCAAGGCATTTGCGCTGTCCTTGACCTACGTTCTGGGGATGGCTTTCACCTATACGCTGGCCGGCGCAGCCTTCGGTGCGGTGGGTGGCCAGATACAGGCCGCCTTGCAAAAACCCTGGATCATCGTCGGCGTGGCGCTGTTGTTTGTCGCGCTCGCGATGTCGATGTTCGGTCTCTATGAAATGCAGGTGCCAGCGGCGGTGCAAACCAGGTTGTCCGCGCTAGGCAATCGGCGACGCAGCGGTACTTTTATCGGCACGGCGATCATGGGGGCATTGTCGGCGCTCGTCGTAACCACTTGTGTCGCCCCCCCACTGGTCGCATCGATGACCGTAATTGCACAACTCGGAGATGTCGTGCGCGGTGCATTGGCGCTGTTTGCGATGAGTATCGGCATGGGCATCCCGCTGCTGGTCATCGGGACTTCTGCCGGGCGCTGGCTGCCAAAAGCCGGGGTATGGATGGATTCGATAAAACGCGCTTTCGGGTTCATGATGCTGGCCCTGGCGATCTGGATGCTGGAACGCATCCTGCCCGGCACTGTCACTATGGCTCTGTGGGCTATTCTGGTATTTATGGCCGGCATCTTTCTTGGTGCATTTCAGAAAATCGACACCACCGCCACGCCGCCGCGGAAACTGGCCAAGGGCGCCGGACTTCTGGCGACCATTTATGGCGCTGCGCTGCTTCTCGGCGCCTTGAATGGGGCCGACAATCCGTTGCAGCCTCTGCGCTTTATCAAAGGGGATAGTGCGTTCGCCGGAATCGAATTCAAACGCATCAAGACGGTGACGGACCTGGACCTCGAACTGACCGAGGCGGCCAGGCAAAGCCGCCCGGTCATGCTGGATTTTTACGCCGACTGGTGCGTATCCTGCAAAGAGATGGAGCACTACACGTTTACCGATGAGTCAGTCACCTCAAGCCTCGCTGATGTCTTACTTATTCAGGCCGACGTCACGGCCAATGATGATGAGGACAAGGCGTTGCTCCAGCGGTTCGGTATTTTCGGCCCTCCTACGATTATTTTTTTCGATACGAATGGACAGGAACGACGGAACTACCGGATCGTGGGCTTCATGCCTCCGGAGGAATTTTCCGCGCATGTGGGGCAAGCGATTTCGGGCCTGGCTCCTAACCAACCCATCATGAGCAACAGTAAATAGTGTCCTCAAGACTCTTGCGGACCATCCGCATCATCTCATTGGTTTTGATTTTTTTGCTGGGCGGGTTTTACGCCATCACCTATGTGCGGATGGAGCGCGACGTCGCAGACCACGTCGAAACAAGCTCCGAGTGGACGACGACGGCCGGAACACTGCCCGAATTTTCGCTGCCGGATCTTCGCGGTAACACGCGGTCCATTTCTGAATGGTCGGGCCGGCCATTGATCATCAATTTCTGGGCGACCTGGTGCGCGCCATGCCGCCGCGAAATGCCGCTACTGCAAACCCTGCACGAGGAACGCAAGGAGGACCCACTGGAGGTCATCGGTATTGCGATTGATCGCCTCGATGCAGTCGATGCCTTCATAGCCGAGTCGGGCGTCACCTACCCCATTTTGACGGGGCAACAGGATGCGATGGACATTGCGGAGCAATTTGGGACCGATTTCGTCGCCCTGCCGTTTACCGTTTTCACGGCCGAAGATGGACAGGTGCTCTGGCTGCATTTAGGGGAACTTCACCTGGAGCAGCTCAGAATCATCCTCGAGATCGGCGACCGGGTCGCGGGTGGGACAATGGACGCGACCACCGCGCGCGCATTAATCGGCTCAGAACTCGAGGCCGCCTCCGGATAACGGCCGGTCCGCTATTCTGCTGGCTTTTGCTGCGAAAATGTATAAACTTGCGGGCATCTCCCTTGATAATGCCCGTTTGTCATGGCTGCCCTGCTATTGCTCAATGGCCCGAATCTGAATTTACTCGGTACCCGGGAGCCTGGCCTGTATGGCACCACAACCCTGCCGGAAATCGAGCAGGAGCTGGCGGACGCCGCCCGGGAACTGGGACACACCCTGAGCTCGTTTCAAAGTAATTCAGAATCGAAGCTAGTAGATCGTATTCAACAGGAGAAGCAGGGTACGGATTTCATACTGTTTAATCCCGGAGCATTTTCCCATACCAGTCTCGCGCTACGCGATGCGATCCTGGCAGTCGATATTCCGTTTATCGAAATTCACATCAGTAATGTTCATGCGCGGGAAGAATTCAGGCAAAAGTCATTTTTTTCCGATGTCGCCCTCGGCACAATTATCGGCTTGGGACCGCAAGGGTACAGGCTGGCTCTGCAGGCAGCACACGAATACCTTCAGCACCAAAAAATTTCGGACTAAGCGAGGACCGTCGAATGGACATCCGTAAGGTCAAAAAACTGATCGAATTGTTAGAAGAATCGGGCATTGCGGAAATAGAAATCAAAGAAGGCGAGGAAGCGATCCGTATTAGCCGCCACCCCTCGGGGGTACCGGCACAGTATGCTCCCACTCCTGCTCCGGCAGCCGCGATCCACGAGATACCTCCGGCAGCGCCGCCCGCTGGCGCTGCCCCGCAGATACCTGACGTCCCCGAAGGAAACAAAATCGTGTCTCCCATGGTCGGCACCTATTACGCTGCGTCGTCACCTAATGCCGAACCCTTCGTCAAGGTGGGTGACGAAGTAAATGTCGGTGACACACTGTGCATCATCGAAGCCATGAAAATGATGAACCAGATTGAATCGGATGTCGCCGGCCGAATCTCCGCAATTCAGGTTGAAAATGGCGATCCGGTGGAGTTCGGTGAAGTTCTGTTCATTGTCACCTGATCAAATACGAAAATAGATGTTGGACAAAGTCGTCATCGCGAACCGCGGCGAGATCGCGTTACGAATTCAACGAGCCTGCCGGGAACTGGGCATCAAAACCGTCGCGGTTCATTCGACCGCGGACAGCAGTCTGAAACATGTGCTGCTCGCCGATGAGACCGTCTGTATTGGACCACCAGCGTCAGCCGACAGCTACCTGAATATGCCTGCAATTATCAGTGCGGCGGAAGTGACGGATGCAGTTGCAATCCATCCCGGCTACGGATTTTTGTCTGAAAACGCAGACTTCGCCGAACGGGTCAGTGACAGTGGATTCATATTTATCGGTCCCCCTCACTCTGTCATTCGGACGATGGGTGACAAAGTCGCTGCCATCAAGGCCATGAAAGGAGCCGGCGTACCCTGCGTCCCGGGCTCCGATGGCCCCCTTGGCGAAGAAAACGAAGAAAATCTGCGCCTCGCCAGGGAAATCGGGTATCCACTCATCATCAAGGCTGCTGCCGGCGGCGGGGGCCGCGGAATGCGGGTAGTCAACACTGAAGCGTCGCTGACCAGTGCGATCGGTGTGACGCGGGCCGAAGCGCTGGCAGCCTTTGGTGACGACACGGTTTACATGGAAAAGTTTCTGGAGAACCCTCGACATATCGAGTTTCAGGTGCTCGCGGACAATCACGGCAATGTAGTGCATTTATTTGAACGGGATTGTTCGATGCAGCGCAGACATCAAAAGGTCATGGAAGAAGCGCCCGCGCCCGGAATTACGCCCGAACAACGTGCCAACATTGGAGAACGGTGTGTTCAGGCATGTCGTGACGTCGGTTATAGAAATGCCGGCACATTCGAATTTCTGTTCCAGGACGGTGAATTCTATTTCATTGAAATGAATACCCGCCTGCAGGTGGAACACCCGGTTACCGAGATGATTACCGGAATAGATTTGGTCAAGGAGCAACTATTGATCGCCGATGGTCAACCGCTTGGCTTCGGTCAGGAAGACATTACGCTGCGGGGTCACGCGATCGAATGCCGGATCAACGCAGAAGACCCCAAAAGCTTTACTCCGTCACCCGGACGCATCGAACTCTGGCATCCTCCGGGTGGCCCCGGAATTCGCGTTGACAGCCATCTGTATAGCGGATACCTGGTTCCGCCCTATTACGATTCGATGATCGGCAAAGTTATCGCCTATGGTGATACCCGCGAATCAGCTATTGCGCGAATGAACATCGCGCTATCGGAGATGGTCATCGAAGGCATTAACACCAATATTGCACTGCATCTCGAGATTTGTCAGCACGCCGCCTTTAAGGCGGGAGGTACGAATATTCACTATCTGGAGAAGCGTCTCGGGCTTTAAATAGCACTGTGCCAAACCATCGCTCGAACATCGCGTCAACGCCGGTGAGTTGGCTGCAGGTGCAGATCGACCTCGGGAATATCGATCCCGGCCCGCTCGAACATGCGCTCCTGAGACTCGGCGCTGCCTGTATTGAATACAGCGACGCGGGAAACGAACCCATCCTGGAACCCGATCCTGACACCACCCCGCTTTGGCAGAAGGTCCGGGTTGCGGCGTTATTTAGCGTCGACACCAGCGAAACTGCAGTTCGACTTGCCGTCGCAGGATCAGTCACTCCTGCTGGAACGCCTCGCATTCGTTTTTCGATAATCGAAAACCAGGATTGGATATCCGAGTGGAAGCAGAATCTGAAGCCGGCCGTGTTCGGGGGTAAGTTGTGGATTTGCCCACCCGGCACGCTTGATCCGGCTGCCGGGCGCGTTTCCGTGACGATGGAGCCGGGCCTGGCTTTCGGTACCGGGTCCCATCCGACAACCGCCCTGTGCCTGAGTTGGCTGGCGGATCAAAAACTTCAACACCAGTCGATCCTTGATTTCGGTTGTGGATCGGGAATTCTTGGAATCGCAGGTCTTGCACTCGGCGCCGATCACGTAACCGCGGTCGATATCGATAAGCAGGCGCTGACGGCGACCCGCGAAAACTCTGAGCGCAATCAATGTGCAAACCGACTGCGGGTCCATACGCCCGACCTTCTCGATGCGACCGAAACGTTTGATCTGATCGTGGCCAACATCCTGAGTGGCACGCTGGTCACACTGGAACCCCTGCTAAGAAGTCATAGCCGGTCTGGCACTAAGATTGCCCTGAGCGGTATCCTGACATCACAAATCACCGAGGTTTCCGATGCCTATAGTCAGTGGATTACCTTCGATCCGCCGGTCACACGCCTGAACTGGGCGATTATTACCGGATACAGGATCTAGGACCTAATATAAGATGATGTGACGCCAACATGTATACCCGATGTCCTGATTGCAAAACCTATTTTCGTGTCACCGCGGAGAATCTCCGCGTGGCTAACGGAGAAGTGTGTTGCGGCGCATGCGAGACAGAGTTCAATGCCCTCGCATCTCTTGCCGACGAAGTCCCGGACCAAATAACCAACGACAATGACCGGGGCGAAGTCCCGGACGAAATAGTAGAAAACGATGACCGGGGCGAAACCGATATCGGTGAACCGGTTTCGGAGGATGAATCGGAAATTTATGGAGAAATTATTGTTCTCGAGTCGGGACCAGATGATGCGGATCCGGAATCTTCATATGACGATCACAAGGCCAGCGATACCGATTACAACGACGCCTCAGAAGACCTGGAAGAGTCCGAACCTGTCGTCGCGGGGCATTTGCAGGATATCGAGCGCGAATTCAGGAATATTGCCGTCGATGAGTCTGGAGAAAGTTCTGAGGACTTTCATCGCTGGCTGGCCGGTGACCTGGAAATCGATGGCACTATCGAAACTGAACCAAAACCGGCCTTTCGCGGATGGCTGGTCGCCGCCACGATTCTAACATTTAGCCTGCTGGGGCAATTGCTGCATTACAACCGCGACAGCCTTGCTGCGGACTCTACATACGGGGGAACCGTTCGCGGATTCTATAGTCGATTGGGCTTAACGCTTTACCCTGAATGGCAACTGAAATCCTTCGAAGTGCGTGGCACCGAGGCCGTCGCGGGGGATAGCACATCATCGGCGCTGAATATTCTCGCCAACATACTGGTCGTAAGCGATCAACCGGTCGGTATGCCGATGATCCGCGTCGTACTTCATGATCGATGGTCCGCTACCGTCGCCAGCGGAATATTCCAGCCGAAGGAATACCTTAGCGTCCAGGATGCGAGGCCGACGGTACTGGAGCCCGGCACGACGCTGCCGATAAAAATCAGTGTCGCGGACCCGGGGAGCGAAGCACGAGGCTACGTTGTCGATATCTGCCTGCCGCGGCGATTGACTGGCCTGCAATGCCAGTTGGCCAGAGACCCCTTTCGGCAATGAGTGCTGTGGTCGATACAATGAACCTCGGAGTAAACATCGGACCGCTTCGCTTGCCGGGCATCGTGGTGCTCGCGCCAATGAGCGGAATCAGCGACGCCCCCTTTCGCCGACTCTGCCTGGATTCCGGTGCCAGCCTGACGACCACGGAAATGACGACGTCGGACCGCAGACTCTGGAACTCGACCAAATCACGCCGACGTCTGGATTTTGGTGATGTGGATGGCATCCGCGCCGTTCAAATCGCCGGAAGCGACCCCGGGCAAATGGCTGATGCCGCGCGGGGAGCAGTCGCGCGGGGCGCCCAGATCGTCGACATCAATCTCGGCTGCCCCGCCAAGAAAGT
>SMVA01370371.1_pt1 | contig 11576 bp, 11 predicted proteins | sample 2456451 | NCBI WGS metagenome assembly SMVA01 (sample SAMN11095933, study PRJNA526329) | marine sediment metagenome | biome: Marine sediment; feature: Surficial sediment; material: Deep marine sediment; isolation source: Hadal surficial sediment | place: Pacific Ocean | collected 2014-05 | depth...
CAAGCAGCAGGGCGGCATCGCCGCGATGGGAGAACAGAACCGGCGCAAGGCCGACTTGTTGTACAACGCGATAGACGCCTCGGGCTTCTACGCCAATCCGGTGGCCGAGGCGTACCGGTCGTGGATGAACGTGCCGTTTACCCTGACCCGGCCGGAACTCGATGGTGAGTTCCTGACTCAGGCCGAGGCTGTCGGGCTGACCAACCTCAAGGGTCATCGCTCGGTCGGTGGCATGCGTGCGAGTATTTACAACGCCATGCCGGAGACGGGCGTTCAGGCGCTCGTCGATTTCATGGGCGAGTTCGAAACGAATAACGCGTAATTTCGCCGGCGAAAGCCGAACTATTTTTTGCGGACCAGGAACATGCACAAGATTCTGACGTTGAACAACATCTCGGTCGAGGGCCTGCGCCGCCTGCCGCGAGACAGTTACGAAGTGGCCTCCGAGATGTCGCACCCGGATGGCATATTGCTGCGTTCATTTAATATGCACGATATGGAAATTCCTGAATCGGTGCAGGCGGTCGCCCGTGCCGGCGCCGGCGTCAACAACATCCCGATCGATGCGCTGGCTGCGCGGGGCATACCGGTTTTCAATGCGCCCGGTGCCAACGCTAACGCGGTCAAGGAACTGGTGATCGCCGGCCTGTTGCTGGCTGCCCGCAATCTGTGCCCGGCCTGGCAATACGTCAATGGCCTGGAGGGCGAGGGAGCGACGCTCAACCAAAAAGTTGAGGCCGGCAAGAAAAAGTTTGTCGGCTACGAGCTGCCGAGCCGCACGCTCGGCGTCCTGGGTCTCGGCGCCATCGGCGTCCAGGTGGCCAATACGGCGTTGTCCCTGGGGATGCGCGTGATTGGTTTCGACCCGCAGATTACCGTGCAGCGCGCGTGGGAATTGTCTTCGGGCGTGGAGCAAGCGCGCAGCCTCGACGATCTGGTCGGCCGTAGCGACATGCTGACGATGCATGTGCCGCTGGTCGATGCGACGAAGGACCTGATCAATGCTGAGCGCCTCGGGCTCATGCCTGACGGCGCCGTGATTCTGAATTTCTCGCGTGCCGGCATCGTGAGCAACGAGGCCGTACTGACCGCGTTGGCGGAGGGCAAGCTCAGCGGTTATATCACCGACTTCCCGAGTCGCGAGTTGATGGGGAACGACAAGGTCATCGGCTTGCCGCACCTGGGTGCATCGACGCACGAGGCCGAGGCAAACTGCGCCATCATGGTTGCGAACAGCCTGCGCAACTACCTCGAGCACGGCATCATCCGGCATTCGGTGAATTTCCCGGAAGTTGATATTCCTCGCGCGGGCGCGCATCGTCTGACGATTGCGAACGAAAATGTGCCGAACATGGTCGGGCAGGTGTCGACGATCATCGCCGATGCTGACCTGAACATTGCGGATCTGTTGAACAAGTCACGCGGCGACCTCGCGTATACCATTGTCGATCTGGATGCCGAGGTCACCGAGGCGACGCTGACGAAGCTGCGCGCGATAGACGGTGTGCTGAACGTGCGGAGTCTCGGCCGGCCGGTGCGCGCCTGAGCGACGCGGCCTGCGGGGGAGTCAAGAGGGGCTAGCGATGGTTGATGAGAAGCGTACATCGAATGCGACGGTGGACCTCGAGCAACTGCGTGAACAGATCGACGCGATCGACGAGCAGATTCACGCCCTGATCAGCGATCGTGCGCGTCGCGCGCAACAGGTGGCGCTCACCAAGGGCGCCGATGCGCAGGCCGTCGACTTCTTCCGGCCGGAACGCGAGGCCCAGGTGCTCCGTTCCGTCGTCGAGCGCAACACCGGGCCGCTGACCGACGAGGAGATGGTGCGGCTGTTCCGCGAGATCATGTCCGCGTGCCTGGCTCAGGAAGAACCCCTGAAGGTCGGCTACCTCGGGCCGGAGGGCACGTTCACGCAGACCGCGGTCTACAAGCATTTCGGTCATTCGGTACGCGCTTTGCCGCTCGCGACGATCGACGAGGTGTTTCACGAAGTCGAAGCCGGCTCGGCCGACTTCGGCGTTGTGCCGATCGAAAATTCGACTGCGGGCAGCGTCAATCACACGCTCGATAATTTCCTGATGTCACCGCTGAAGATTTGCGGCGAACTCGAATTGCGTATCCGTCAGCACCTGCTGGGCACGATGGACGGCCTCGATAAGATCGAGCGCGTGTGCGCGCATCCGCAATCGCTCGCGCAGTGTCGCGCGTGGCTCAAGGAATACCTCGGTGATACCGAACTCATCGAATGTGCCAGCAATGCCGAGGGCGCGCGACGCGCGCGCGACGAGGCAGGCACGGCCGCGATCGCCGGCGACGCGGCAGCCGACGTCTACGGGCTCGAGAAACTGATCACGGACATCGAGGACCGGCCCGACAACACGACCCGATTCCTGGTGATCGGTCGTGAGTTGTTTCCGGCGAGCGGCGACGATCGCACGACGCTGTTGTTGTCGACAGCTGATACCGAAGATGCCGGCGCGTTGCACAAACTGCTCGCGCCGCTGGCCCGGAATGGCGTCAGCATGACGCGCATCGAGTCGCGCCCGTCACGACGCAAGAAGTGGCATTACGTGTTCTTCATCGACCTCGATGGGCATGTCGAGGATGAAGCCATCGCGACCGCGCTAAAAGAGCTTGAAGTTCATACGCAGCTGTTCCGCGTCCTCGGCTCGTACCCGAAGGCCATCCTGTAGGTCCTGGGGCGGGCCCTCAGACAGGCCATCAGGTAACCCCTCAGGTAAATAATATGGACCGGAAGCGGGTGTTCAGTGACCTGGCCGCGCACGGCGTGTGTGGCTTGCAGCCGTACGTGCCGGGTAAGCCGAACGACGAGCTCGAACGCGAGTACGGCATCACCGATTCGCTGAAGCTCGCGTCGAACGAGAACCCGCTCGGTCCGCCGTCGGCCGTCCTCGACGCGATTCGCGGCGAACTCGGCGCGCTCGCGTTGTACCCGGATGGCAGCGGATATCACCTGAAGCGGGCGTTGTCCCGCAAGCTGGGTGTGGCGCCGGAGGCGATCACGCTCGGGAATGGGTCCAATGACGTGCTCGTGCTGCTGGCCGAGACATTTCTCGGGCCGGGTGTCGAGGCCATCTACGATCAGTATTCATTCGTGATCTACCGACTCGTCGTGCAGGCCGCGGACGCCGTGGCGCGGGTTGCCCCGTCGTTGCCGGCCAAGACGCCGCCGCACGAGGGGCAGGCGCTCGGTCACGATCTCGACGCGTTTCGCGCGTTACTCGGCGAACGCACGCGGATGATCTTTATCGCCAACCCGAACAACCCGACCGGCACCTGGCTGGCGGGCGAGGCGTTGTACGCATTCCTGAAAACCGTGCCCGAACAGACCATCGTCGTCCTGGACGAGGCGTATGGGGAGTACGTGACGCGCGACGACTACCCCGACACCTGCGGGTGGCTCGCGGAGTTTCCCAACCTCGTGCTGACCCGGACGTTCTCGAAGATCTATGGCCTTGCCGGCCTGCGCGTCGGCTATGCGCTCAGTCACCCGGATCTTGCCGAATTGCTGAATCGTGTCCGGCAGCCGTTCAACGTCAATCATCTGGCCCAGATCGCGGCCCGCGCCGCGCTGGATGCCGATGCGTTCGTTGCCGAGGCGCGACGCACGAATGCGGAGGGGCTCGAATACCTGGCGAACGCGCTGACCGGGCTCGGGTTTAAGGTCACGCCGTCGATCGGTAACTTCGTGCTCGTCGATGTCGGTGAGCCCGCGGGCGGACTGTACGATGCGCTGTTGCGCGACGGGATTATCGTGCGCCCCGTGGCCAACTACGGGCTGCCGAACCACTTGCGCATCACGGTGGGGCTGCCGGAACAGAATGCACGCCTGGTGGCGGCGCTGGAGGGCATGCGGTCGGACCGCGTCGGCCCCGAGATGCGCACCCCATGAACCCGACCGCGGAGGGCTGACGCAGGTTCCACGATGACCAGCAGACTGATATCCACCCCCGTCGAGCGCGTCAACGGCACGTTGCGCGTGCCTGGCGACAAATCGATCTCGCACCGTGCCTTGCTGCTCGGCGCGATCGCCGAGGGCCCGAGCCAGGTTACCGGGTTCCTGCCCGGTGAGGATTGTCTTGCGACGATGCAAGCGCTGCGTCACATGGGGGTACCGATCGAGCAACTCGACGAGACGACACTGCGGATTACCGGGCGCGGTCGCGACGGTTTCCGCACGCCGGCCCGGCCACTCGATATGGGTAACTCCGGCACGGCGATGCGACTGTTCGCAGGTCTGTTGTGCGGGATGGGCATCGAAGCGCGCCTGGTCGGCGACCCGTCGTTGATGACGCGCCCGATGGAGCGGGTTGCGGTACCCCTGCGGCAAATGGGTGCGAACATCGTGACGACCGACGGTAAGCCGCCGCTCGACATCACCGGCGACCAACGCTTGCACGGCATCGATTTCGAGATGCCGGTCGCGAGCGCGCAGGTCAAGTCGGCGGTGCTGCTTGCGGGCCTGTTCGCCGACGGCCCGACCCATGTGACCGAGCCCGCGGTGACCCGCGATCACACGGAACGCATGCTGCGCATGTTCGGGCAACCGGTCACGCAGGACGGGCCGCAGGTTACGCTCGAGCCGGGCGCTCGCCTGGTCGGCACGGAGATCGATGTGCCGGGCGACTTGTCCTCAGCGGCGTTCTTTTTGCTGGCCGGTGTATTGTCCACCGGCGGTGAACTCAGCATAGAAAATGTCGGCCTGAATCCGACGCGGACCGGCATCTTGCAGATTCTCAAACTCATGGGCGCGTCGATCGAGATTCGTGAGCGCCGCGGTGAAGCGGGGGAGCCGATCGGCACGCTGGTGGTTCGTCCCGGCCGCCTGAGCGGCATCGAGGTACCGCCGGAGCTGGTGCCTGTCGCAATCGATGAATTTCCGCTGGTGTTCGTCGCGGCCGCTCTCGCCGAGGGCCGGACGGTGATCAGCGGGGCCGAGGAACTGCGGCATAAAGAGAGTGATCGGATCGGCGTCATGGTCGCGGGCCTGGAAGCGCTCGGCGTGGACGTCGAGGAGCGTCCCGACGGCGCGGTGATCAACGGCGGGACTCTGCAATCCGGTGAGATCGACAGTGGCGGCGATCATCGCGTCGCGATGGCGTTCGCGATCGCTGGGATGGCGGCCGAAGCGGCGGTCACAATCCGGGATACGGCGAACGTTGCGACCTCATTGCCCGGTTTCGCCAGGCTGGCGCGATCGATCGGTCTCGATATTCGGGAACAAACCGATGACTGAGGGTGCGCCCGACACGGTCGTGCCGGTCATCGCGATTGATGGGCCCGGAGGTTCCGGCAAGGGCACGATCAGCCGGCAGGTTGCGGCCGCGCTGGGGTGGTATTTATTGGACAGCGGCGCGCTGTATCGACTCGTCGGCCTCGATGCGGTCGCCCGGGGCATCGACCCGGCAGATGGTGAGCGAGTCGCCGAACTCGCGCGGCACCTTGATGCCAGATTTGATCCGGCGGTCGAGGATGGAACCGTGCTACTGCGCGGACGCGATGTCAGCGAAAAAATTCGGACCGAGGCTGCAGGCGTTGCGGCATCCAGGGTCGCGGCGCAACCGCCGGTCCGCGCGGCGCTGGTGGAGCGTCAGCGCGGGTTTCGCAAGGCGCCGGGGCTCGTGGCCGACGGCCGGGACATGGGGTCGGTCATATTTGCCGATGCGACACTGAAAATTTTCCTGACGGCGAGTGTTGCGGAACGCGCCCTGAGACGATATAAGCAGTTGAAAGGCAAGGGTATTGATGTTAGCCTCTCGGCCCTTTCTGAGGACATGGCGGAGCGGGACCGGCGAGATGCGGAGCGCTCTGTCGCGCCGTTGACGGCTTGTCCGGATGCCAGGATCCTGGATACCACGGCTCTGAGCATCGAGGTGGTGGTAGCCCAAGTGCTGGGTTGGGCCGCGGAAGTGTATCCGTCGGCGGTCGGAGCAGGGTCTCCGGCCAGGGACCAGAGTCAGTAAGTGAGAGCCGACGCCAGGGAGCGGCGCCGGGTGTTAATTAACGTTTCCCGACAGGACGTTGGGAACCCTAGAGAGTAAACAGGTTATCCGCATCAAACGGCGGATCGATATCAAATGACAGAAAATTTTGCTGAACTGTTCGAACAGAGTATCGCGAGTCAACGCATCAAGCCCGGTATGATTCTTACCGCCGATGTCATAGAAGTTTCCAACGAAGTCGTCATTGTCAGTGCCGGCCTCAAATCCGAAGCCATTATCCCAGCCAGCCAGTTTCGCACCGAGTCGGGCGAGCTTGAGGTTGCCGTTGGCGATACCGTCGAAGTGGCTCTGGACGCCGTGGAGGATGGCTTTGGCGAGACCCGCCTGTCCCGCGAGCGTGCCAAGCGCGCCCGCACCTGGGAAGAGCTGGATGACGCCTTCCAGAACGGCAAGATCGTGGTGGGCATCATCAACGGCCGCGTCAAGGGCGGCTTCACGGTCGAGATCGATTTTGTCCGCGCGTTCCTGCCGGGTTCGCTCGTCGACATGCGCCCGGTCCGCGATCCTTCGTATCTCGAAGGCAAGCAGCTCGAGTTCAAGGTCATCAAGCTCGACCAGCGCCGTAACAACGTCGTCGTCTCGAGGCGCGCGGTTGTCGAGCAGGAATACAGCGCGGAGCGCGAGCAGCTGCTGGAGTCCCTGACCGAGGGCGCTACGATCAAGGGTATCGTCAAGAACCTGACGGACTACGGCGCATTCGTCGATCTCGGCGGCATCGACGGCCTGTTGCACATCACCGACATGGCCTGGAAGCGCGTCAAGCACCCGTCCGAAGTCGTCAACGTCGGCGACGAGGTCGAAGTCAAGATTCTGCGCTTCGACAAGGAGAAGACCCGCGTGTCGCTCGGCATGAAGCAGCTTGGTTCTGATCCTTGGGAAGCGATCGCGCGCCGTTATCCGCAGAACACGCGTCTCGTCGGCAAGGTTACGAACATCGCCGATTACGGCTGCTTCGTCGAGATCGAAGAGGGTGTCGAAGGCCTCGTCCACGTGTCAGAGATGGATTGGACGAACAAGAACGTTAACCCGTCGAAGGTCGTCACCGTCGGCGAGGAAGTTGAGGTCATGGTTCTGGACATCGACGAAGAGCGCCGCCGCATCTCGCTCGGCCTCAAGCAGTGCAATTCGAACCCGTGGGCTGAGTTCTCGACCTCGTACAACCGCGGCGACCGCGTGACCGGCTCGATCAAATCCATCACGGATTTCGGTGTGTTCATCGGTCTGCCGGGTGGCATCGACGGGCTGGTCCACTACTCGGACATCTCGTGGGATCAGCCGGGTGAGGAGGCCGTTCGGAAGTATAAGAAGGGTGACGAGGTCGAAACGGTCGTGCTGGCCATCGATCCGGACCGGGAGCGCATCTCGTTGGGTATCAAGCAGATGGATCAGGATCCGCTGTCGACGTTCCTGGCGGATCATCCGAAGGGCAGCATGGTTACCGGTACGGTCAAGGAAGTCGATGTTCGCGGTGCGGTGATCGAACTCGAGGGTGGCATCGAAGGCCAGCTGCGTGCGAGCGAATTGGCGCGTGATCGCGTCGAAGATGCGCGCACGGTGCTGAAAGTCGGGCAAGAGGTCGAGGCGAGGTTTATGGGGATGGACCGCAAGTCTCGCGTACTTTCGTTGTCGATCAAGGCCAAAGAGGCACACGAGGAGGCAGCGGCCGTCAAGAGCTACAAGTCGGAGACAGAGTCGACGAGTAGTGCGGGCACCAGCCTCGGCGATCTGCTCAAAGAGCAGATATCCGGAGGTTCCGATTCTTGAGGCGCAAGCGGCGCGCGCCTGGCGGCGTCCGTCCATGGGGAAAATTTGTGAGTGAGTGCCGGGTCGGCCGGCCCGCTGTACGGGGGGAACTGTTTTGGCAATGACGAAATCCGAACTCATTGACGTAATGGCGCGGAAGCAGAAGCATCTTCCCACCAAGGACGTCGAACTCGCTGTAAAACATTTGCTCGAACTGATGAGCAGCTCGCTGGCCAGCGGCCAACGTATCGAGATTCGCGGTTTCGGCAGCTTCTCGCTGCATTATCGGCCCCCGCGCATGGGGCGTAACCCGAAGACCGGTGAGGCCGTAGCGTTGTCCGGCAAGTATGTGCCCCATTTCAAGCCGGGCAAGGACCTGCGCGAACGCGTCAATGAGAACCGCCACATCCCGATTCGCAGCTGATTCGCCGCTCAGGTCACCGACCGGCAGTGCAACATGATTCCAGAGAGGGTGTTAGACGGGATCTGACACCCTTTTTATTGTGGTCTAAAATGCCAGCTATTCAGCCCCGTCGGGGCGGCATTTTGCGGTGATGACTGATGGCACGCAATTTCTTGTTCTTCCTCGTGGTAATTTCAGGTCTGTTGGTCGCGACGGTTTTCGCCGCGTTGAACCCGGGCCTGATTTCACTGGATCTGGCCTTTACCGAAACCGAGGTGCAAAAATCGTTGGCGCTGACGATTACCTTCGGGGCCGGCTGGCTGTTCGGTTTGCTGTCTGCCGGACTGGTGCTGCTGAAGTCGGCTAACGAGCGCCGCAGCTTGCGCAAGTCGTTGAGCCTCGCAGAGGCGGAGGTCAGGACCCTGCGCAGCATGCCGATCCAAGATGCCGACTGAATCGGCGTTTCTGCTCGCGGGGCTGCTGTTCATCGCCGCCGCGCTCGGCTACGTATTCGCGAAATTCGGAGACACGGAAGACGACGAGGGCGGCGGGTCCGCTCAACTCAGCTCCGATTATCTCAAGGGCCTCAACTATGTGTTGAACGAGCAGCCGGACCGCGCGGTCGAACTGTTCACGCGCATGGCGGAACTCGACGATGAGGCTCTCGAGACACACTTCGCGCTCGGCAGTCTGTTCCGCAAACGCGGTGAAGTCGATCGTGCGATCCGCGTGCATCAGAACCTGATGGCCAGGCCAAGCCTGAGCCAGGCGCACAAAGACCAGGCGGAGGCGGCGCTCGCCGAGGACTACCTCAGTGCCGGCCTGTTCGACCGGGCCGAGAATCTGTTCCAGAAACTCTGCGATTCTTCCGAGTTCCGGGTCGCGGCACTGCGGCGGCTGGTTCGGATCTATGAGATCACCCGGGAATGGGGTCGGGCGATCGAGGTCAGGGCGGAACTCGATCATGCGCAAGAGGGGTGGGATCGCGAGCCGGCGCCCGGCGCCGAGGTGGCCCATTACTATTGCGAAATCGCCGAGCAGGCGCGTGCACAGCAGGATCTCACGAAGGCGCGTGAGATGTTAAAACACGCCGACAGCTGTCGCGAACGGACCGTGCGCAGCCAGCTTGCGCGCGCGGACCTGGACAGCGATTCCGGCAGATACCGGGATGCGCTGCGGGGTTATCAGAAGGTCGTCAAGGCGGTGCCGCACCTGGTCATCGACATACTGCCCCGGCTGGTTGTCGCATATCGCGAACTCGACGACGAGCCGGGACTCGATGCCGAACTGCGGCGATTGATCGGCAGTGACGAACAGCACGTCGCAGCCGTCGCGATGGGGGCGATACGGTACCCGGATCTGGATCATCCGGTCATGCTCGATGCATTGCTGCAATTCATAGCGGCCGACCCGACACTCAATGGGCTGATTGGCGTCGAGCGTATCGAGACCGCGTCGATTGAAGAGCGGGCAGAACTGCTCGACCGCGTCCGGCAAGCACTGCGCTCCATCGTGGCGACGAAGGCCGGGTATCGCTGCACCGAATGCGGCTACGCGTGCCGGTCTTTGCAATGGCAGTGTCCCGGCTGTCGTGCATGGGAGACCGTTGAGCCGGAGGCGCAGTTGCGCCTCACCTGATCCGGGTGACGACGCGATAGTGCGTTTGAATCATTCGGGTTCGAACAGATTCTCCTCCTGGGGCCGTTTCCGGCAGTAGCCCGCGGTTACGCGTCTGCTGGTACCGCACGGGTCTGCCTAGTATCGGTCGGGTCGGCGCTGTCGCATCGAGTACCGCCGGCGCTATTGCAGATAAGAGGAGATAATGATGAACAAGTTGTTGAGTGTGGCGCTGGCCGCATTGTTACCGGCCGTGCTGATGGCCGGGCCTGTCGACCTGAACAGTGCCGATGCCGAGACGATCGCACGTGAACTGAACGGCGTCGGTACATCCCGTGCGCAGGCAATCGTCGATTACCGTAACGAAAACGGCGCATTCCAGACTCAGGAAGAGTTGTTGAACGTCACGGGCATCGGTCCGCACATTCTTGACGCTAACCGGGTCAATATTCGACTCGGGCCTGGTGACTGAAGGCGGCGATTGACGCTGGTGGCTGACGGGGGCCCCGGCGAACGGCAACAAATTCGTTGGGTTTGCCTGCGGGCGGTTGTCCGGCACTGATGCGGGAGGCGGGGGCGGGAGATCCCCGCCGCCGCTTCCCGAGGGCATTTCTCCGGTGGATTGGCTATGATTCGGGCCGAGAAAAGCTATAGCCCTGGAGTGTCCATATGCCCAAGCCTGTTCGCACGGCCGTGTTTCCGGTCGCCGGTCGCGGAACACGCTTCCTGCCGGCGACGAAAGCGGTGCCGAAGGAGATGCTGCCGATCGTCGACAAGCCGTTGATCCAGTATGCGCTCGAGGAGGCATTCGAGGCCGGCGCGACGCGGATGGTATTCATCACGCACAGCAGTAAGCGAGCGATCGAGGATCATTTCGATCAGGACGAGGAGCTCGAGCGTGCACTCGAGAATGCCGGAAAAACGGAAGTCCTGGCGACCGTGCGAGACGTGCTGCCGAAAGGTGTGTCCTGTATTTATATTCGCCAGGGCGAGCCACTCGGTCTGGGTCATGCCGTACTGTGCGCGCGGCCGGCAGTCGGCGACGAACCGTTTTTCGTACACCTGCCGGACGACCTGATACTCGGCACGCCCGGGTGCCTGTCCGAGATGGCGGCTCGGTACGAGCAGACGGGGCTAAGTTCGATCGCGGTCGAGAATGTGCCGCGCGAGAAGACGAGCAGCTACGGCATCGTCGATGTCGATAATGATGAGCGCATCAGGCAGATTGTCGAGAAGCCAGCGCCGGCGGACGCGCCGTCGACGCTCGCGGTAGTGGGTCGCTACCTCCTGACCCCGAAAATTTTCGACCTGCTGGAGACTACCGGTCGCGGAGCCGGTGGCGAGATACAGCTGACCGATGCGATCGCCGAATTGCTCGGTCACGAGTCGGTTTACGCCAGTCGATTCTCCGGTCGGCGATTCGACTGCGGCGACAAGCTCGGGTATATCCGTGCCACGCTGGCGGTCGCCAGACAGGACCCCGATATCCTTGCGGCCTTGCAGGAAGATGCGTTGATCTGAGCGCTTTCGTAAAACAATCTTTTCGGACCAGTTTTTGACCTCGATAGACCAGAATTGGCGGGTTTGATTGCCTATCGTTTACCCTTGTTAACGGATGAGGATAAACCAATGCATGGACGACCTATGTTGGGTAAACACCGGATGGTGACGGTCGCGACTCGGATCGAGCCGCAAGAGATACAGAAGCTCAAAGGGCTGGCCGCCGAATGTGGCTTGTCGGTTTGCGGGTACCTGCGTGACCTGATTCGCCTCGAACTCGGGCGCGC
>SMVA01408841.1_pt1 | contig 11576 bp, 11 predicted proteins | sample 2456451 | NCBI WGS metagenome assembly SMVA01 (sample SAMN11095933, study PRJNA526329) | marine sediment metagenome | biome: Marine sediment; feature: Surficial sediment; material: Deep marine sediment; isolation source: Hadal surficial sediment | place: Pacific Ocean | collected 2014-05 | depth...
GGGGGTTAAATAACCCACATCGTCCTCGCCCTCTGACATTTCTGAAAAGGGCGGTAACTTTTTGTGGCAATTTCCCTGGTCCAAACGGCGTTAACCAAATGTCCGCTTTTAGCCAAAAGCGGACATAAGCCTCTTCACGTCAATTTGTGTTTTTCATGGCCCAAAAGCGAGAGCCGCTCCACCAGAACCGGACTATCTCATGGCAAATATCGATGCCGCGCTCGAACAAAAGATCTTCCACCTGCCTGAGAGACACCGGATAACGGATATACATCATAACCGCGAGGCGGATTACCTCGGGTGAACTGTTGAAATAACGGAAGGGATTGCGCATTGCCGGAAGCTAGGGACGCTCGCGACGAGCCTCAAGTCAATTTAGTCTGACAATGCCGCTGGCGGATATGTTGCGCGTGATCGAGACCGGCTGTGACGGCATGACCATCAATTGGCCGGACTGGTTGGCGCCCCCCGAGAGCCAGGAACACGATGGATAAAATAGCTGTCTCCTCTTCGGTGGGGATTGTAATATGAACCGTAGATAATTTATGAATCGATCATTTACCCCATGGATGGCACCGAGAATAACGAAGACCGGGGTGGGCAAGTCAACAAGGCTCTATACCCTGCACCAATGGTTACAGCTGTCCGGGGCAATAACGGGAGAGTCCAATGTTTAATCGAATAACTCGCTCAATTTTCATCGCCATCACGTTTCTTTGGTTTGGCGCCGCGGTCGGGCAGCCGGCCGCTGCCGCTGCCGACAATCGACCGGACCTGGTGATCGCGGTTAATAAACTGGCGCGTGCTCTCGAGCCCGCGAGGAAGACCGGCAATGTGGATGTCCGCGTCACCTATTCCATATTCGATACCCTGATCCGGCGCGATTTCCTTAACGAGAAACGGGGTACCGGGGCCAAGTTGATCCCCCATCTCGCGACCTCTTGGAAACGCATCGATTCCAGCACGTTGGAGCTCAAGCTGCGCAAGGGTGTGAAATTCCACAATGGCGACGAGTTGACGTCCGAGGACGTGGCTTTTACCTTCTCCAAGGCCCGCATGACCGGCAAGAAGGGGGTCATCAGAAATGGTCGGCGCTATTTCGGCCATCTCAAATCCGTCAAAGCCATCGATAAATATACCGTCCGCTTCACCGCCAAGAATCCCGACCTGATCTTGGAACAGCGGCTCGCGTCCTATACCGCGTGGATCGTCAGTAAGCGGTCCTGGATGGAAGCCGGCGCCAAGGCCAGGAAGAAGGGAAAAAAGAAGTGGATGAAGGCGGCGCTGAAAGTAATGATGCGAAACCCGGTTGGCACCGGTCCCATCAAGTTCGTCGAATGGAAGGTCGGCGATTACCAGAAGTTCACCGCCTTTGACGACTATTTCGGCGGCAAGCCGGCATTCAAGTCCGTCACCTTCAAGCTGGTCCCCGAGGTGTCAACCCGGATAGCCGGCCTTGTCAGCGGTGAGTTCGACATCATCGTCAACATTCCGCCCGACAATATCCGCGTTTTGGACCGCTACAAATCGAAGATCACCCATAAAAGCGTCATCCTCAACAATTCCCATGTCTTGGTTTACAACACCAAGCACCCGGTGCTTAAAAACAAGAAAATTCGCCAGGCCCTCGGCCTAGCAATCGACCGGGCGGCCCTGATCAATGCGCTGTGGGACGGCAAGACCTATACCCCCAACGGCCATCAGTTGGCGGAGTTCGGGCCGATGTACAATCCGGCGCGCAAGCCCTTCGAATACAATCCCGCCAAAGCCAAAAAACTCCTCAAGGAGGCGGGCTACAAGGGTGAGACGCTGCTGTACAAGACCATGCCCAATTACTACGTCAACGCCCTGTCGGCGGCCCAGATCATCCAGCAGATGTGGAAAAAGGTTGGGATCAACTCCAAGATCGAGGTGGTCGAAAACTTCAAGCAGAAGCGCACCAAGGACGTCGCCGTCTACCCCTGGTCCAACACCTACCGCCTGCCTGATCCCACTGGCGCCATGTGGATCCTTTGGGGCAACAGGAGTTCGATCCAGAGGAAATACAAGTACTGGAAGGCCCCCAAGGAGTTCAATTCGCTCGGCAAGAAGATCCTTGGCAGCGGCGATATGAAGGCGCGCTACAAGATGTTCCAGCGTCAGCTTGACATCTTCGAGGACGAAGCGCCGATGACGATCCTCTACAACCCGTTCGAAACCTACGCCATGCGCAAGGGAATCGATTGGACGCCCTATCCGCTCTACTTCATGGATCTGCGGCCCGATAACCTCAAGATTGGCAAACAGGCCAAGGGGAAATCGTCCAAGGGTGGCGCCATGGCCGCACCCAAGAGGTAACGGAAGAAACCCAAATACGCCGGTCTGTGCCCTTTGGGCGCGGGCCGGCGCTTTGGCATCGTCGCCGAAGACCCGCGTCACGGGTCTTCACGTCAAGGGAATGCGCCATCATGGCCCCACTGCTTGAGGTCCGTGACCTCAGGATCGATTTCGAAACCGAAGAGGGTATTATTACCGCCGTCGACGGCGTAAATTTTTCCCTCGACGCGGGCCAGACGCTGTGCGTGGTCGGCGAAAGCGGCTGCGGCAAAAGCGTCACCTGTCACGCGGTCCTGCAGTTGACCCCGGCCAACGGCCGCATCGTCAGCGGCGAAATCCTGTTCGAAGGCCGTGACCTTTTAGCGCTGGACGAAGACATGATGGGCGCGGTCCGCGGTCGCGATATCGCCATGATTTTCCAGGACCCACTGACGTCGCTCAATCCGGTTCATACCATCGGCGCACAATTGGCGGAAAGCCTGATCCTCCACCAGGGCCTTCGGCGGGGGGCGGCGCTCAAGCAGGCCGGTAGTCTCTTGGAGCGGGTCGGCATCGCCGATGCCGGCCGCCGCCTCAAGGAATATCCCCATCAACTGTCCGGCGGCATGAACCAGAGGGTGATGATCGCCATGGCGCTGGCGTGCCGGCCCAAATTGATCATCGCCGACGAACCGACCACCGCGCTCGACGTGACCATCCAGGCGCAGATCCTCGATCTGCTTGGCGACCTCAGGGAGGAAATCGGCATGGCGCTGTTGCTGGTGACCCACGACCTGGGAGTGGTTGCGGAAATGGCCGACGGTGCCGCGGTGATGTATTTGGGACGGGTCGTGGAAGAAGCCCCCGTGGAGACGATCTTCGCCCACGCCCGGCATCCATACACCCACGGCCTGATGCAATCGATCCCCCGGGTCGATCAAAACGTCGATCGCCTCATCCCGATCGAGGGTTCGGTGCCCTCGCCCCTGGAACTGCCCAGCGGTTGTACCTTTAGAACCCGCTGCCCCAATGCCCTCGAGCGCTGCGCCGAACTGGCGCCGCCGCTCGAGGCGGTGGGCGAAGACCACATGATTGCCTGCTACAATCCGGTGAACCGGCCATGACGGCGGACGCCCATCTCGCTCCCGCCGACCCGCGGCCCATGCCCCTCCTGCAAGTGTCGGACCTTCGCCGCTATTTCAGGATCAAGTCCCAGAGGCTGTTCGGCCAGCACGACAACCTAAAAGCGGTCGATGGCATCAGCTTCTCTATAAACGAAGGAGAAACGCTGGGATTGGTGGGCGAAAGCGGATGTGGGAAGTCGACCACCGGTCGACTGGTCCTGGGTATCCTGCCCCCGACGGCAGGAGAGATTCTGTTCGAAGGCCGGGACCTTGCGACCCTCGACCCCAAGGACTGGCGCGCGACACGGCTCTCCATGCAAATGATCTTCCAGGACCCGCTGGCGGCGCTCGATCCGCGGATGACCATCGGAGCGCAGATTCGCGAAGGGCTGGATATTCACGAGATTGGGACCGTGGAGGAGCGCGAGCAAAAGGTCGAGGCGATGTTTGACGCCGTGGTGCTGTCGCGAAGCCTGGCCCAGCGCTACCCCCACGAGCTCAGCGGCGGGCAACAGCAGCGCGTGGTCATCGCCCGCGCCCTCATCCTTGAGCCCCGGCTCATCGTTTGCGATGAACCCGTGTCGGCGCTCGATGTTTCGGTCCAGGCCCAGGTCGTTAACCTGTTGGCCGACCTGCAGCGGCGTTTCAACGTGGCCTACCTGTTCATTTCCCACGATCTCAGCGTGGTGCGCCATATCAGCGGCCGCATCGCGGTGATGTATCTCGGCCAGATCGTCGAGGAGGCCGACCGCGACGACCTATTCGATCACCCCCGCCACCCCTATACCAGGGCCTTGCTGTCGGCGATCCCGGTCCCCGATCCCCGCGTCAAACGTGACCGCACGATCCTTAAGGGAGATCCTCCGAGCGCGATCGATCCCCCGTCGGGATGCCGTTTCCACACCCGTTGCCCGTTCGCCAAGCCTTTGTGTTCTGAGCAAGTGCCGGCCCTGAAGGCGATAGAATCCACCCACCGGGTGGCCTGTCACCTGGTGGAGGCGGGCGAGCTATGAGCACCCTTCGTCTGATCCAGGTCACCGATACGCATCTGAGCGAAAGCCGCGCCTATTTCATGGATAATTGGGAAGTTTTCGTGGCTGCCATGGAGGCGGATCCACCCGACCTCATCGTCTGCACGGGAGACGTGTCGCTGCACGGCACCGAAGACGAGGCGGATCTGGCCTTCGCCCGCGCCCAGTTCGATCGTCTCCCGGCCAAGACCCTGGTGCTGCCCGGCAACCACGATATCGGCGAGCCACCGCCCAAACCGCGGTTGGACGAACCCATCACCGAGGAAAAGCGGGACCGTTGGCAGCGGCATTTCGGACGCGACTGGTGGGCCGAGGATTTTGGGGAATGGCGTCTTTACGGCCTTAACGCCCAGTTGTTCGATAGCGGCCTCGATGCGGAGAATGAGCAACTTAGCTGGTTCAAGGCGGCGTTACGCGAAAGCGCCGGCCGTCCCGGCGCATTGTTCATGCACAAACCGGCCTTTTTCAAGGATGCCGATGATGAGGGATCGCAGAACTATGCCAGCCTCTCGCCCGGAGCCCGCAACACGGTGATCGGATTGTGCCGCGATTTCGGCGTGCGTATGATCGCCAGCGGGCATCTGCACTTCTACCGCACCACCAAGCATAAAGGCATCGACTTGATCTGGGCACCGGCGACCGCCTTCATCAACAGCAAACAGAAGAAACGCCCGCCGCTACGTGTCAAAAAATGTATCGGCTATCTGCAATACGAGTTCCATGGCCCCGAGGTACACCATAGCCTTGTCCAGTCCGATCACTTCACCACCCACGACGTCAATAAGTTTGATGATTATCCTGGATCGACGATCTATCTTCCACCCCGCCCGCTGGACAGGAACCGGTGAGACATGATGGTTTTCATCAGCGCCATTCGTGTCCCGGCGCCCTGGCTGGCGTTGCTCTTCGCCGCCATGCTGGTTCCGGCGTGGTCTGCGGCTGCGGCCGATGCTGAGAGACCGGGCGCCATGAATACGGCCCAGGCCAAGACCCCACGCGGGGCGGCCCCACGCGGGGCTCCGCCCGATGCGCGGGCATGGCGGAAAAGGTCGCCGGGCCGGATCCTGGTCATCGCCCATCGTGGCTTTTCCGCGTCTTACACCGAAAATAGCATCCGGGGCTTCGAGGCGGCGATCAAGGCCGGCGCGGACCTGATCGAGACCGATATTCGGCTCAGCCGCGACGGCGTTCTGGTCTGCATCCATGACAAGGAAGTGGAAGACGAGTTCGTGGAGGACCTGACCTGGAAGGACCTGAAGAAACGTTCCGTCGTGCGATTGTCCGACGTGCTGAAAATCGCGCAAAATCGCGTCGGTGTGCTGCTGGATATCAAGATTCGCGACACCGATTTTCCCCTTCGTGTCTTTGAAGAGGTCAAGCGCTTGGGCATGGAAAACCAGGTCGTCTTCGGGCTCCGCCGCAACAAACAGGTCCGCGCGTTGCGGCGCGGGGCGCCCGATGTTGTAATCCTGGGGTTTCTCAAGAACTACAAGAAGTTTCCAGCGTTTTACCGCGCCGGCGGCGACATCGCGCGGCTGTGGGAAGAAGACATCAACGAAACCACCCTGGCCCTGGCACGCGGGCCTAAGGGTGCCGCGAGGCCGGTGTGGGTGACGGCAGGGCTGCGCAATTCGGGCGAGGATGCCGGCGACATCGACGCCAAGCGCTTCCTCGGGCTCATGGAACGAGGGTTTGACGGGGTGTTGGTCAACGACCCCGCCCTGGCGCTTGGCGCGCGGCGTTCCATCAAGGTCCTTGACCAAGGAAAAGGCGGGACGGGGCGCCCATGAATACGCGTTATGTAGTCATCAAGGTGTTCCGCGCAATCATCACCCTGTGGATGGTGGTGACCTTTATCTTCATCGTGCTGCGGATCTCGGGCGATCCCATTGATACCCTTCTGCCCGATGACGCGGATGCGGAAATGATCGCCTATTACATGCATGAATGGGGGCTCGACCGTCCCCTTCACGAGCAATATGGCCTTTACTTCGTGAGCGTGTTCAAGGGCGATTTCGGGGTCTCCTTCATCGACGACCGCAAGGCGTTAGAGATCGTGGTCGAGCGCATTCCCGCCACCCTGCAACTGGGTTTCGCGGCCTTCGTCTTCGGCGTCTGCGTCGGTATTCCTCTCGGCATCGTCGCCGCCTTGAACCGGAATACGGCTATCGACCGCGCGGCGATGACGACGGCGGTCCTGGGCTATGCGATCCCTAATTTCTTTTTGGGAATATTGTTGATCCTGGTGTTCACGCTCTGGCTCCAGTGGTTGCCGAGTTCGGGCAGTGCCACGCTGTGGCACATGGTGATGCCCGTGATCACCTTGGGCACGGGGGGCATGGGCTCTCTTGCCCGGTTCACGCGATCGGCCATGCTCGAAGTTCTCAACCAAGCCTATATGCGGACCTCCCGGGCCAAGGGTGTCCGCCGGTTGAATCGGATTTTTCGCCACGCCCTTCCCAACGCCGCCATCCCCGTGGTCACCGTATTGGGGTTCAAGATCGGCGGGCTGATCAGCGGTTCTCTGATCACCGAATCGATCTTTGCCTGGCCCGGGGTCGGCCGTCTCCTGGTGACCTCTGTTGGCAACCGCGACCTTGCCGTTGTCCAGGCACTGGTGATGCTGGTTGCCTTCACCATGGTCATTGCCAATCTTCTGATTGACCTCGCCTATGGCTGGATCGACCCGCGCATCCGGGTCAGTTCCCAGAAGCAGGAGGACTGATTCATGGCCGACAACATCGGTCCGACCCAGGAAACCGGCGCCAGCCTGGTAAGGCCGGGAATATTTTCCAAGTTGACCAGAGAATTGGCACGCATGCCCGCGCTGGTCATTATGTGCTGCGTGTTCCTGCTGGCCACCTCCTTTGTATTTATCTTCGCCCATATGCTGGCGCCGCAACATTACGCCGATCTGGACCTCCTCAATCGCTTGAAAGCGCCCGCCTTCATGGGGGGGCCGGAGCAATATCTCCTGGGCACCGACGAGTTGGGGCGGGATGTTCTCAGCCGGCTCCTCTATGCCATCCGCATGAGCATATTCATCGCCCTTCTGGGTACCTTCATCGGCGCGGTATTGGGCACCTTTCTCGGTTTCGTCGCCGCCCATTTTCGCGGGCTTGTCGAAGAAACGATCATGATGTTCGTCGATGCTCAGGCATCGATGCCGTTCATGATCATCGCCCTTGCGGTACTCGCCTTCTTCGGCAACAGCTTCGCGCTGTTTATCGTGATAATGGGAATCAACGGCTGGGAGAATTATGCGCGGATCGCCCGGGGTATGGTGCTTGGCGCCAACGCGCAAGGCTATGTTGTCGCCGTCCGGTCCTTAGGCGCCCAGCCGAGACGGATCTATTACCGCCACATCCTCCCCAACATCGCGAGCGCCATCATCGTCCAATTCACCCTGAACTTTCCGTCGACGATCCTGCTCGAGACGTCTTTGAGCTTCCTCGGCCTCGGCATTCAGCCGCCACTGACGTCGCTCGGGCTGTTGTTGGGCTCGGGGCGCAGTTATTTGCTGTTTGCCTGGTGGATCTCGGTGTTTGCGGGGATGGCAATCTTTTTCACCACACTCTCTGTGAGCATCCTCGGCGACTGGCTGCGCGACAGGCTCGACCCCACCTTGCGGCGTTAGGCGGCAATCGGCGAGCAAAACGGAAGGGCGTTGAGCCAGCGACGGAGGGTAAAGCTGCCAATGGATCTAGGCCCCGTTCTCCACCACAAATTTATCTGATGACCTGATTTCTTATGTCCGCTTTGGGTCAAAAGCGGACATTAGGTCAACTGTCGGGCATTTGCACTAAACGCCTCAAGCGCAGGTCAACATTTGGTTTTATAAACGTAACGAATATACTTGTTTGATAAGGGCGCGCATCCACGCCCACGCAGCAAATTGAGAGAGACGCATCATGATGGACCTTCCAGAAGTTCTGGGTTCGTCGCACCGACTCAGCAGGCGGAGACTGCTTGCCGGCGCCGGAGCCTGCGCCGCCCTGGCCATGACTGCGCCACTTGGAAGCCGTGGCGTTCTTGCGAACCCGGTATTCGCAAAATATCCCTTCAGCCTCGGCGTGGCGTCCGGGGACCCGTTGCCCGATGGCGTGGTCATATGGACCAGGCTCGCGCCAGAACCGCTTGATGGGGGCGGAATGCCCATGCAGCCGGTATCGGTGGCGTGGGAGGTGGCGGCGGACGACAAGATGAAGACTGTCAAACAGAAGGGATCGGCTATCGCCCGCCCGGAGCTGGGCCACGCCGTGCATGTGGAAGTGCAAGGGTTGGAACCGGGCCGCTGGTACTGGTATCGCTTTAGCTCCGGCACCGAATCGAGCCCCATCGGCAGAACCCGCACGGCTCCCGCCCTCAATGCTCCCGTCGACCGTTTGCGCTTTGCCTTTGCCTCCTGCCAGCACTACGAGAGTGGCTATTACACCGCCCACCGGCATATGGCCGGTGAGGATCTCGACCTGGTGGTATTCCTCGGTGACTATATTTACGAATCCCAGGCGGAAGGCGGCGGCACCCGGATGCACAACGGACCGGAAGTGGAGACCCTTGAACAGTATCGCAACCGCTATGCACTCTATAAGTCGGATCCCGACCTGCAGGCCGCCCACGCCGCCTTTCCCTGGGTCGTGACCTGGGACGACCACGAAGTCATCAATGATTATGCCGGGGATATCGACAGGAAGTACGAGCAGGCGCGGGACGATTTTCTGCGCCGCCGCGCGGCCGCCTACCAAGCCTATTACGAGCACATGCCGCTGCGCCGTTCGGCCAAGCCGAGCGGGCCAAACATGCTGCTTTACCGTCGCCTTGCATTCGGCGGCCTTGCCGAGTTCAACCTGCTGGATACGCGTCAGTACCGCACGGTACAGCCTTGCGGCGAGTATAAGGAATACAAAGACGCGGCCCGTTGTCCGCAAGCTCTCGACCCTTCCGCGACGATGCTGGGGGCGGTCCAGGAACGGTGGCTTTTGGAGGGGCTGGGGCGCTCTCGAGCGCGCTGGAACGTCCTGGCCCAGCAGGCACCCATGATGCAAAGGCTCAACCCCGATAACGGCGCGCCGCTGTTCAACATGGACAAGTGGGACGGATATCTCGCCGCCCGCAAACGCATCCTGGATTTCCTCGCAACCCGGCGGCCGTCGAACCCCATCGTCATCACCGGCGACGTGCACGCCAACTGGGTCGGTGACCTCCTGGCCGACTTTGATAACCCCGGCTCGGCGATCGTCGGGACCGAGTTTGTGGGCACTTCCATCAGCTCGGGAGGCAACGGTACCACCGCCCTCTACCGGTGGGTTGTGGATGCCAACCCACACATCAAGTTCTACAACTCTCAGCGGGGATATGTACGTTGTACCGTCACTCCCGATAGGTGGCAGACGGATTGCCGCGTGGTTCCCTTCGTGACAAGGCCGGGAGCGCCCATTTCCACGAGGGCCTCATTCGTGGTTGAGAATGGTGTGCCGGGAGTCAAATCGGCATGATGGTGCCGCCGGGCTACGGGACAATGGCGAACATGGGGCGGCGTTAAGAGATTGGTCTGCTTCTATCATGAAAGCGGACCTAATCGCAGTCGGGCTGGTGGGTGTGCTTATGTCCGCTTATGACCCAAAGCGGACAGAAGCCCCTTGTGAAAATAATCGATTTTGCCGTCTAATCTAGACGTGGTTATCCAGCGGGAGGAGGCATCGATGCAGATTCGAACTTTTGGCCTACCCCCAAATCTTTTTCTGCGCACCATCGCGCTCTGTCTATTTTTATCTGTGATTTCGGCAGCTGGGCCCCTTGCCGGTGAGCAGCTTACCGTGATGACCTACAACATCCGTATCGGCGCTGGCACCGACGATTTACCCAAGCAAGCGTTGCGTGATCTCCGATTTGGGCCGGAAAAACTCCAGCCAATAGTCAAGGCGATTCAGTCGGTTGATCCCGACATTATCGGATTGCAAGAGGTGCGTGGAGAAGGACAAGCAAGACGCCTGGCCCAAGCGTTGAAAATGCACTTCGCCTTCGAGTGGCATCTTACGAACAATCAATGGTGGGGCGTCGCAATCCTGTCCAAATTCAAGATCCTGAAAGCGCGGGGCGTTGAAATCAGTACCGGTCGGGGTAAAACCAAGAGCATAGTCATTGCGACCCTTAAAGTGGGGGGTAGCCCAGTCACCGCCATTAGTGTTCACAAGGACAAGGATTCAGAGGACGGCGACTCCTTCAGAATTATCATGAAGGAGGTGAGCCGGATAAAGGAGCCAGTCATCTTAATGGGGGATTTTAATGTAGATCCCGATGACTCACGACTTGGCCTATTGAATTCACGTTTTGTAGATACGGTGACGGCAGTGAACACCAAGAATGCCGAATACGTCCGGGATGAAGGTACGTTCTTCAGCTCACAGCGACGGATAGACTACGTATTTGTTAACCCGCTCCGTTTCAAGGTATTGGATGTGGGCTTGATACCCTACGAACATTGGGAGGCATCCGACCATCTTGGCTATTACGCCCGCGTTTCCCTCATGCCCTAAGTTCATCCCGTATGGCCCGGGCCCGCTAACCTTATGTCCGCTTTGGGTCAAAAGCGGACGTAGGCGTGGTCACTATTACTGTCGCTTGCTCTGAACTAGGCGACGGCGCGGTCACCCAGCGGAATTACTTCGCCCTGCGGTGCTTGCCCCGTCAGGTCATAAAGCTCTGAGCGGCACTGCTCCAGGTGTTTAACGGCCTGATTATCGTTGTTGTCGAAAATCTCCATACAACTGAGCTTAATCTCAACGAGGTCTATCATCGTCTCAACAGACTTTCTCGATAACGACATAACATTCTCCTATCTACCTGTATTGAGGTTGAATCTGGGGATGATAATCAAACAAACTTGGTTAAAAAGCCGTTAAAATTTTACCAACTGCCGACCTACAGGATGGGCAGTGCCGGGATGTGTGTGAATGGAGCTAGCCCTGTATTCGGCAACCCCCAATCCATGGCTCTGCTCTAGTATTGAGCTTCGGCCACTCATGAACAGGTTGGCTTCTTATGTCCGCTTTGGGTCAAAAGCGGACGTTTGGTTAACAGCCCAACGGGTCATTTTCGTCGTTAGGGTTATGTCTGCTTTTAGCCA
>SMVA01034530.1_pt1 | contig 11572 bp, 8 predicted proteins | sample 2456451 | NCBI WGS metagenome assembly SMVA01 (sample SAMN11095933, study PRJNA526329) | marine sediment metagenome | biome: Marine sediment; feature: Surficial sediment; material: Deep marine sediment; isolation source: Hadal surficial sediment | place: Pacific Ocean | collected 2014-05 | depth 0-1...
GATTTGCCCCGACGCCAGAAGCAACCGGCCGGCGTGATCGGCGCGGCCAATACGCTCGGCACGGTGACCTATAACAGCGGCCGGAACGGCAATGTCATCCCGTAACGGTCCCGGAACCCGATCCGAGCCCACGGGCGCGGGGCCTTGCGGCGCGCCTGTTTTTTTGCTGAAATCACGGCCATGATCCGAAACCGGCGCAGGACTAATCGCTGTGATCTTGACTGAACCGACCTCATTATGAGCACCGCCAAACCGACCGAAGCACCGCGCGCCGACAGCGATACCCTGTTGGCCGAGGCTTGGGCCCGGCAGAGCCGCCGGGATTATGACGGCGCCCGGGCGCTTTATCGCGACTTGATCCAACAGGACCCCGGATGCGTCGAGGCGCGGCACCAGCTCGGGCTGATCGCGGTCCAGCAAGGCCAGGTGGCGGAAGCGATCGAGCATTTGGAGGCCGCGGTCGGCGCCGCGCCCGACGACCCGGACATCAGAACCAGCTTGGGCGAAGCGTTGACCATGTCGGGGCGGATTTCGGCCGCGATCGAGCATTTGGAGACGGCGCGAAAGCTCAGCGACGACGACCCGGACTGCCTGTCGGCGTTGGGCGAGGCCTATTACCGGTGCGACCGATCGACCAAGGCGGTCGCGATCTATGAGCGGCTGCTGGAATTGGAGCCGGGGTCGGTGGAGGTTCGGGGGCGGTTGGGGGTTGCGATCGCCGGCTTGCGGCGGGGCCATCCGGCCCGCGACCTGGACAAGGCGATCGGCTTGCTGCGCGAGGGCCTTCGGGCCAACCCGAAGGTGGCCGCCTTGCGCATATCGCTGGCCCGGGCGCTCGGCGATTGCTCTCGGATCGACGAAGCGAAAGCCCATTTCAACGAGCTCAAAAAGACCTATCCGAATGACATCGCGGTCTGGTCGAACCTCGCCGAGTTCTACCTGTTGCTGGGGGAGGCGGATGCCGGCAACGAATATTACCAACGGGCGCTCAAGCTCGCGGAGGGCAACCCCGATTACGAGGCCAGGGTCATGGACCGCGCGGCCGACGGCTTCCTGGCCATGGGTAAGGCAAAGACCGCGATCGACTATCTCAAGGTGGCGCGGAAAAAGTCCAACCGTGGGGCCTATTTCGACATCAAGCTGGGGGCCGCCTATCTGCTCGCCGGTTGGAAGGAGGCCGCCGTCGAGTCGATCCTGCCGTTGATCGAAAGCGGCGAGGCGGATGACGACGCGTTCATGATCTATTCAAATGCGCTGATGAGAGCGCGACGGTACGAGACGGCGCTCGAATACCTGTTGCGGGTCGCCGACCCGGCGGCGTTGCGCTGGCGAACCCATTTCATGATCGCGGAATGTTACCAGGGCCTCAATCGATTTGCCGAGGCCAAGCGCTATCTGGATGAGCTGACGGCCAAGGAAGAGTGCTTCATCGAAGCCTACGGCTTTCTTATCCGGGACCCCGATTACGAGCTCGACGGCATCGGCCGGGAACAGCTCAAACGATGGGGCATGGATCAATCGCTGAACTTCGAGACCCGGGCCAACGCCTGGTTCACCCTCGGCCGCGCCCTTCGCGGCGAAGCCAAGTTCAAGCGGTCATACCGTTGCTTCCAGAACGGCAACCAGATCAAGCGGGCGAATGTCAAATACGACGTGAAGTACATGGACGAGATGGCGGCCGGCGCGGCCTGGGATGTCACGCCGGCGGCTTTCGCGTCCCTACGGCGGCACGGTGCCGAAACCGCCACGCCGATTTTCATTCTCGGCATTCCGCGATCGGGAAAATCGACGCTGGAAGCGATCCTGGCCGAACACCCCGAGGTGCATTGCCTGGACGAGGCCGAATTTCTGCCGCGTCTCAAGCGTGATTTTACGACCTATAAACAGCGCCAGGGCGAGGGCGCGCCGGAGAATTTGGCCGCCGCGCAGCCAAAGGTCGTCAAGGCATTCGCAAAACGCCTGGCCGACCGCTACATTTCGATCGCAAACGGCAAGGCCCATGTCACCGATACCGGGCCCGGCAATGATCTCAGCCTGGGCCTGATCGCCCTCCTTTTGCCGCGGGCGCGGCTGATCTTCTGTCAGCGCGATCCCCTCGACGTCGGCGTCGAGTGCTACTTCAAGAATTTCCACAGTAAACTCGGCTACGGGTTCGATTTGGCGGAAATCGGACATTTTTATCGCACCTGCATGGAACAACGCGAACACTGGCGGCCCTATTTCGCCAACCCCATGACCGTCATGCAGTTCGAGGATTTGATGTCCGACCCGGAACGGGAGATTCGACGCATTTACGATTTCTGCGGCCTGGATTGGCGGCCGGAAGGGCTCGATTCCTGGCTCGAGCGAAAGAAGATCTATACCGATTCGGTCGGCCTTCACCGGCATTTCGAGGCCCATTTGGAACCGCTGATCGAGGCCTTGGGCCCCTACGCAACGACGCCACGGCAGCGATTCATCGATCAATAGATCGTCTTCGCCGTCGCCGTCGCTAAAACTGAACCGTCGTTCCGGCCGATACCCACGGGTCCCATTTCGGCGCCTCGCCTTTCCTTGCGTCCTCGTCGGGCGGGGACGAGCTGCACGCCGAGAGGGCAACCACGATCGCGATGGCGATGCCGGCGATGACGGCGGGCGTGCCGCGTGTTGTGCCGCCGCCGCCATGGCGGCCGCGCCGGGCGATCATCATATCTCGTAGCCCAGGCGCTCGATCGCCGGGCGCACGATCGGAATGATGGGTTCGAGTTTGTCGAGGTAATTGGAATATCTCGCGACCGATGTCGAGTACATTTTCTCGGCCACCTGGCGATAACTTGCGGTCCGTGCGTAGCGGACGTTTTCGTGAAAATTGAGACAGTCTTTCTCGAAATCCTCGCCGATAAACGACAGCACGCCGCGGACGTTCTGCTCCTGGTCGGCGATGATATCCTCGTATTTCACGGCCATGTAATTGGGGTCGATATTGTCCCGGTAATGGGCGATCAGGTCGAATACCAGGGCATAGTGTTGGGCGATCGTGGTCAACTGGAACGCGCAAAAATACCCATGTGTCAAATAATTCGAAAACACCGAGACGATGACGTCGAGAGGATGGCGGAGGACGTGAACGATCGGTGATTTGGGGAAAATCAACGAGATCAGGCCCATGTTGGATTCATTCAGGGGCATCTTGTCGGTAAACCAAGCCGATCCGTCCTCCATGAAGTCGAGCTGGTTCACCCGATTGAGATACCAGTTTCGCGCGTCATCGAGCGCGGCCTGGTTGTCGCCGATCCAAAGATCGGCCAATGACAACGGGTACGGCATCTGGCTGCCGAGCATGCGGGGCATGAACCGGGTGAGGTCGCCGATGAAGGTCAGCTCGTCGCCCGCCGAGATCCGGCTGTGGCGCGACAGGGTCTGTTCGAGCATGGTCGTGCCCGAGCGCGGGAAGCCGACGATGAAAACCGGATTCGGGCCGTCTTCGAGGGTGGTCGCCCGGGGCAGCAAATCCATGCGGCCGGGGGTGAAGAATTTCTTGAGGCTGCCGGCAAGCTTGGTCGCCTGCTTTTCCCGGTAATGGAATTTTTCGTCCTTGTGGACGATGGCCTTTCCCCGCTCAAAGCACGCCCAGGCGTCGTCATAGCGTTCGAGCCGCTCATAGAGGCGGCCTTTTTCGAGGAGGAAATTGGCCGTCGGATCGGCCTCGGCCGCCTCGTCGCTTGCGGTGATCCCATCGAGAATTTCGATCGCCTCGGAAAACTTTTTCTCGCGGCCCAGCAGAACGGCCTTCTGCAACGCGACCGCGGCCGTTCGTTTGCCGAGGCTTTCGACCTCGTCCAGCAATTCCCATGCCTTGTCGAAGTTCTGCCGCGCTTCCTCCATGCCGATCCAGCCGAACAGCATGTTGGGGTCTTTCGGATTCAGCTCGTATGCCTTGCTGTAATACTCCTCGGATTCCTCCATCCGTCCCTGGTTCTTCATATTCTGGGCCAGGTTGCTGAACAGGTTCGCCTCCGAACCGTGGAGTTCGAGGGCGCGGCGGAAATGATATTCGCCGGCGCGGTTGCGGTTTGACGAGGTAAAGATCGCACCCATCAGAAGATGCGCCTTGGCGTTGCGTGGGGCGATTCGAATGGCGTTTCGACAGTGATAATCGGCCTGCGCCCGGTCGCCCTTGCGAAACAGCAATTGGGTCAGTTCGAGGGTCGCCTGCATCTGATTCGGATCGATCTTGACCGCCCGGGTCAGAAGTGCCTGGGCGGCCTTGAAATTCTTGTTGTCGGCGTGGATCTTGTAGAGCAACAGCAAGGCCATGACATAAGTCGGAAAATGCTCCAGGATATTTAGGAGTCCGTCCTTCGCGTCATCGAAATCCTTGCGTTGATAGGCCTCCTGCGCCTTCTTCAGGGCGGGCCCCCAATGCTGCTGGGCGGCCAGGGTCGGCGGGCGCGCCTGGCGCATCTTGCAACAGCTCGACGCCCGCAACCCGCTGCCGCACGCACATTGCTGCGACTGGGGTTTTCCGTCGGTGCCCTTCGATAGGGTATTAACCTGGGATGATGGCATGCGGTTCCTGCCGGGAATTTTCGCAAATCACACAATGACACCGCGGAGTATAGAGTATAGTTAGACCGACGCAAAAGGCCGGAGCGATCCCTTGCTGCTGAAACAACGATTTTACCAATTGCCGTTGAAATTCGACGTCGAGGTGCTCCAGAAGGAAGTCTCGGCCCTGCCCGAGTCCGCCTGGCGCCCCCATCCCTCGGGTTATGAAGGCAACACGGCGCTGATTCTGGTCGCCGCCTATGGCCGCGAGAACGACGATACCCAAGGGCCGATGAAGCCCACGCCGCATCTCGCCAAATGTCCGTATATCAGCCAAGTCCTGTCCTCGTTTCAGACCGTTGTCGGCCGGACGCGGCTGATGCGTCTGGAGAAGGAATCCGACGTCCTGCCCCATACCGACATCGCCTATTATTGGCGCAATCGGGTCCGCGTGCATGTCCCGATCGTCACCGACCCGTCGGTCGCCTTCCATTGCGAGGACGAGCAGGTTCATATGGCCGCGGGCGAGGCCTGGACGTTCGACAATTGGCGCACCCACAAGGTCGAAAATCCGTCGCAGGCGACACGCATTCACCTGGTCATGGACACGGTTGGAACGTCGGCTTTCTGGCGCACGGTCCTCGGCGAAAAAAATGGCGAGCCGGCCTTCGAGACGTTTGATGATTCGGCCCGCGGAAAGCGGCTGATCACCGAAGGCTATGAGAGCGATCCGGTCATGCCACCCGCCGAAATGCGAAGCAATTTCGCCACTCTGATCCGCGACCTGCGGGCCAACGAGGCCAACGAGGATCACCTTGTCGACTGGCTGGAAAATGGGCTGGACGACATCTTCTATGACTGGCGGTCCCTGTATGTGGTCTATGGACCGGAGCCCCGCGCGTTCGCCGATTTCGGGAAACTGGTCAAGAAGGCGGGCGATTTGGCGGCCAGCATTCCGGACGGCTTGCGCATCGCCTCGAACGGGTCGACCGCGAAAAGCGTTTTGATGGCCGACATGAAGGCGGCGCTCGACGTTCGGCACGGCAAATTGCTTGCCGAAGCCAGGGCGCAAAAGGCATTGGCGGGGGCCGGTGGTCAGAATGCGACGGGCCGGGGCGGGCGCGGCGGCGGATCCGGCGCCGGCCAGAAATCCCGCCAGGGAAACGAGGGCCAGCAAACCGCCTATTCCGTTGAATTCGATCGCCCGGTGGTGATCGCCGCGGCGCCCCGTTCGGGCAGCACGATGTTGTTCGAAACCCTGGCCCGAAACCGCGATCTGTGGACCATCGGTGATGAAAGTCACAAACATATCGAGGGCATTCCCGCATTGCAGCCGAAGAACCGGGAATTCGACTCCAACCGCCTGACCGCCGAGGACGCCGCGGGCAAGGTGGATCGAACCCTGCGCCGTGCCTTTGCGGCGGATTTGCGGAATTTCGAAGGACTGCCCCTGGACAGCTTCGCCCGCCAGGGCGCCGTCGCCAAAATCCGGTTCCTCGAAAAGACACCGAAGAACGCGCTTCGAATCCCATTCATGGCGACCGTTTTCCCAAACGCGCGATTCCTGTTCCTCTATCGCGATCCCCGGGAAAATATCAGCAGCTTGCTCGATTCATGGCGATCCGGCCGGTTCGTGACCTATCGCGACCTGCCGGGATGGACGGGCGACGAATGGTCCCATCTGTTGATACCGGGGTGGCGGGATTTGATCGGAAAACCGCTTCCGGAAATCGTTGCGCGCCAATGGATCGTGGCGAACGAAGCGATCCTGGACGACCTCGAAAAACGGCCGCGCGCCAGTTGGATGTTGGTCAAATACGGCGATCTGCTCGCCAATCCCTTGGAGGAGCTAAGGCGAATTTGCTATTTCTGTGAAATCCCGTTCGGCACCGCGATGGAGGAGGCGGGCGAGCAGCCGCTGGCCTATTCGAAATACACCCTGACCCCGCCCGACCCGGACAAGTGGAAGAAAAACGAGGAAGAGATCGAGAGCATCATCGACTCGACCAAGGATGTTGCCGCCAGAGTGGGTCAACTCTAGCCTTTATCGCCGAGCCTTGGCCCCTTGACGTAGATCAATGCGGGGCCTGGCCACCACGGTAAATTTGGCGCTTGGTGAGCAGCTTTGGACGAAGCGCGCGGACGCTTGCCGTGGCGGAGGGAAAAGCAGGCATGACGGTTCAGGCGGGGGCCACGACAGATAGCGGGCCGGGCGTTTATCGCGCGCCGCAAGACCGGCTTCCAATCGTAGGCCGGGCTAAAACGGCAACCTGAGTTTGGTCTCGACCTTCTGCCGATCCTGATTGCCCTTGGCCTTGGTGTCGAAGTTGTATCCCTTGCCACAGGACGCCAAAAGGCCCGCGATGATCGCCGAGAGCAGTATCGCGCGGAATATTTTCATCGCCTTACCCTGCCTGCAATTTCGCCCGCACCGCCGCCACGACCGGTTGCCATTCCCGGGGCCGTTCCTGCCGGAACATGGTCAGCGAAGGATACCACGGCGTCGTCGTTTGTCGCGCGCCCCAGCGCCAATCGCTATTGGCCCCGACCAATAGATAGGTCGGCACGCCAAGCGCGCCGGCCAAATGGCAGATCACCGTATCGACCGTGATGACCAAGTCCAAATGCTTAATGATACCGGCGGTCTGGTAAAAATCGCCAAGCCGATCATCATCCAGAACGGTAATTTTGCCGGCCCATTCATGAGCCTCCAAATCGGTGGCCCGTTCGCCGAATTGGAGGCTGTAGAAATCGCATCCCGGCACGGCAACGATATCCTCCAAAAAGCGACTGGGCAGGGTGCGGTCGGCGTCCAATTTGTTGTCGGCATTGCCGGCCCAGCACAAACCGACCGCGCGCCGCCCCTCGGCCGCGGCGACGAGGGCGCCGTCGACTTCGGGATCGAATGACAGATAGGGAACCTTATTTGGAATGTCGTCATAGGCGACGTCAAAAATATGGGGCAGGCTGAAAATCGGAACTCGAAGGTCGAATCCGTTCAATTTATTATTGTCTTTCTCGATCCTATCGATGCCGTCGGCGACCTCGAATAGCCGATGCATGGGGTCTGGACCGGCAAAGGTGACCTCGCCGCCGCGGGCCTTGACCATGGGAAAAAAGCGGGCGCATTGGATCAGGTCGCCAAAACCCTGTTCGTTGTAGATCAACAGCCGTTTGCCGGCGAAATCCTCGCCTTCCCAGTACGGAATCGTAAGCGCATTGTGCCGCGCCCGTTCCGGATAGCTCAATTTCCGCGCCTCGTAGTCCGGCCAGGCTTCGTGATATTTGCCGGCCAGCAACAGACAAATCGCCCGATCGAGGCGGATTTCATTGTCGTCGGGGCGCAATTCGAGCGCGCGGTTAAGACAGGCTTCGGATTCCTCCAGTCGCTTCTGGGACCGCAACGTGTTGCCGAGATTATGGATCGCGGCGCAATAGTCGGGATTGATTTCCAACGCTTTGCGGTGGGCGCGTTCGGCGGCTTCGAAATCGGATGCGCGCTGATGAACCAGTCCGATATTTGTATAGGTTGGCGAGAACTGGGGGTCCTGCTCCAGGATTTTCTCGAAAATGGCCATTGCTTCGTCGGATCGCGAGGCGCGCGTCAGCCAGACGCCATAGGTGTTGAGGAAGAGTTTTGCGCCGCCGCTGGTTTTCACGGCCCGGGCCAGAAACGGGCCGGCATCGTCGATCTTTTTCTGCTTCAGCAGGGATGCGCCGAGAATATGGTTGGCCTTCGGGTTGTTGGGAAACTTTTCGATTATTTTCCGGCAAATTTTTTCGCTTCGAGCAAATTTCTTGAGCTTGAAATTCTTGACCGCAAGGTCGATGGCCTGGTCGCGATTTAGAGTCTGGCCCATGAATCTTCCGGTCCCGTGTCTACGCCAATCAGGCCCGCGGCTGGCCACACGGGCTCTAGATTATGCGAACTATAATCCGCCCGGTCGCCCCCGAAAAGAACCTTGCTCGTCGTGGTTTTTTGACCGTGCCGAATTCCCAGGGTCGAACCCGGCGGTCAAACGGCGGCGCCTCTGGCGACGAACGCCGGATTGCGCAAGCCCGGCTTCCCATAAAGCAACGGCGCGTCGTCGATGGTCGACACCGATCCGCCGGCGGCGGCCAAGACGGCGTGCGCGGCCGCGGTATCCCATTCCATCGTCGGTCCGAAGCGCGGATAGAGATCCGCGGCGCCGGCGGCGATCAGGCAGAATTTCAGGGAACTGCCGATACCGATCACCTCGCCGACATCGAGGTCTTCCAGAAACGCGGCTTCCTGGGCGGTGCGGTGGGAACGGCTGGCGACGACGGTGAGTCCGTCGTTGGGACGTTTCCGGGCCCGAATTTGTCTGGTGGTCGCGTCACTTTTCTCGATCACGTTGCCCTCGCATCCGGCATAGGTGACCCAGCGGGCCGGCGCGTGCACGATGCCGAGGATCGGGCGGCGCGCCGAGATCAGGCCGAGATTGACCGTATACTCGTCGCGCCCGGCGATGAACTCGCGGGTGCCGTCGAGAGGATCGACGAGCCAGAATGGACCGGCCGGCGGTTCCGGCATCGGTCCGGCGGAGGCTGCTTCCTCCGAGATGATCGGGATGTCCGGGGTCAGGCGCTTGAGCGCGTCGAGAATGAGCGATTCGGCGGCCTGGTCGGCGGCGGTGACCGGCGACGCATCGGATTTTTCCATGACCTCGACGTCGGTCCTGAAAAAGCCGAGGGTGATGTCGCCGGCGGCCTCGGCGATTTCAATCAATTCGGGCAGCATGCGGCGCAACGAAGCCGGGTCGAGGTCCGGCGCCGTCATGCCGGCCGCCGATTGCGAAGCGGACCGATCCGGGCCGCGTCAAACCTGATCGCCGGAAAAGTCCGCCCGATCAAGCAATTTCCGTCCTTTGTCATCTGCTCCATATCCCGCTGATTTGGCCGGGGCGGATGATATGGAATCCGAGCCATGACGCCAACCGGAAATGCCGCCGACCGTTCGCGAATTCAGCAATGTTCGAGACAGCGGCGTCAGGCGACCTTGGCGGTCGGTCCGGTGCTCGGCAGTTCGAAGGTATCTTCCTCGCCCGCGACCGCGGGCGTTAAGGCGAAATCCATGTAATTGGCCGCGTTGGGGTCTTTCATGATGCGGCGGCACAGCCGCTTGACCCGCGACAAATAAAGCCAGACCCGCGAGTAGGTCCAGACGATTTCCCAGGCCCGACGGGGATAAAATACCAGCGGGCTTTCGATCGGCAGGCTTGGGCGCCGCGTGGTCCGGATCTTGCGCCGGAACAATCCGCCCTGCAACGGATGAACCCCCTCATAGCGGTGGACGCCGCAGAACTGCACGATGTTGAGGGCGACGCTCATCGTCGCCAAGCCACTGGCGTGGGCGCGTCTGAGAATCGTTTCGACATGGGGCCAGTCGTAATAGGTTTCCCAAGCTTGGTCGTAGATATCTTCCCACTCCGCCTTCGACATCTTCGCATGCGCTGTCGTGGCGTGCTCGAGGTCGTATTTGTTCATGTCCGGGTCCATGGCGACGCCGTTTTCGTGAAGCGTCTTGTGGTCCTGAGAACCCGGCAACGGCGTCAGGAAGAAGAATTCGAGGATATCGACCGGCAATTCCCGCTTGATGAACGCGATATCGCGCAGGATCGATTCGGGGGTGTCGGCCGGGAATCCCAGGATATAGCCGGCGATGGTGATGACCCCGGCGTTACGCCAGGCTTGCAGCATGACCCGGTACTCGCCGATCTTGTTCTGGCGCTTCTGCACCAACATCAGGTTTTCCGGATTGACGTTCTCCAGGCCGATGAAAACCCGTTTGCAGCCGGCGGCGGCCGCCTTGTCGACGAAGTTCGGCAAGCGATAGGCCAGGACATCGACCTGGATCGTAAAGCGCAGTTCGGGATGTTCGATGCGCAGTTCGATCAAGAGGTCGAAAATCGGCTCCCAATTCTTGTTGCGGGCAAAGTCGTCGTCGGTGATGAAAAAGCTCGTCACCCCCTGCTCCAGATCGCGCCGGATGATGTATTCGACATCCTTGGCGGTGCGATAACGGGACTTGCGGCCCTGGACGTTGATGATCGTACAAAAGCTGCACTGGAACGGGCAGCCACGGCCGCAATCGAAGCTGCCGATCGGCGGCGAATGGCGCTGCAGGATATGGGCCGGCAGATAGGGCGCGACCGCGCCCCGGATATCCGGCAGCTCGCTCATGAAATTGTAGATCGATTCGAGGCGCCGCCCGTGGGCGTCACACAGCAGGCGGTCGAACCGGCCGTTTTCGGCCTCGCCGGCGAACAACACGATGCCGGCCTCGATCGCCTCCCGCAGGTCGGGCGGAAGTTCGGCCAGCATCGAGAGGCAGCCGCTGGCATGAAAGCCGCCGACGATCACCGGGATATCGGCATCGAGGAAGGGCTGGGCGAAATCGCGGGCGCGGGGGAACTGGTTGGTCTGGACGCCGACCAGGCCGATCATGCCGTCATGGGTCTTGAGCCGTTCGAGAATCTCGGCAACGGGAACGACCGTGTTGGTCTCGTCATATAGGTTGACCACGATCTCGATATCGTCGCCGAGGACCCGCCGCCTGGCCGCATCCTCGGCAAGCCCGCTCATGCAGGCCAACGAGGTCGAGGGGGTAAAGGTGCGACGCCACTGGATGACGTAGCCGTCGTCGTCGTAATGCGACGGCTTGATCAACTCGATAAAGTATTTCCGTGTCGATTTAGCCATTCGTTCACGGCCCTCATTTCCCGCCAAGCCCGCCGGCGATCCCGTGGAATTCCACATCGACGCGCGGTCTGGCCTGTCCGTTTGCCCGCTGGAAGGCATACCTGCCGGTCACGGATTGGCGGCCGATTGCCGGGTCCGTCCCGCCCAGGATGCCCTTGGACACCCGGTTCGCAATCCATGTTGGCCCAATATCGCCCGTCGTGCAAGAGGCGCGGCGCGGGTGGGGGCGGTCAATCGGCGCCCCTGAGGGTGGTCCGGCGATGGGCCTGATCGGCGATGAAATCGATAACGGTTCGAAAGCGCGGATGTCGGGCGAGATCCC
>SMVA01251138.1_pt1 | contig 11571 bp, 10 predicted proteins | sample 2456451 | NCBI WGS metagenome assembly SMVA01 (sample SAMN11095933, study PRJNA526329) | marine sediment metagenome | biome: Marine sediment; feature: Surficial sediment; material: Deep marine sediment; isolation source: Hadal surficial sediment | place: Pacific Ocean | collected 2014-05 | depth...
GGACTGGATCCGCTGGACGCCCTGTGCGAGTCGGCCGAGAGAATCAGGCAGATGGTAGCGAACGGCGATGAGGCCGGATTCGTTGCGCTGATGGAGAAGGGTAAGGAGTATATGGCCTTGCGCCGATAGTGTGACGCGGACATCTGGCAGCCATTCGATTCTTATGTGATAATGAGAATCATTCGTATTACGGTAATATAACTACTTGGAATTTATGGCAATGTTAAAACAGCTACTCTCACTTTTCAGTCGATTCACCGTAGTCGCAGCCGCATTCCTTGTCGCCGCCTGCGGTGATTCTTCAAACGAGAATGCCCTCGACGGTGCCACAGCCCCAAAGCCGGTGGTCGTTTACTCGGCGCGTGCAGAACAGCTCATCAAACCGATCTTTGATGCCTACACCGCTGCAACCGGTGTTCCGATCAGATACATGACTGACAGCGAACAACCGCTGATTCAAAAACTCAAAGCAGAAGGGGCAACAACGGTCGCCGACATCTTGCTGACGGTTGATGCTGGCAACCTGTGGTATGCGGCAGAAGAGGGTGTTTTAAGGCCTGCCTATTCTGAAGTGCTCGAAAGCAATATTCCTGCGCACCTGCGCGACCCCGAGAACTTGTGGTTTGCAATGTCCGTTCGTGCACGCACCATCGTTTACGACACGCGTAAAATTGATCCCTCGCAATTGACCGGCTACGCCGACCTGGCGGATGAAAAGTGGCAGGGCAAGTTGTGTCTGCGAACGTCAGCGAAAGTCTACAACCAGTCCCTGGTGGCAATGATGATTGCCCAGATGGGTGAGCGGGAAACTGAAATCGTCGTCCGTGGCTGGGTGGACAACCTGGCGACAAGCGTATTCGCGAATGACACCAAGCTGATAGAGGCGATCGCAGCCGGTCAGTGCCAGGTTGGTATCGTCAACACATATTATTTCGGACGATTGCAACGCGAGAACCCCGATATCCCGGTCGCAATTTTTTGGCCAACGGCCGAAACCGGCGGTGTCCACGTGAACGTGTCCGGTGCCGGAATAACACGGCATTCGAGAAATCCGGAGGGTGCCAAGGCGTTGCTTGAGTGGATGTCGGGCGAGGTCGGACAGCAACTTCTTGCTGGCGAGAATCTGGAGTATCCGGCTAATCCGGCCGTAGAGCCAAGCCCCCTTGTCGCCGCCTGGGGCGAATTCGATGCAAGTCCCATGAATGTCACACAAGCGGGTGTGTTCCAGGCCGACGCGGTCAAACTCATGGACAGGGCGGATTATCGCTAACGCAAACACTATACGACTCGCCGCTCATTCTTCGGTCGCGGGTGCAAATGTTTACAGCATCGTAATTGCTGTAATTGCCGTGATTGCGGCAGCGCCGATATTGGCGGCGGTAGTTTCACTATTTCAGGACACGGGCGACGCATGGCCGCATCTTGTGCAATATGTGCTGCCCGAGGCGTTACTCAATACCCTCTGGCTTGCCGTAGGCGTGGCCTTAATCGCTGGCACGATCGGCGTTGCTCTTGCGTGGATAGTTGCAGCATACGAGTTTCCCGGCCGAGGTTTCTTCAACTGGGCATTGTTGCTGCCGATGGCGATGCCGGGATATGTACTGGCGTTTGCGTTTGCCGCAATTTTTGAGTTCACCGGGCCGATTCAGGGCTTATGGCGAGAGGTGTTCGGCGATACGCTTGCGTTCCCTGAAATCGGTGCACGCGCTGCATCGATTCTGACCTTAAGCCTGGTTCTGTATCCCTACGTGTTCTTAATTGTACGAGAGGCGTTTGCATCACAAGGAATAAGGGGCCTTGAGGTGGCCCAAAGTTGTGGGCTAAAGCCGCTGCAGGGTTTCTTCAAAGTATCGTTGCCGATGGCCCGACCATTCATTGTCGGCGGCGTGAGTCTTGCGGTAATGGAAAGCCTTGCTGATTTCGGCACTGTCCAGCTTTACAATTACTCGACCTTTACCACCGCCATTTACCGGGCATGGTATGGACTGTTTTCGCTGGAGTCGGCGCAACAACTCTCCTTGGTTCTCATAACCCTCGTTCTGTTGGCATTATTAGTCGAGCGCAAGTTTCGAGGCATGGCCCGCTACACAACATCCGGTACCGCTGCCTCACGCTCACGAATCACACTCCACGGCCGCGGCGCGGTCCTGGCAACAAGCATTTGCGCGGCCGTTTTTGCGCTCGCGTTCTTGTTGCCAACGTCTCTGATTGCGCTCTGGAGCGTCAACGCATTTGTCGAGGAATTCGACTCTCGGTACTGGCAGTTTGCGGCGAATACACTGTTGTTAGCAGTAATGGCCGCGATGCTGGTTACGTCAATAGCCGTATTAATGGCCTACGCCGTCCGGCGCCGACCAGGTCCGGTAAACGATATTCTGGCTCGGGTTGCAACGCTTGGCTACGCCGTCCCGGGTACGGTGCTTGCGGTTGGCTTTTTCGTGCCGATTGCTGCATTCAGTCGATTCATCAATCAACTGCTGGGCTTCAGCGGGGCCGAAACGATCGCATTGCAAAGCAGCCTGGCCGTAATACTGCTTGCCTATATGTCGAGATTCCTGGCGGTCGCACACAGTCCGGTCAACGGTGCGTTGTCGCGAATCTCTCCCAGCATCGAAGATGCTTCTCGCGGCATGGGCGTGTCAGGACTGCAGATGCTCCTCAGGGTGCACTTGCCAATACTTCGCCCTGCAATATTGACCGGCGCTCTTTTAGTGTTTGTCGATGTGATGAAAGAATTGCCGATCACCCTGATGACGCGCCCGTTCGGTTGGGACACACTCGCGGTTCGGGTATTTCAGTTGACGACAGAAGGTGAGTGGCAGCGGGCCGCGTTGCCTGCACTTGGCATCGTCATCGTCGGTCTGATACCCGTCGTCTTGCTGACGAGGCAGCGCAACAATGCTTGATCTCAAAAACGTAAGTCACAGCTATGGGCAGGCACTGGTGCTCGATGATGTTTCGCTGGTGCTCCAAAAGGGCGACGTCGCCTGCATTCTGGGGCCCAGTGGTTGCGGCAAGACAACATTGCTGAGATGTATTGCCGGTTTTGAGCACTTGCACAGCGGCACTATTCGTATTGACGGCCATACCATCAGCTCGGCAACAAAACATGTTGCAGCCGAAGATCGTCGAATCGGCATGGTGTTTCAGGACTATGCCCTTTTGCCGCATTTGAACGTGCAGGAAAACGTCATGTTTGGCTTGCATGAAAAAGATCGCGGTGATGCTCAACGAATTTCCAGGCGCTTTCTGGAACAGGTAGGCCTGGCTGAGTTTGCGGCCCGCTTCCCACATGAACTTTCGGGAGGGCAACAGCAACGTGTGGCGATTGCTCGTGCGTTGGCGCCGGGGCCGGAGTTACTGTTGATGGACGAGCCATTCTCAAATCTTGATGCAAGCATGCGGTCTGGCATCGGTCGCGAAATCAAGTCGCTACTGGCTTCCGTTGGAGCAACCGCACTGATCGCTACTCATGATCACCAGGACGCATTCGCGCTTGGCGACACGCTGGGCGTCATGAACAAGGGCAAGTTGCTGCAGTGGGATTCCTCATACGACATATACCACCAGCCGAAAGATCATTTCGTCGCTGAGTTCATCGGACGTGGCGTGTGGTTGCCGGGTCGCGTCAATGGTGAAAACGAAATTGAAACGGAAATAGGCTCCGCGCACGGCGAGATGGCGTCTCGGTACTCATCGGGGACAGAGGTGGAGATATTTCTGCGACCCGACGACATCGTGCACGACGATGCCAGCACGCTGAGGCTCGAGGTGGCGGGCAGGCGGTTCAGGGGGTCGGACTTTCTATATGAGTTGCGACTGCCGGGTGGGGCATTGATATTGTCGTCTGTACCCAGCCATCATGACCATGCAGTGGGCGAGAAGATCGGCATCCGCCTGGAAACCAAACACCTGGTCGTGTTCCTTAAAGATTGAGAAAACGTAAACCCTTTTAATTGTGCATCAGTTGCTGCGGCTCGTGCGACGCATGAGAATCAGGAACAGCGGCACGCCCAGGGCTGCGGTCAACGCGCCGACCGGCAGTTGTCGCGGTGCCATCACGGTTCGGGCAAGTGTGTCGGCAATAATCAGCAATGTGCCGCCGGCAAGAGCGGAGGCAGGGAGGACAATCCGGTGATCGCTGCCGACGATAAGACGCATCATGTGCGGGACAACCAGGCCAACAAAACCGATCACGCCAACGGATGTTACCGATACCGCCGTTGCCAGCGCCGTGACAGCGAAAATAATAAATCGAAATGCGGATACGGGTAAGCCGACGATCGCCGCTTGTAAATCGCCGCGGGCAAGGACATTAAGGTGGCGAGCGGCGAGCGTGCCCAATACGGTGATCATTGCAAGAAGCCAAAGGGAGCGGCCAGGAGTGGCCGCAAAGCTCAAATCACCCATGAGCCAGAACAGCATGCCGCGCAATTCTTTGTCAGGACTTAATGCAAGCAGCAGCGTCGTTATTGCACTGAATCCGGCCGCTAACACGACACCGGTAAGCAGCAACCTGGCCGGCGTCCAGCTGCCAGTGCCTTTTGCGATCGAAAAGACCAGCAGCGTGGCTCCGATCGCGCCGCCAAACGCAGCGAAATCGATCCCAATGGCACCCCAACCCAGTGTCATTCCGAGCAGGGCGGCAACTGCTGCACCACCAGAACTGCCCAGGATATAAGGCTCGGCCAAAGGATTGCGCAACAACACTTGCATCAGAACGCCGGCGACCGCGAGCAGACCACCGACTGCGAAAGCAGTGAGCGCCCGCGGCAAACGCAAGTCAATAACGATGCTGTGAACGCTGTCCGGCGCCTGCCCCCTGATCGCTTGCCAGGTTTGATCAATACTGATGTCGGCGCTGCCAAGCGCCAGGGCGAGCGCGATTGCCATGAGGGGGAAAACGGCCAATCCGAGCAGCAGTATTATCGATCGTGTCGGATTCAAGTCAGGCACCGTGCGACGGAGAGGCGGCCCCACAAGATACCGTAATTTTCACATTATCTGTACTCGCAAGCTTAGAAGAGAGATCCGTCAATTTGGGTCTGGACAGGCAAATCGAATCGTGCAAAATGCAAGACCATGAGCAGCGACAACATCGACTCGGAGGGATTTCGCGCCAACGTTGGCATCATCCTGTGTAACGGGGAGGGCAGACTGTTGCTTGCAGGTCGCATCGGCAGCAAGGGTTGGCAATTTCCACAAGGCGGGGTCATGCGCGGTGAGTCCGCCGAGGAAGCGATGTACCGGGAGTTGAAAGAAGAAGTCGGTCTGGACGTGGCAGACGTCGAAGTGCTTGGTTCGACCGCAGACTGGCTGAAGTATCGATTGCCGGAGAAATACATGCGTCACGGCAGTGTTCCGTTATGCATCGGACAAAAGCAGCGCTGGTTTATTCTCAAGCTGATTTCGTCAGAAGACAATCTACAACTTGATTGCTGTGAGACGCCGGAGTTCGATCGCTGGCGCTGGGTGGAATTCTGGCGTCCCGTGAACGAGGTTATCTATTTCAAGAGACGCGTTTACGTGCGGGCGTTACATGAATTGGGCCCCCACGTATTTCCGGAGGGCTTGCCGCCGTGGCCGCGTTGGTGGCCAAGTCGCTGGCGCAGCGCTTTCGACAAGGACCTGGCAAAAGCGAGCAAAGCGGCCCTGAATAAAACCTGATATCAGCCCCGTCGTCATCTTGCGCACGGTACAGGGATGTGCCGCCATTTTCGGTGGCTGCAAGCCATCGAAAATGGGAGACATTCGAAAACCGCGTTTTTCGAATGTCAACGTTGAAAAAGCCATGGAAGGCTTTTTCAACAGGTTGACTAGTAAAATACCGGCTTCAAAATAGCCAAAAACACAATGACCAGCAGGAATATCACCGGAATTTCATTAAACCAGCGAAGCCAGCGAGTGTTGTCAGGCATTGATCCCGCAGCAAGGCGCCGCATGCGATACAGACAGCGCATGTGGAAATCGATCATCAGCACCAGCATTACAAGCTTCAAATGAAACCAGCTCTGGGACGCCAGGGCAGGGTTCGACCACAAGAGCAGGCATCCGAGAATGGTGGTAAGAACGGCCCCTATCGTCATGATGGCAAAAAGACGTTTTTCCATGACGCAAAATCGCTGCAGGCTGACCGATTCTCGTGTTTCGGCGTGATAAATGAACAGTCGCGGCAAATAAAACAGGCCGGCAAACCAGGTCACCATAAAGACGATGTGCAGGGCCTTGAGAGTGGCGTAAATACTGGCAAGTTGCATTGGCGGGACTTCCTCGATTGGAGCCGAATCGCCGGATTCTGGTCCAATTTATGTTCAATTCCGTGATCTGATGCACTTCAGTTTGTGCGGGTCACCGCGTACCATACCGAGATATACGCGTTAAGAGAATGTTGTGGCAAAAGGCAATTCGCAAATTAGAATGCACGGGACGGCCCGAAACTGGGTGCTTACGCTTGCGGTGGTGGCAGCTATCGGCCTGGCCGGATACCTGAGTTTTGAGTTTGGCCGAATCCAGGCGGATTTCAATGTGGTGGACGCGCTGGATGAGCGCAATTCCTATGAGGACACGATTGAGGCGCTGCAGCGGGAAATTGTGGCGCTGAAGCAGGAAATAGAGTTACAGAAGACTCATAGAAATATTGAGCGCGCGGCATACGAAGACATCGAATCCGGCCTGACAAGGCTGGAAAGCAAAATTCAGGAGCAGCGCGACGCGATCGCCTTTTACCGCGGCATCATCTCACCTGCGGACGGCGGCAAGGGCCTGAGAGTCCAGGACTTCAAGGTCATCAAGGGCAAGGAAGACCGGCTGTACAATTTGCGCCTGGTGCTGGTACAAGTTAAGCAGCACGATCGCAGGGTAAAGGGCGACGTGCGGGTTCAGCTTGAAGGTGAGCTCGATGGGGTGGCCAAGACTTATACCTTTAGCGAATTGACTGTGGCAGGAGCCGACAAAAGCTGGCCATTTGCCTTTCGATATTTTCAGAATTTTGACCGGCAGTTGATCCTGCCAGTTGGATTTTCACCGGAACGCGTCAATATAGAGGTGCGATCCAGAACCAAATCCGTTGCCGGCATGAAGCAATCCTTCAGCTGGCGATCCGGAAACAGCTAGGAGCAATTATGTTTGGGCGAAAAAACGCTATGAATACCGTGGTCGACACCCTGGTCGGCGAAAACACCAAGATAAACGGCGATGTGCGTTTTTCGGGCCGATGCCATGTTGATGGCGACATAAAAGGTAACGTAAGTGCCGATTCTGATTCGAATTCGGCGTTAAGCATATCGGAAGGCGGGAATATCGAGGGCGGCGTAACGGCGCCATTCGTCATTCTGCATGGGATCGTCCGTGGGGATGTTTTCGCCAGCCAGCGCGTGGAATTGGGCGCGACCGCCCGTGTCATAGGCAATGTGTATTACAATCTGATTGAAATGAAGGTCGGTGCCGAGATTAATGGCAAGCTGGTGCATCAGCCGCTAGGCAAGGTGCCGTTGATTGAGAAGTCCAGCAGTCAGGAAGACCAAACCGAAGCTGCTGTCGCCAGCACTTCATGAAGTAGTTATTAATTTAAATTTACGGTAGAAAAATATGCAATCTGAAACACCAGTCATCGGCGGAAGTGCCGCGCCACCGCCGCTAATATTTACAGATGCCGCCGCTGCAAAGGTTGGAGAGCTCATTTCTGAAGAAGACAATCCTGATCTGATGCTACGCGTTTTCGTATCCGGTGGCGGCTGTTCAGGATTTCAATATGGCTTCACCTTTGACGAAAAAATTGAAGACGGCGATAGCTGTGTTGAGAACAAGGGTGTGACCTTGCTGGTTGATCCAATGAGCGTGCAATATCTGATGGGCGCCGAGATCGACTACAAAGAAGACCTGCAAGGCGCGCAATTCGTCATTCGAAACCCTAATGCAACCACCACTTGTGGCTGCGGCAGTTCATTCAGTACCTGAGGATTACATGCAACGAGCAGCTGCTGATGCTGCATCCGAAGTTATTGCGGCTGTTGACTTAGGCTCAAACAGTTTCCATATGATTATCGGTGAGTTGCGCCAGGGCCAACTCACTATTATTGATCGCCTGCGAGAAACGGTAAGGCTTTCCGAGGGCCTGACCCGCGATGGCGACCTGAGCCCCGCGGCGCGACGACGCGCACTCGACTGCCTGTCACGTTTCGGCGAACGACTGCATGACATGAAGGCTGCCAATGTGCGGGCAGCAGGAACCAGTGCCCTCAGACGGGCCCGCGACAGTCTGGGATTCCGCGTTGATGCACAGCAGGCGCTGGGACATCCAATTGAAGTCATTTCCGGTATTGAGGAGGCGCGCCTGATCTATGCGGGAGTGACTCACAGCATGCCGGCAACTGAGGGCCTGCGGCTGGTTCTGGACATTGGTGGCGGCAGCACCGAGTTGATTCTGGGCCAGGGCGACGACCCCAGGGCCCTTGAAAGCCTGCAAATGGGGTGCGTGGTGATGACCGAAACGCATTTCGTCAACGGCATTATCAACGAGAAATCGTTTGCGGCTGCCCGAATTGCTGCAAGGCTGAAGTTGCGGCCGATCAAGGCGTTCTTCAGAGAATCAACAGACATTGAAGCGACCGGTACATCGGGCACTATTCGTTCGAGTGAAACGGTCGCGCGGGAACTCGGCATCATCGATTCGAACGATCTGACGCCGGACGCGATTGAGTCGCTCATCAAGCGCGTGCTCGAGTTCGAGCGAATCTCTGACATTACGCTTCCCGGCTTGTCTGAGAATCGTGCGCAGGTGTGGCCCGGTGGGCTGGCTATTCTTATCGAACTGATGACGGTGCTACGCATTGATCGCCTGCGCGTGTCGGATGGTGCGCTACGAGAAGGCCTGTTGTACGAATCGCTTGGCCGGCTCCGTCACGAAGACGCTCGCGAACGAAGTGTCATCGCATTCACGAAGCGATTTCATGTCGACCTGCAACAGGCAGACCGTGTCGCCGCTATCGCCACAAACCTTCTCCGGCAATGCACTTCGCAGTGGAATTTGAACTCGCCCATGGCGGATAGCCTGCTTGGCTGGGCCGCACGGCTTCATGAAATCGGGCTGGATATAGCACACGGGGGATTCAACAAGCATGGCGCCTATATCGTGGCAAATGCCGATATGCCGGGATTCCCGCGCAATGAACAACGCATTCTCGCATTCATGATTCGAAACCAGCGCGGCGCGCTGGACCTGGGGTATTGCAGCGAGCTGTCAGATGACTGGCAGCAAACAGCCCTCAGGCTGGCGGTTATCTTGCGCCTGGCCGTGTTGTTGAACAGAAGTCGCAGCACGCAGGAACTGCCCACCGTGGAACTGAGCGTTTCCGCAAATCGTGCGGATCTTCGTCTGCCGGGTCCGTGGCTGGAGAACAATCCGCTAACCGTGGCCGATCTGGCCCGTGAAAGCCGATATCTTGCAGACGTTGGCGTGGAGCTGAATTACGGCTAAGAGTCGCTTCTCACGCTGGAAGTCAGTTGTTTGAGCAGCGTCAGTTGTGCCGAAACGGGTTTATCATCACCCGGTTGCACGCGGGTATAGGAACCATCGCCGTTCAAGTCCCATGCCTGACAGTTATCGGCAAGAAATAACTCAAGCTCTTTCTTGAGACGCTTTTTCAGTGGTTGCTGGCGGATTGGAAAGCAGGTTTCATTGCGATGAAAAAAGTTACGATCCATCCAGTCTGCGCTCGAGCAGAAAAATATTTCCTTGCCATCATTGTAGAAATAAAACACTCGGGAGTGTTCAAGGAACCGGCCGATGATCGAACATACTCTTATGTTCTCTGATAATCCGGGTACACAGGGTCGGAGTGAACAAATACCACGTACGATTAAATCGACTTTTACGCCGGCAGTTGATGCCCTGTAAAGGGATTGAATAATCTGTGGTTCAATCAACGCGTTCACTTTGACTATGATTCGGGCTTTCTTGCCTGCTTCGGCGTTTTCGATCTCTTGCTCAATTCGTGCAGTTAGCTCATCAAACAACGTAAATGGCGCGGTCAAAACGCGATCGAGATCTTTGGCCTCCGTCAGGCTCGTCAGTTGCATAAATACTTTGTGCACGTCCTCGCCCAGTTTCTGGCTGCCGCTCATGAATCCGTAGTCGGTATAAAGTCGAGCAGTCTCTGGATGATAGTTTCCCGTGCCGAGATGCACGTATCGACGAATTAATCCTTCTTCGCGACGAACGACCATCGCCATTTTCGAGTGTGTCTTGAAGCCGATAAGCCCAAACACCACATGCGCGCCTGCTTCCTGCAGGCGGTTGGCCAGAGAGATGTTTTCCGCCTCATCGAACCTGGCCATCAATTCAATGATAACGGTAACTTCTTTGCCAGCCCGTGCCGCCGACACAAGATGATCGACAAACGGCGACCTGGCTCCGGTGCGATAAAGCGTTTGTTTTATCGCCAGAACATCCGGGTCGGAAGCGGCGGCCTTGATGAAATCGACGACAGGCGAAAAGGAGTGATACGGGTGATGCAGAAGTATGTTTTTGGTTCTGAGGATGGAGAAAATATTTTCGTCGGTTCTTAATTGGGCGGGCAGACCTGGATTAAACGGCGGATACTTCAAGTCAGGGTGACCGGTGGTGTCACAGATCATTAACAGACGATTCAGGTTAACCGGCCCGTTGGCGGCAAACATGTCTTGTTCCGTCAGCGAGAAATGATCCAGCAGAAAGTCGCAAACATCTTTCGGACAATCGTTTGAGATCTCGAGTCGAACGGCATCGCCATAACGGCTGGCAGCGAGTTGCCCTTCAAGCGAGCCGACCAGGTCCACGACCTCTTCTTCGTCAACGTATAAATTGCTATTGCGGGTTACCCGAAACTGGTAACAGCCGGTAACCTCCATGCCCGGAAACAATTCATCGACGTGAGTGTGGATAATTGACGACAGGTAAACGTATTGTTCATTTCCAGGTTCGCTGAAATGCTCCGGCAGTTGGATGATGCGAGGCAGCGAGCGCGGCGCTTGCACGATAGCCCGGTGGCGCCTCCGCCCAAACGCATCTTTGCCATCGAGACGCACGATAAAATTTAGGCTCTTGTTTAGAATGCGCGGAAATGGCCGCGACGGGTCAAGTGTCAATGGCGTCAATACAGGTACGATCTGGCTATGAAAGTAATTGCTTAACCAGGCCCTTTGTTCCTTGGTCCACTTGGCCCTGGCTACGAATTCAATTCCAGCTTTTGCGAGCTTCGGGAATATCTCCTGATTCAGGAGTGCATATTGTTGTTGCACCAACAGGCGTGACCGTTCACGAATGGTGTCGAGCAATTGCTGGGGCGGATAATCATCTGGCGCGGACGGCGGCGCCCCGATTTCGACACGTTGCATCAGTGAGGCGACGCGAACCTCGAAGAACTCGTCGAGATTCGTGCTCGAGATGCACAGGAAACGCAGCTGCTCCAAAACGGGTAATGAAGAATCGCTTGCTTGCTCCAGCACCCGCCGATTGAACTCCAGAAGGCTTAGCTCCCGGTTGATGTAAAGCTGATTCGTTGGCAATACTTGCGAATCCACGCGCACGTCCGA
>SMVA01305912.1_pt1 | contig 11571 bp, 9 predicted proteins | sample 2456451 | NCBI WGS metagenome assembly SMVA01 (sample SAMN11095933, study PRJNA526329) | marine sediment metagenome | biome: Marine sediment; feature: Surficial sediment; material: Deep marine sediment; isolation source: Hadal surficial sediment | place: Pacific Ocean | collected 2014-05 | depth 0-1...
CGAACATCCCTGCCGCAGTAAGTTCCGTCAACACATCTTCGGCCTCCAGATCTCTACCATCATCCGTCATGACCCATCGACTAGACAAACTTCCGCAAATAGAAACCCGGCGCCTGTTGCTTCGCGCGGCGAGTAGTGACGACGCCCTGGCACTCTACGAAATATTCTCGCGTGAGGATGTCGTGCGCTACTGGGATCATCCCGTGTGGACCAGGCAATCCCAGGCCGAAGACCTGATCAAATCGGCGCACCAGGGTTTCGCGGATTACAACGTGTTCGCCTGGTGCATCACGCTCAAGGATTCAGGCAGGGTGATCGGCACCTGCAACCTGTTTGATTACTCCGAGGAACACAAAACCGCTGAAATTGGATATGCCTTCCATCCGCATCATTGGGGTCAGCGTTTTGTCGGTGAAGTCCTGCCGCAACTGATTACATTCGGTTTCGGCTGCCTCGACTTAAATCGTATTCACGCAGAGAGCGATCCGCGCAACATTGCGTCCCTAAACGCCTTGCTCGTCTGCGGTTTCAAGCAGGAAGGCCTGCTGCGCGAAAACTGGATTTACCGGGACGAAAAACCTTCCGATACCGCTCTACTGGGATTGCTCAAACATGAATGGAACCCATTAACAAGCTGACATACCCTACTAGTTACCCGGAAACGCTTCCGTATCCTTGTAAGGGAACCACCAGAAGTCCTGGTTATTCGCGCCCGGGTCGATCATCGCGAGCTTGGTATGACGGAAGGTGTCCAGGCCTTCGGCACCCAGCTGCCGACCCATTCCAGTCATCTTGCGGCCACCGAAGGGACCCGCGTCGTTGTCGAGTAACGGCGCATTAACCCACACCATGCCGGTTTCGATGTCATTGACGGCACGCATGGCTTCATCGAGATCGGTGGTATAGATGGTTGAACCCAGCCCAAATCGAGAGTTATTGGCCAGTTCAATCGCCTCGTCGAGGCTGGATACCTTGCAGATGGGGGCCGAGGGGCCAAAACTTTCTTCATTCATGATTTCCATGCCCGGGTCAACCCCGGTCAACACCGTGGCTTCGACAAACCACCCCTTGTCCATTCCAGCCGGCCTGCCACCACCACTGGCGACGCTACTGCCCTGATCGATGGCGCGTTGCAGTATGGCCTCGTAACGATCGCGTTCACTGGCGCTTACCATGGGTCCCATATCGACCTTGTCGAGGCCGTTGCCGATGCGCAGGGCCTGACTGTTTGCGATCATCTTCGCAACAAATTCATCGTAGACGGCCTCATGCACAAAAAACCGTTCGGCCGAGGTGCACACCTGTCCACAGTTGAGATAGGCGGCAAAGGCGCCCCCACGGGCCGCCATATCGATCGGTGCGGACGGCATCACCAGAAACGGATCGTTGCCGGAAGCCTCGATCAGGCAGGGCTTGAATTGATCGGCGCAGGCCCTGGCCACGATTTGACCCGTGGGTACGCTACCGGTAAATGCAACCGCGTGGGTGTCGGTACTTTCAACCAGTTGGCGTCCCACCTCGCCACCGCCCGGCAGGCATTGCATCAGACCATCGGGCAAGGCGGCGAAGGCTTCCATGAACTTCAAGGTCGACAACGCGGTGTTTTCCGACGGTTTGACGATCACGGCGTTACCGGTTGCCAGAGCCGCAGCCGCGGACCAGCACAACAGGCAGAAGGGAAAATTGAACGGTAATATAATGACCACCACGCCCATCGGTTCCTTCAGGGTAAAGTGAAACTGGTTATCCACCGCAGGACCGACTACTTTACCGTAGTCATGGCGTGCAACCTCGGCGTAGTAATCGATCGAGGTGGCCGCCCATTCGATCTCATCGGTCGTTTCCTTGTAGGTTTTACCCATTTCACGGGTCAGCATTTCACCCATGATCGCCTTCAATTCACGCATCCTGGTCGCTACCTGATGCAACAGTTCGGCACGCGTCAGCGCGTTCACCTTGTTCCACGCCTTCTGAGTTGCGTTGGCGACCGCAATGGCGTCATCGACCTCGGCCGCAGTGGTAAAGGGCATGCGTCCGATGACTTCCTCGGTCGCCGGATCGATGACCTCGAGGCCGTCAGTCGCGGCACTGTCACGAAATTCCCCGTTAACTAATATTTTGTTGCTCAATCGCTTGAGCTCGTTCTGAGCAGTCATGATTTTGTCCTGTGGTTAATTGATACTGAAATTGTGCGAGCGATATCACCCATCGCACTCCACCGATACACCAGCCGATAGCGGTATCGACCGACCCAGCAAAATATATCCCTGTTCACGCTTTGGGTACCACGGAAATCCGGGTGGCGCCCGGGATGATGAGATCGCATACAGGCGATCACCCATGAGTCCCGGGCAGGCGATAAACAGGTCGTCGACCTTTTCTCCAGCCGGTGTCTACGAAACCGTAGCCTTCGAGTCGAATAAGGTTTTGATTATTGCTCATCTCGGGTTTTCAGTGGTAACGAAGTTGAAAAATTTTCACCTGCGTTGCAAAACCGTGCCACTCTACTATCCCTTTGCGTACCAGCCATTGTCGACATAGAGTGCGGTGCCGGTAATAAAGCTGGCCTCGTCCGAGGCCAGAAACACGACCGCCGCGGATACTTCTTCGGGCTCGCAAATGCGCCCCTGCGCTTCGGCAAGCGCCCCTTCTTCCCAGGCCTGGCCCGCCTTATCCAGTTCGCTGATTTCGCGCAAGCCATGCGCCGTCTTGACAAATCCAGGGCAAACCGCGTTACACCGAATCCCCTGGTCGCGATACTCGGCCGAAATACTGCGTGCGAGTTGCAACACTGCGCCCTTGGTCATGCAGTATAGCGACTCCAGCGGATATCCCAGTTCGGAGGCGATCGATGCGGTTATCACGATTGAACCACCGCCATTTTCACTCATTTCTCTGACAGCACGCCGACACACCAGGAAGGCAGATCGAACATTGATATCCATCAGCCGATCGTAATCTTCTTCCGTCGATTCGTGCAGCGGTTTCACGGTGATGGTACCGGCGTGATTAAACAGCACGTTGTAGGAGCCGTAGGTCTCGATAACCCGGTCAAATGCCGCATCTACCTGCCAGGCATCGGAGACGTCGGCTTCGAAAAATACCGCGCTCCCGCCCTCCTGTCGAATGAGCGCGACGGTTTCCTCGCCCGCTTCTTTTTGAATATCAAAAATAGCAACGCTGGCGCCTTCCCTGGCGAAGGCTAAAGCAGTGGTTCGCCCTATTCCCGCGGCACCTCCGGTGATGACTGCAATTTTCCCGGCCAGCCGACCAGGTCGGCTAGCGACGGGATCGGCAGTTGAATTATTGTCGTTTGACATGTCTATTTCTCCGTTATATTAATTTCATCTGTCGGCGTATCTTGGATTTGGCGTGATTTAAGTGGTTAGGCTCGAACCGTCCTGATTTTCTGGAAAAAAATCGAAAAAAGTTCCTGCTGCGACGAAATGTGTAGTTTGGCGTAAATGTTGCGTCGATGAATGCGCACCGTTCCGGTCGATATTCCGAGACTCTTCGAGATCGCCTCCGAGGAATGCCCCTCGAGTACCTGCGCGACCACCTGGGTTTCCCGGGGAGTGATACGCGGTCCGAAAATGGTACTGACCGTATTCTCGATGATGGTCTGGTGGCCGCTCGGTTCACGATCTCGAGATTCGGCTTCAAACCAGTCGGGCACATCCTGCCAGTGCCGTTGAGCGAGACTACTGACGATCGGCACCACGCTTTCCAGCAACTTGAATTCACGCGCAGAAAATCGCGGACTATCGCCGGATCGCATCAACGAAACCGCGACTGCGACATCGTTGAGGAGATAGAAGGTGTAACAAATTTCCTCGGCAAGGCCCGTGCGTACATAGTAGGACCGATAGTACTCGCTCTGCAGGAATCGGTCGGGAGCAATGTCCCGCAATCGATAAAGCCCCACATCGACCTGGCGTTCGCAGGCCTTGAAAAACGGATCGAGTAAATAAGGTCCTTGCAGGTAGTCATCGACGAAAATGACCCGTTCCGCGGGTGAAAAGCTGTGATACAGACTGATTGGCCTTTCGTTGCGATGATAAGCGAAGGTTACCGAGTAATCGAACACGGTTATGGATCTGAGCGCTGCGACCAGGGCCTCGGGAAAGTTTTCGCTACCAACGGAATCAATACAATGCGAGACCAGGGAAATCCAGGTGCTATTTCCGAGGTCTATCTTTTTCGCTCGTCCAGGACGACTGGCTGCCAAAGTATTTCCTCCTGAAAAGTTGCCCACACTAACTACATTATTTTTGTCGTTTACTGATATATGCTCTATAACGGACAAAGTGTGTACATTTGTTTAATTCGCATGGTAGACTGATTACCCTGTAAAACTCAAGAACAAATTTTAACGCGGGGTAAATTAACTTGGTGGGGAGTCGAATTGTCCAGCCAGTCCAGTGATTCGCACGATCTGGATATCGAATTTCGTGGCGTTACCAAACGATTTGAGGACGTGGTTGCGCTCGACGACGTCTCGCTCGCCGTCGAGCGCGGGGCATTCTTCAGCTTCCTGGGTCCCTCCGGCTGCGGCAAAACGACGTCTTTACGCCTGATTGCCGGCTTCGATCAACCCAGTGCAGGCGATATTTTTATTCGCGGCAGCTCCGTGGTTGGAATTCCTTCCCACAAACGACCGGTGAATATGGTGTTCCAGCAATACGCATTGTTCCCGCACATGGACGTAGCCGAGAATATCGGCTACGGCCTGCGCCAACGCGAGCCAAGGCCGGCCAAACAGGAGATCAGCAGGAAAGTCGATGAAACCCTGGAATTGGTACGCCTGAGCGGATACAGCAAACGCCGGGTCTGGGAATTATCCGGCGGACAGCAGCAACGCGTCGCCCTGGCACGCGCACTCATCAATCGCCCGACCTGCCTGTTACTCGACGAGCCGTTGGCCGCACTGGACCGCAAGCTGCGCCGTGAAATGCAGATTGAATTGCAAACCTTGCAACGCGATGTCGGCATTACCTTCATCCTGGTTACCCATGACCAGGAAGAGGCATTGTCAATGAGCGATCAAATTTGCATCATGCGCGACGGCAAGATCATCCAGACCGGCAGTCCCCGGGAACTCTACGATGAACCGTTAAACCGCTACGTGGCTGATTTTGTCGGTAAAACCAATTTCTTTGACGGATCGGTTGTCGATACCGGGGACTCAGGCACCACGATTAAACTGGCATCGAATCAGATCGTTGTCGGCTCGCAGTCCAGGGGGGCGACACGCCTGGCTATCGGCAGCAAGGCCAGCGTGGCGGTCCGCCCCGAAATGATATCCATCAGCGCAGCGGATGAAGCAATTAACGGTACCAACATCACCATACCTGGACAGGTGATGAACCGGATATTCCTCGGGGAACACTCCGAATATCTAATCGCAACCGAGGGATACGGCGATGTAATGGTGTTATCTCCAAAGTCGTTTGAACGTGCCAGCAAAACTTTTGCGCCGGGCGATCGTGTTTCCATAAGCTGGAACCCTGCAGCGGCACTGATACTTGGGGATACCTAGGGCTGGACTGTAAATCCGTCAGTCACAGTCTTTATCAAGTTAACGGATCAAAATATAACGAGGGGCGAAAAATGAGCAAGAGCAATGATGATAAACCGATAACCGCGAAGAAACTGATGAAGGAATTTCATCGTTATCAGAAGGGATCGATCACACGTCGACACTTCCTCGGCGTAACCGGTCTGGGAACCGCGATGGCTGTTATGGGAGCAGCGGTGCCTTCGCTGTGGTCAGGCAAGGCCCATGCATTCGGCGATCTGGGTGACAGGCTGGTATTTTCTACCTGGCCGAATTACCACAACCAGGTCAATCTTGATGAATTTACGGAAATGACAGGGGTAAATATTCAGATAAATGCATTTGGATCAAACGAGGAAATGCTGGCCAAGTTGCAGGCAGGTGGTACCGGCTGGGATGTTTTCGTACCAACCAACTACACCATTTCCAATTATGTCGAACTTGATCTGATCCAGGAACTCGATCTTTCCAGGTTGCCTAACTACGACGGATCAGCCAATAATCCAAAGTTCGCGGGACCCGCCATGGTCAATGGCAAGGTGTATTGTGTGCCGAAAAACTGGGGTACCACGGGATTGATTTACAATTCAAAACAGATCAAGAGCAACCCGAAATCCTGGAAGGATTTCTTTGACGTGACCATGGGCGCCGGCTCCGGACATACCATCGTGCACGACTATCAGTTGACAACCATCGGCGCCGCCTTGTGTGCGCTCGGTTATTCGTTCAATTCGATCGACGCCAAGGAACTGGCTGACGCCGAAGCACTATTGATCAAGTCCAAGCCCCATCTGTTTGCTATCACCTCTGATTACCAACCTGGCATGCGCAGTGGCGACGCCTGGATGTCGATCTGCTGGAACGGAGACGCCACCCAGCTTAAAAACGATATCCCGGAAATGGAATATGTAATCGCGTCCGATGGTGGCGAGATCTGGACGGACTTCTACGCCATTCCCAAGAATGCGCCGCATCTGGATGCCGCCTACGCATTCATCAACTTCATGCAGGATCCTTATATCCAGGCCCGCGAAGCATCGGTTCATGGCTATGCACCGACAGATTCGCGTGCGATTGAATTGCAGCCTGCATCACTGGGCAACGATCCTATTCTGCACCCTGCTGAAAATCTGATGGATGGCCTTGAATTTGGCGCGGCACAGACGCTGACCGATCCGATACGGGCCGAAGTCATGGCACGCTTCAAGTCTGCATGATTGCGAGGTGAATCGAGCTTAAGGATGACGATGAAAGTAGCAAGCAAGCGGGATCGATGGCTAACGGCTGCCTTGTTGGCACCCACCTCGATGTGGTTCCTGTTCATGCTGATCCTGCCTCTCATCGTCATCCTTATTTTTAGTTTTGGGGAGCGCGCGGCGGCGGGTGGATACGCCCCGGGCTTTACGCTGGAACAGTATGCAAACCTGCCTTCGCGCCTGAAGGCGTTCCAGAATACGATGACCATCGCCCCGCTCGGGACACTGCTGTGCCTGTTGGTGGCCTATCCGCTGGCCTACTATCTTGCGGTGCGAGTGAGTGCACGCTACAAACTCATACTGCTGGTGCTGGTCATCGTTCCGTTCTGGACCAGCCTGCTGGTTCGCACCTATGCCTGGATTTTCATCCTCGGCGGTCGCGGTATCCCGACATTGCTGGCATTCATTGGCTTCGAGGATGTTCGCCTGATCAATACACCCGGCGCGGTCCTGATTGGAATTGTTTATGGTTATCTCCCGCTGATGGTGTTTCCCCTTTACGTATCGCTCGAAAAACTCGACAGAACACTGCTGGAAGCCTCAAATGACCTGGGAGGATCCCCGTTTAAAACCTTTACCCAAATTACCCTGCCGCTGTCGATGCCGGGAATTGCGACAGGCTGCATGCTGGTGTTTATTCTGCTGATGGGAGAGTTCCTGATTCCGGCGTTTCTCGGTGGCGGCAAGGTGTTCTTCATCGGCAACGCACTGGTCGATTTGTTCCTGCAATCCCGCAACTGGCCTTTCGGCTCGGCTGTATCCGTCACCCTGGTCGTGATCATGCTGATTACGGTCAGCCTGTATATGCGAATGACCCTGCGCAGCAAGACCGGGCGCGATGAGTCCTTGATGTAAAAGCACTATGGGTTTACGAATTTACGCCATCGCCGTTTTTCTATTTCTATATGTACCTATCGGAATTATCGTGCTGTTCAGCTTCAATGCCGGAAGACACGCGAGCGAATTGCGCGGTTTCTCCGTACAGTGGTATGGCAAAGCCCTGTCGAACCCTTTCGTCGGCGACGCCTTTTTCACCAGCATTGTGGTGGCGTTGTCGGTGGCCGTTTTATCAAGCTTGATGGGAACGGCTGCGGCACTGGCGCTGCAGCGCATGAAAGGTCCCATGCGCATCATGTTTGATGGTTTAATTTATGTATCGGTCATGATCCCGGGCATCGTTATCGGCATTGCAACGCTGATAGCGCTGGTGACGTTATTCGATTTCCTGAATCCTATACTGGCTTCGATCTGGCCGGAAGGTGTCAAACCACCCAATCTTCACATGGGATATGCCTCGGTGATCGCAGCACACACGCTGTTTACCATGTCGCTGGTGATCATCCTGGTGCGTGCTCGAATCGCCGGGATGGACCGCACCCTGATAGAAGCGTCGATGGATTTGTATGCCACGCCCTGGCGAACCTTTTACCAGGTTACGCTGCCGCAAATCTACCCCGCGATCATGGCCGGTTTTCTGCTCAGCTTTACCTTCAGTTTTGACGATTTCATCATTTCCTTTTTCGTCGCGGGCCCCAACACAACCCTCCCGATCTATATTTTTTCTTCGATTCGCCGCGGCATCACTCCAGAGGTGAATGCCATCGGTACGATGGTGCTGGCGGTATCGCTTGGTTTGCTGATGACGACACAATTCCTGTTGCGCGCTCGAATCAATCGCCGCTAACCAAAACAACCTGCGAATACCGCCTCGGAAAGCTATATCATAGGGTGGGTTTCGAACAGGAAACAGCGGTCGAATGAGTAATTTTATCGAAGTCTATGAACATGCCGTTCCCCAAAAAATCTGTGCGCATTTCATCAAGTTTTTTGAGCAACAGAACAAACTCGGTAAGACCTGGGCCGGAACCATGGGTGGCGGCCACGTCCAGAAGGACTGGAAAAACTGTAAAGACCTGAATGTCAGGCGTGACGAAACCGTCACCGAATACCAGGCCTTTGACAGTCCCGGGCATCTGAAAATGCTGGAACGATACGAAAGAATCGTCGATAAAAAATTCGCCGAATATTTCACAAAATATGACCCTGGCCTGGGCGTTAAAATCGATACGATGAAATTCTATTCCTGCAAAGACGTCGACACCGGCCCGTTGATGCATCGCTATGACCCCCCCGAAGAAGGATTCCACGTCTGGCACGCGGACTGGGGGCCCTGGGGAGGCACACCGACCCATCGCATGGTGGTTGGCATGTTGTATTTGAACGACGTGGCAAAAGGCGGCGAAACCGAATTTTTACACCAGCAGGTTTCGCTGAAACCAAAACAGGGGACCCTGGTTGTCTGGCCGGCCTATTTTACCCACACCCACCGGGGCAAGCCGCCGCTCAGCGGGCGTAAATACATCATCAATAAATGGGGATTTCCGGTTAAGCCCTAGCGACCTGTTTACCGGCAGCACTTTTTGACGGAATGCCTTAAAATACGCCGATTAAACCGAAATCAGTTGGTGTGCAGAATGACCCGTGACCCCCGCTATGACGTTCTCTTCGAACCCGTGAAAATCGGGCCGGTCACGGCCAAAAACCGGTTTTACCAGGCCCCGCACTGCAATGGCATGGGGCGGACCTTTCCGTCCAGCATGGCGGCCATGCGCGGCGTCAAGGCTGAAGGCGGCTGGGCCGTTATATCTACCGAACAGATTGACATACATCCCTCGAGCGACATTACGCCCGCAACCGAAGGGCGGCTGTGGTCGGATAGTGACCTTCCCTACCTCGCGCGCATGTGCGACGCGGTTCACGAACACGGCGCACTGGCGTCGATAGAACCGGTTCACAATGGTAAAATTGCGGCGAATCTGTACAGCCGCGAAGTCCCCCTGTTCCCGACACACATGCCGGTCTCCTACGCCAGTGCCCCGCTCCAGGCACGGGCCATGGACAAGGCAGATATTCGCGCCTACCGACGTTGGCATCTGGATGCCGTCAAGCGCGCCAAACGGGCCGGGTTCGATATCATTTGCTGTTATGCAGGGCATAACCTGTCGCTTGCCGGCATGTTTATGCTGAACCGCTATAACTTCCGTACCGATGAATACGGCGGCAGCCTGGAAAACAGGGTCCGGCTGTTTCGCGAAATCATCGAAGACACAAAGGATGCCGTCGGCGACAGCATGGGCGTAATCGTGCGATTCTCGGTAGATGAACTACGCGGCGCAGAGGGGCTCGAAGCCGATAAGGAAGGCCGTGACATCGTCGAGATGCTGGCCGAGCTACCCGATATGTGGGACGTGAATATCGCCGAATGGGAAAACGACAGCATGACCAGTCGATTCGCGGACGAGGGTTACCAGGAACCCTTTATCGATTTTGTCAAAAAAGTAACCACCAAACCCGTGGTCGCTGTCGGTCTCTACACCACGCCCGACCGCATGGTTGCCATTGTCAACAAGGGCATCGTCGACATGATCGGTGCGGCACGCCCGTCGATCGCCGACCCGTTCCTGCCGAGGAAAATTGAAGAGGGCCGCATCGAGGACATTCGAGAGTGTATCGGCTGTAACATCTGCGTCGCCTGGAACAACATGTTATCGCCCATGCGCTGTACCCAGAACCCCACCAGCGGCGAGGAATGGCGGCGCGGATGGCACCCGGAGCGCATCGCCCCCAGGGCCGTTGATGGTGCCCTACTGGTGGTCGGTGCGGGACCGGCCGGACTCGAGGCCGCACTTGCCGCCGGCCAACGGGGTCATGAGGTGATACTCGCCGAAGCCAGGGACGAACTGGGGGGCCGCGTCAGTCTCGAGAGTCGACTGCCGGGGCTGGCTACCTGGGCGCGGGTCAGGGACTACCGCACCTACCAGATTTCGCAGATGGCAAATATCGAAGTCTACAAATCCAGTTCGCTGAGCGCGGCGCAAATCCTGGACTATGGTATTGAACACGTGGCGATCGCGACCGGAGCGCGCTGGCGACGCGATGGCTACGGTCGCCACCACCAGTTCCCGATTAGCGGAACCGACGCGGGTAACCTGTTGACCCCCGACGACATCATGGCGGGCGTTCGTCCCTCGGGTGACGTGCTGATTTATGATGACGATCATTACTACATGGGTTCCGTGGTTGCCGAACAGCTGGTCGCCGACGGCTACCGGGTAACCCTGGCGACACCGCATGCCGTGGTTGCTTCGTGGACGGAATTCACCCTGGAACAGCACCGCATACAGGCCCGTCTGCTGGAACTTGGCGTAGGCATCATAACCTGTCACCTACTGCGAGCCATTACCGATAGCCATGTCGAGCTGGCTTGCATCTATTCGGGACGAACGCAACAGGTAGAAGCCTCGGCACTGGTCATGGTGGTATCGCGTTTACCCGAAGACGAGATTTACCAGCAGCTCGCGGCGGACAGCGACCGCTTGCGTGACGCGGGCATAAAGACCCTGAAACGAATCGGTGACTGCCATGGCCCCGCGACCATTGCCGCCGCGGTTTACGAGGGGCATCGTTTTGCCCGGGAGCTCGGCGAAGAGGTTAGCGACATTCCCTTCGCCCGCGAGCTTAGCGAACTGGCGACGGAGTTTAAATTGCCCTAACCAAGCGCTCAGCCGACACGCGGGAGTACAATCCTTTCCAACTGGTGCAGGTTAGCTCTGGGCTTCGGCACCAGGTCGGCCAGTCTTTTCTACTATCTTCGGATCATCGAGGGCATGTATTTTGACCCGCCGACGCAACCACAAAACACGAGTTTCGAGGAGGCGCTCGATGTCAGAATATTGCTCAGTGCCAACTGCCCGGGCC
>SMVA01199690.1_pt1 | contig 11568 bp, 13 predicted proteins | sample 2456451 | NCBI WGS metagenome assembly SMVA01 (sample SAMN11095933, study PRJNA526329) | marine sediment metagenome | biome: Marine sediment; feature: Surficial sediment; material: Deep marine sediment; isolation source: Hadal surficial sediment | place: Pacific Ocean | collected 2014-05 | depth...
AATACTTGACCCGGACATTCATGGTTGTTCCTGTCAGCATATTTCTTAAGGTGTTTTGCGATCAGCGATGTAGGCGAGCATCGATTCGCTATTCTCCAACTTCCCGGGGAGTATCAGGAATTTTGTGTTTGTGAGCCATACTATGTACCTGCACTGTGGAGGCACGTATGGCACGACGCAAACGACCTATTTCGCCGGAGGTGTTGGACCAGCTTCTCGATGGCACCGACCCCCAGAAGATATTTGAATCAGACGGACTCATTGACGAACTGAAGCGGGCGTTGGCCGAGCGTATACTGGATGCCGAGATGGACGTGCATCTGGACGGCGAGCTGGAGCACGCTCGAGGCAACCACCGCAACGGGCACAGCAAGAAGACAGTCCTGACCGACTCGAGCGCCCTCGAGCTCTCGATTCCCCGCGACCGTCACGGCCGGTTTGCGCCGCAGTTAATCGAGAAGTACCGACGTCGCTTCCCCGGCTTCGACGAGAAGATCATCGCGCTGTATGCCCGCGGCATGAGTACCCGCGACATTCAAGCCCACGTCCGGGAACTCTACGGCTTAGAGATTTCTCCCGACCTGGTCTCGGCGGTCACCGATGCGGTACTGGACGAGGTCCAGGCGTGGCAAGGCCGGCCGCTGGAGAGCGTCTACGCCGTTGTCTATTTCGACGCGCTGCGCGTGAAGATCCGCGACGAGGGTACAGTGCGCAACAAGGCCGTCTACCTGGCGATCGGTATTCGGTGTTCGGGCTACAAGGAGATCCTGGGGTTGTGGATCGAGCAGACCGAGGGGGCGAAGTTCTGGCTCAAGGTCATGACGGAGCTGCGCACGCGGGGCACCGAGGACATCCTGGTGGCCGTCGTGGACGGCCTCCGCGGCTTTCCGGAGGCCATCGAGTCGGTGTTTCCCGAGGTGCGCGTCCAGACGTGCATCGTGCACCTGATTCGCCACTCGCTCAAGTTTGCCAGTTGGAAGGAGCGCAAACCGCTTGCCGCCGCCCTCAAACTGATCTACCGAGCCGAGACGGCGGAGGCGGCCCTCCACCAGCTGGAGGAATTCGAGCAGGGTCCCTGGGGTCGAAAATACCCGACCGTCGCGCAGAGCTGGCGGCGGCAATGGGAGCAGGTGATTCCGTTTTTTGCCTTCGCTCCCGAGATCCGCAAGATCATCTACACGACCAATGCCATTGAGAGTTTACACAGCCAGGTCCGCAAGTCGGTACGCACCCGCGGGCACTTCCCTAGCGATCAAGCCGCGACGAAGCTAATCTGGCTCGTGTTGAGAAACATCGAAGCGACGTGGAAACGACCACCGGTATCATGGGCAAAAGCTCGAAGCCAGTTCGCCATCCTTTTCGGCGACCGATTCAAGATCACTGACTGATGAAGAGGCTCACACACAAAATTTCCTACACTCCCACTCCGTCCGGCGAATAAATTTATGCGCTCCCAGCCGCCGTTCGTCCCGCGCGTCTTGTGTGTGAGCTTCTCCATTGCCCGACCAGACTCAACCACTCGGGACGAGGCGGAGGTGACCAAGCTCGAGTCTGAGCTGCGTTCGTGGTAAGCGGGCGTTAAATCGTTAGCGCCCCGTCAACGGGACCGCCCCCTACCCGACGTGCCGGTCGACGAACGCCCTCGGCGTCACGACCTCGATTCCCTTCCAACCTGATAATCGTCCAAGGTGTTTGTCTCCCGACACCACGACAAGAGCTGCGCCAGCCAGCGCGCAGCTCAGAAACTTGTCGTCTTCGGGATCTTCACAGACTGGCTCCGGCAAGTCGGGGGCATCCACGACCTCCGCATGCACCGCCACAAGCGCGAGGAATGGATCGAGTTCCGCACCCTCGTACCGTTCGGCGAGCAACCGGCCAACTCGGTGATATTCGTCTAGGATCGCGGGCGATACCACCAGCTTCATAACCCCGGCTTTCCACGCTTCGAGAATGCGACCGGGGACGCCTCCAAAGAACACTCCCGAGACAAGCGCATTGGTGTCCAGCACCACTCTCACTTCGAGCGGCGTGCCTTTGCGACGGCCCTGGTCACATCCAAGCGCCTCATCCCGGCCCTTCTCGCTGCCTTCCGGGCCTCCGCCATCAATTCGTCAAACTGGCTCAACGAGGGGGCCTGCACGGCCTTCAACACGACTACGTCACCCTCACCTACCACGACGAACTGCGCACCAGTCTTCAATCCCAGGCGTCTGCGGATCTCCTCCGGGATGACAACCTGTCCTCTCGAAGACAGCTTGGTTGTGGCGACCTCAGACATTGACACCGTCCCTGTTATCTTACTAGTAAGATCGTCCGCGTATGGACCAGTGTCAAGGATGACATGGTGAAGTAATGGCACCAGACACACTCCTCGTCGTCACGAGCGAACGACTACTTGAGGTGTCAATCGCGGGTCGTTAGAACCGTCGCCGCGATCCCCGACAGCTGCCGAGTGCCATGCACCAACGCCACCAAAACGTCGTCCGGTTACTCCTGCACAACTATCATAAAGCGAACTAGCTGAGGCCGTGGTCGTGTTCGAGGCCAGGCGCATTCGGGTGCGGCCGTTGCCGATCGGTGAGGGGAACGGCTAGGCCAGGCACTGGGCGTCGCCTCAGACCACGTCGTTCAAGTATGACAGCCTGTATCGGGTCGACGAGGAGATCCACGCGGGGGGGGACACGCTGTTCTTGGACCGCGTCACCGGCTTTGTGCCGTGGGCCGGTGCCAACGTCAGCACGTCCAACCTGGAGAGCCTAGCGCGCCGGTTGGAGTATATCAACGGCAAGATCCGGACACATTTCCGGACCGATGAGCCCGTGGATCAAGGCAACTTCTTCGGGTACGATGGCCTAGGGCGGCTGATCGCCGACACTACCGCGTCGGTCACATCTTTGGATTGTACGTGGGATGACGACGCCGGGTGGGTGTGCCCGGAGACCCACCCCACGGGCCCGCTCCCCGTGTTGCTTGACCAATTTGGTCAAATGACTAGATTCTGCAATGAACCACAGAAACTCAAAGGCATCGCCATGGGCAACCGCAAAAAGGGACGCCGCATACGGGAACCCGTGAGTCTGTATGAGGCCAAAACCCACCTCTCCGAACTGGTCGAGCAGGCCGCGCAGGGGCACGAGATCACTATTGCGAAATCGGGAAAGCCCAAGGCCCGGCTCGTGCCGCTGGCGGCCCGAGACACGCGGCGGCGGCGAAAGCCGGGAAGGGGTAAGGGCAAGGTGTGGATCGCTCCGGACTTCGACGCGCCGCTGCCGCCGGAACTCGGACGGTTTTTCGGCGGTGAATCGACGTGAGGCTGCTCCTCGATACTAGTGCCCTCATCCGATGGCACGCGGACGAGCTTCGGCCCGCAGCAGTTCGCACTGTACAGCGGGCCGATCTCGTTCTGGTAAGCGCGGTCAGTGCATGGGAGATCGCCATCAAACGGGCTTTGGGAAAGCTCGAGTTCGACGAAGCCGTCGAGGATGTTGCGGCCGCCTACGGATTCGACACGCTCCCAGTGACGTTGCGGCACGGCGACTTGCTGCGGGAGCTACCCGGTCATCACACGGATCCGTTCGACCGGCTCCTCATCGTCCAGGCCCTGGAAGACGGACTCACGATACTCACGTCCGACCGCGCGTTTGACGCGTACCGCGTGCCGATCTTGCCGACCTGAGTTGGCGTCATACCGACCAGTCAATCGATTATCTTGGACAGTCAGAGGAATATTGGGAGGGAACCCCATGATACGTTTGCACTCCGCAGGACTCACTGTGCTGCTAGCAGCGACCCTCGCGGCTCCCGCCAACGCGCAACGCCACAAGGCGAAGAATGTCGAAGTGATGGAGTGGGCACTCCAAACGCTGCTGGTCTTCCCCGATCCCGCCACCGGGCTCTACGTGTGGGCCGAATGGAAGGATCCCAGCATCGGGGAAGCCCATGTCGGGCGCTTCGACCCGGCAGATATCGAGGCGTTCATTGCGTCGGCTCAGGAACTCATCAGCCAGGACCGACCCTCGGATTTGTCGCAACGGTACGCCCATTCCGACCCCATCCAGGACATCGATCAAGGTCACATGCAACTTGCCCGCTACCTCGATGGTGAGTTTTGGGCCCGCGACTACACTCTGCAACTGTTCCGCACAGAGAGCGCAACGCTGGGGATGGATGTCACGATGACGAAGAAAGACATCGGGGAACTGCTCGATGATCTTCGGGAGATCGTGACCAAGACGAAGTGGGAGCCGGATTACCACGACGGGATCATGCACGGCAACCCCGCCATCCTCCGCACGATGCCGGGTGAGGATCCCGACAACGAACCGATCACGTATCCGGTGGTGCTGCTCGATGCCGGGCTGAGCCGCCATAATGAACCGGTACAGGGCGACACCTTCATTTCGTTCGTCCTCGACGAGAACGGAGAACTCGACAAAAAGTCAATACGAGTTTGGATGTCGGATCACCGCAGTTTTTCGCGTGAGGTCACCGGCAAGGTCAAGAATTGGCAGTTCTACCCCGTCGTCATCGATGGCGTCGCCATCCCAGTGCACGTCTTCTTTCGCATACCGTTTCGGATCGAAGTGCGGAACAAATAAGGCGGGAAGAGCGGGAAGACGGGAAGGATTCGACCGGTAGGCGGCGAGCCGCCTATCCGAGCACTCTCTCCATTCGCTCACGCACCTCACCGTCGAGTCCTGCAACGTCCATCGCAACGCGCGCCAGGCTGCGGTACACCTCGACAATGTCGTCCGGCAGAGCGTCTAGGTGCCTGGCAACGGTTTCGGCGTCCCCCCGACTCACCGGGCCAGTAAGTCCAGCGACACTTCCCTGCTCCGTAAGATTGGCAACCGTACCCTGCATGATGCGGACGACCGCACGGCGCGCATCGGGCCACTCGACACCGGCGTCTTGCAGCAACCGTTCCGCAAGGTGCGCAATGACTATAGGATAGTTCGCGGAGAAAACCGCGGCAGCGTGGTAACGCGCCTTCTGGTCAGCATCTATCCGAATCGGGTGCATGCCGAGCGATTCGGCAATCTGCATCGCGACCGTCACGGCACGGGGCATCCCTTGCACCGCCGCGAGCGCACCACGCAACCGTTCGGGACCCCACGCGGCATCGGTCAAGGTCTGAAACGGGTGGAACGATCCAAGCGCGGCACCGCTCGACCCTAGCGCGGTCAACGCCTCTTCGTCAAGCGCACCCGACAAGTGCAGCACGACCTGCCGCTCGTTCAGTTGGGCGGTGGCTGCCAGTCGATCCGCCAGGTCAGGGATCTTGGCATCCGGTACTGCGAGGATGACGACATCTACCTTCCCGAGCCACGGGATTCGATTCCCGGAGGTGAGCGCAAAAGAAGCCGGGAGCGTTTTGCGCTCCCGGCTGTGAACAAAGACGTCATAGTTCGCATGTTGGAGCGCGACCGCCAGGCTCGCACCTGCCCGACCCGCTCCGATGATGCCGATGGACATTCAGGGGCTGCGCGAACCCTCCTTGCTCGCGGCAGCGAGCAAAAAGACTTCGTCGGGCGAGTCGGCCTGCATCAGCAGCTCGATCGCCGTCTGCACCTGTGGGTCGTCACCGATCCGCCGGAGTGATTCCGATTCGCGACCAAAGACGTAGCGCTCGATCTCGTACCCGAGTTGCTGATCCACCAACCCGCGAGCACCGGCCCATTGCTCGTCGGTTATCTCGACTTCCTTGCCGCGCATCCGTCGCAGAATCTCGGCACGCATCTGGGCCGTAACCCGCACCGGTCGCGTGGCATTCGCGTTGGACGCCTTCAACTCGAGTGCGTAGCTCGTCATGACATCGCGGTACGCGGGCAGTTTGGCGCCCAGCGTCCTCACGAACTCTTGCTCTGACGTCGTTAGCGTATCGGCCGCTACGAACAGATCGGGCCGGATCCCACCGCCCCCGTAAACAGCACGGCCACCGTCGGTCTTGAACACGGTGGTAGTGTCGCCCGGACCAACATCCTGACCACGCGCCAATAGCTGTTGTTGCTCGCGATCGCGCTGGATCAGCCGGCCACTCGGCGTATACCACCGGGCCGTGGTCAACCGCAACGCTTCATAACGGCCTAGGGCCAAAACATTCTGTACTAGGCCCTTTCCGTAGGTCGGCGTGCCCACGACCAACGCACGGTCATGATCCTGCAGTGCACCGGCAATAATCTCCGACGCACTGGCCGTCCCCTGATTCACGAGCACTACCATGGGTAGGTCGGGCCAACGCTCCGGGCTCTTCGCCAAAAACGTGTCGCTCATACCACGACCGCGTCCCTTCGTGGCGACCACCTCGTCACCTTTGTTCAAGAACAGATCGGACACCGCGACACCCTGATCGAGCAGGCCACCAGGATTGTATCTGAGATCGAGGATCAGCGAGGTTGCGCCTTCGGCATTCAGACCATCAATCGCTTCGATCAGCTCGCTTTCCAGCGTTTCGCTCACATAGGAATTCACGAGCGAGATGTACCCCACGTCACCTTCGAGAACCGTGGCAAGCTGCACAGCCGTAATATGGATTTTGGCCCGCGCGAGCGTGTACGGTATCACTTCGCCGATTCCCGGACGGGCAATGGCGATGTTGACTTGCGTCCCGGGCTCGCCCCGCAGCACCTCGACCGCCTTGTCGTTGCTCCACCCATAAGTCGATTCGCCTTCGACCTCGACTATGCGGTCGCCCGTGGTCAGGCCAGCCTCTGCGGCCGGGGTTCCGGCAATGGGCGCAACAATGGTGATCCACCCGTCCCGCACATCGATACGGATCCCGAGCCCGCCGTAGTTCCCAGTCGTACTCTCCTTCAGTTTGCGGAAATCTTCTTCGCGGAGAAACCCGGTGTACGGATCGTCCAACTCGTTCAACAGACCGTCAATGGCCATGTCGTAGAGATCGGATTCGCTAATGGAATCGACGTAGTACTCGGACACGTAGCCGAGCACGTCGTCGAAGAGTCGGGCCTTTTGGTAGACGTTGCCGCCTTCCTGCATTCCCCGCTGCAGGAGCCAGCCGCCTGACAGGAACGAGATGAATCCAACCAACCCGAGTAAGATGAACCGCTGACCCTTCATGGATTTCCTCCTTGTCCTTCCTTCAACCCTGCGCCTGGGAGTGTTGTTCCGCAAGGTAAGCTGACACGATCGACCACGCCCGGCCGGCCACGGCCGCCGCATCGTCGCTCGCATCAATATGCCTGATTCCCGACCCCTGCACGTCGGCGTAGAACGCCGAGACCCTATCGTGTAACTCGTGCGCCGCGCGCTCGATGCGGTCGGGGTCCTTCCCGGCCGCCGCCTGGCGTTTGCGTCCCAACCCAGCGTCCACATCCAACACCAGGGTGAGGTCTGGAGCGACACCACCCGTTGCTAAATGTAACGACGCTTCGACTTCTGACCTCGGTAGCCCACGCCCGATAGCCTGATACGCGATCGTCGATAGGTCAAACCGGTCGCTCACGACGATCGCCCCTTCCTCGACCGCCGGCCGAATGACGTCGTGAACCAGCTCCGCGCGCGCCGCCAGAATAAGGAATAGCTCAGCCGCATCGGTCCAAGCGTGTTCCGTCTGATCCAGAACAAGCGCGCGTAACAGCTCGGCCGATGGCGTCCCCCCAGGCTCCCTGACCTGGACGACCCGGTGTCCGACATCCAAGAGTCGTTGCGTCAATGCAGTAACTAGCGTCGTCTTGCCAGCCCCGTCAGGCCCCTCGACCACCAGAAAAGTTCCCGTCACGCAACGCTAGCCCAGGATGATTATCGCGCTTTCGGCACCCTTTTGCATGCCTTCGGCTATCCGCTGCTGCACCTGGGTCATCAACTTGTCGAAGTTGGACTGGGCCGCGGCAAGTTGCTGGTACCGCGGATCGGCCTGAGCCTCGCTGAATAGACGATCGTATTCCTCTATCTCGTCTTTCGGCGGCTCCTTACCCTGAGCAGCCGTCTGCTGGAGCTGGTCGGCGAGCTGTTCCATCCGATCGAACTTGAGCTTCAGTTCCGAGGCTTGCTCCATGTCCTCTTGAGCCCGTCGCAGCGCCTTGTACTCGTCGCGCTGCCCGACCAGCTTGCCCAGCTCGAATGCCTTGTCCATGTGCATGATCACGATTCCTTGATCGCAATGAGGTACCGCGGCCGGTCGAAAACATCGCGTTCGACGGCCGCCCCCGTCCATCCGGCGGCCGCGGCAACATCGAGCGTCTCCTGCTCATGCTGCGAATCGATCTCGAGGGCCAACATGCCGTTGGGCTCGAGATACGTGGCCGCTGCCCGGAGAATATGAGTCAAGGCATCCATGCCGCGCTCCCCGCTCTCCAACGCTTGCCTGGGCTCGAACTCGCGTACGCTTGGATCCAGTCGATCGTAGTCGGTTGTCGAGACATACGGTGGGTTGGACACCACCACGGAGAAGTGCTCCCCCCTTACGGGCTCGAACCACGAACCTAGGCGGAAGTCGACCACTGCGTCCGCCCGCATCGCATTGCTACGGGCAACGTTCAGCGCCGCCTCCGAAATCTCCGTGGCTACGACCGAAGCAAATTCACCCTCCGCCGAGAGCGCGAGAGCAATGCAACCGCTCCCCGTTCCAAGCTCCAACGCGGTGCCCCATCCCCCTGCCCGGTACCGCGCCCACTGCAACACCGCGCTCACCAACCCCTCCGTCTCAGGTCTCGGGATCAACGTGCTGCGGTCGACGGCCAAGTCGAAGAATCGGAACCCGCACCGGCCTATTACGTACGCCAGCGGCTCACCACCGCGGCGACGCTCCACAGCAGCCCCGAACGCCTCCGCAATTCGGGGATGCTCGATCCGCTCGCGGTGCCGCCAGGCGTCCGCCGGTTCTACCGCCAATACGCCCGCAAATATCTCACGGACCTCACGGGCCGGATCGGCCAAGCCGACCTCACGGAACGCCGCCGCGGCATGTTCCAGCGGCCCCAAGGCGAGCGTGGCCGTACTCTTAGACACCGGCGCGTTCACTCCGGGATGAGGCCCTGAGCTGATCGATCATCTCGTCCAAGTCTCCGTCGAGTATCTCTTCCAGCCTGTGTAGCGTCAGGTTTATGCGGTGGTCGGTGACGCGATTCTGCTGGAAATTGTACGTGCGAATCTTGGCGGAGCGGTCTCCCGTTCCTACCATTGCTCGTCGCTCGCGAGACCGCTCCGCTTCCTGCTCCGCAATCTTGCGGTCCAATAGGCGCGCCCGCAGTACTTCCATCGCTCGAATCTTGTTCTGGAGCTGCGACTTCTGATCCTGACACTGGACGACCACGCCGGTCGGAAGGTGCGTGATGCGAACCGCGGAGTCGGTGGTGTTGACGCTCTGTCCGCCCGGACCGGAAGACCGAAAGACGTCGACCTTGAGGTCTTGCTCATCGATCGTGACGTCTACCTCTTCCGCCTCGGGAAGCACCGCTACCGTTGCCGCCGACGTGTGAATACGCCCCTGGGTTTCCGTAGCAGGAACGCGCTGCACCCGGTGTACGCCCGATTCATATCGCAGCCGCCCATACACTTGATCCCCGCTGACCTTGAACGATGCCTCCCTCACGCCGCCGACGTTTCCTCCGGAGAACTCCAGAGTCTCGACCTTCCAGCCGTGCCGCTCCGCGTACCGGGTGTACATGCGGAGGAGATCCCCAGCAAAAAGACCAGCTTCGTCGCCTCCCGTCCCGGCTCGGATCTCGACAATGATGTCGCGGTCGTCGAGGGGGTCGGGCGGGACCAGCAGGCCCTCGAGTTCCCCCTCCAAACCGGCGACCACAGGTTCGAGGCGCTCGATGTCCGCCTGGGCCAACTCGACCATGCCCGGATCGTCGTCGCCGGCAAGCTCGCGGGCCTGCTCCAACTCGTCCCGGAGCTTGCCGACGCGGTCGGACGTTTTCCGGATACGGTCGAGCCGGACGTGTTCGCGTCCGAGGGACTTGAGCTTGCGGGAGTCCTTAGCGGTTGCTGGGTTGGCAAGCTCGCGCTCCACTTCGTCCGCGCGAGCGAGCGCGGCCTCGAGCCGCGCCTTCATGGAAGATCAGTCCTTGGCGAACGCCGTTTTCGCCGCGTACCGCTTACGGAAGCGTTCGACCCGACCGGCAGTATCGACGAGTTTCTGCTTCCCCGTGAAGAACGGGTGGCACTGCGCACAGATCTCGACATGGATTGAATTGATCGTAGAACGCGTCTCAAAGGTGTTGCCGCAGGCGCACTTAACGACGCAAAGCTCGTATTTCGGATGGATACCAGTTCTCACAGAAATCACCTACTGATGTGTACCTGCAAATCCCCGCGTTGGCAGGGCGCGGAAATATAACCGCCGCACGGACTTGGGAGCAACTCTCGAGGGTCCAATTCGATTGACAGCCACTCAGCCGGAAGCTAACCTTGCGAACGATGTCAACCCCTCTTTCCAACAACGCTCCCCACCGAGTCGTCGAGCAGCTCAGGCGGGTCCCACTCTTCGCCCATCTCAACCCCGAGGAGTTGGTCCACGTGAGCCAGGCGGTTCGCGCCAAGAGCTATCCGAAGAACAGCGTTATTCTGTTCGAGGACGACCCCGGTGACGCATTGTTCATCCTGGTGGGTGGGCAGGTCAAGGTGGTCTTGATCGGTGAGGACGGCCGCGAGGTCATCCTGGCGATGCTTCAAGAGGGCGACTTCTTCGGTGAAATGTCTCTGATCGACGACCAGCCGCGGTCGGCCCACGTGATTGCCACCGAGGAGGCCAGCATGCTGGTGCTCCGTCGCGCTGACTTCCGTACGGTGATGGACGAAGTGCCCCGAATCGCCCTCGGCCTGTTACAAGCCCTATCCCGGCGGCTCCGCCGCGCCGATGACAAGATCGGCGGGCTGGTGTTGCTCGATGTCACGGGCCGGCTGGCCAAGCTCCTGCTCCAGCTGGCAGATGACAACGACGGGATCACCATTGCGCGACGGCTCACACATCAGCAGCTGGCGCAGATGATTGGGTCGAGTCGAGAGACCGTCTCGCGGACGCTCCGCGACCTCACCGACCGGGGCCTCATCGAGATCAACCGCCGGACGATGGCAATCCGGGCACGTGGCGGCCTGGAGGCCCTGTCCGGCCGCCCGTGAGCCAGGTCACCGAAAGGCCGTGACTCCTTGCATTGCATGATCTTACGTGATTCTCCTACCTTAGACGTCGTGAAGGCGGCACTGACTTGACAGCTTATACCGTCTCGTTCTGGGGAGCCCGTGGTTCGGTTCCCACGCCGGGTCCGCAGACGGCCCGGTACGGGGGGAACACGTCTTGCATCTCCCTCAGCCGGAACGCCAATGGCGAACAGATCGTCATTCTGGATGCGGGAACCGGTGTGCGACCGCTCGGTAACCTATTGATGGAGCAGAACAACGGGTCGACGGAGATGGACCTGCTCCTGACCCACACGCACTGGGATCACATCCAGGGGCTGCCATTCTTCAGACCGCTCGCGGCGAAAGGGTATATCGTTCGCATCTGGGGTGCGAAACAGGGCAACGTCGACCTGTCGGTCATCTTGCAGCAACAGATGCATCCGGTAGTGTTTCCGGTGCCGCTCGATGAGTTGGCAACCG
>SMVA01394441.1_pt1 | contig 11568 bp, 11 predicted proteins | sample 2456451 | NCBI WGS metagenome assembly SMVA01 (sample SAMN11095933, study PRJNA526329) | marine sediment metagenome | biome: Marine sediment; feature: Surficial sediment; material: Deep marine sediment; isolation source: Hadal surficial sediment | place: Pacific Ocean | collected 2014-05 | depth...
GACGACGTTCCCGACATCGAGATCTTCAACATCGGCGCCACGATCTTCGAGGCCGGCTCGATCTACGAGGTCGACCTCAATCCGGACGGGTCGTCGTCGGATCTCCTGGACATCACGGGAGACCTTGACCTCCTCATGGACACGGCCCTCCAGGGTGCGACCGTGGACATGATCCTACCGGGCAATCCGGGCCTGGCTGAGGGCTTCAGCCACATCTACAGGATCGCGACCTTCAGCGGCGTTCGAAGCGGCGAGTTCGAAGGCGTAGACGAAGACCTGGCCTTCTTCGACACCGTCCTCACCTATCCCGACCCCGACCCCGACCCCGACGTGATACTCACACTGACGCGCAACCTTGAGACGCTCGTCACCGTGGCCGGCACGCGCAACCAGCGGGCCGTCGGCGCCGCCCTCGAGGCGGCGCGGCCGCCGCCGCCGCCGGCGAACCCAGACCTCATCACCGTCTTCGATGCCTTATTCGGACTCTCGGTTGCCGGGATCCAGGACGCGCTCGACGCCATCGGTGGAGAAGGCCACACGGCCTTTACCAGTGCGCGCATTGCCCACGCCGAGGCGTTTGCCCGCACTGTCTCGAGTCGCATGGCCGTCGTCAGCGGACGCGCCATCGGCAGCGCGGGCACGGCGGACCTGCTGGGCGAGTTCGGTCGTCTCTTCTCGAGCGGGCCCGGCGTCGATCTGCTCACCAGTGCCCCCGGCCGTGCCGGCACCCCCGCCGTCGCAAATTCGGCCGACATCTCCACGGTGCGTTCGGAAGACGACGAGGGTCGCCTGTTTGGACTCTGGCTCGACGGCATCGGGCTCTTCGGTGACGTGGACGGTGACGGCAACAGCGCGGATACGCAGTGGAAGACGGGTGGCGTGAACGCCGGGCTCGATCTGCGCATCGGTCAGCACGGTCTGATCGGCATTGCGGGAGGCTGGGGCCACCTGAACGTGGACGTCGACGATCGCAGCTTCGATGGGGAGGCCGACGTCTATCAGGGCTCGCTCTACGCCGCCTGGGTCAGCGAACGCTTCTACGTCAGTGGGCTCGCCCGCTACGCGCGTGCCGAGATGGAGTCGAGCCGCGACATCGTCTTTGGAACCGGAACCGTGATCGATCGAAAGGCCGATGCCGACTACGACGGCAACGAGTACGGTGGCTACGTCGAGGCCGGCTATGTCGTCGCTGCGCCGTCGGGCTACCAGCTCGAGCCGATGGCCGCCCTGCACGTGGTCTACCTCGATCAGGATTCGTTTACCGAGAGCGGAGCCGACTCGATCAATCTCAAGGTGGACGACAACGACTGGACCTCCATCGTTGCCTCCGGCGGAATTCGCGTCCACAAGACCTTCCTGATGGACGAGTTCGAAGACCTGCGAATCCTTCCCGAGCTGCGGGTGCGCTTCGGCTACGAGCTCGGCGACGACGACCGCGACATGGCCGCCTTCATCACGGGCGCGACCAGCGGCGGCGCCTTCACGCTGCAGGGTGCCAGCATGAATCGGGCCGGGCTCCAGCTCGGCGCCGGCTGGTCCGTGGTTCGCGGTGACAACCTGGGGCTCTTCATCCAGTACGACGTGAACCTGAACGACGACTTCGTGGGGCACACCCTGGCGCTGGGCGGCGTCGTCCGCTGGTAATTGGCCACACATCAACTGCTTGAATCAACTGGGTTTTCACGCCACCGCCGTGGGATCGAACCACTTCGGCGCGCGCGACGTCGAACTCCATATGCGCCCGGTTCAGGAGGTGTGACCGTGATCGCCAACAAGACGTTCGTGCTCCGTCAGTGTCTCAACTGCCGTGGCTACATGGGTATCGGTGTGTGGCCCTGGTCCGGACGCCACTTCACGGTTTCACATGGGCTGTGCCGGAGCTGCTTCCATCAGCTCGAGCAGGCCGCCAGGCTCGACGAAGAACGCATCGAACATCAGGCTGCCGCCTGAGTCGCGTGATTCGATCCGGCGGAACCCGGGGCTCCCGACCTCACCGATTCTGTCAGGCTCGAAATCCGCTTCGACTCCGCTGCCGCGTTCCGAGTTCTGGGTTGTCACCGCCCTTCGATTGCGCCGGGCAGCCTCGATTGCGCCTCGGTCGTGAGGGCCTCTAGCAGGTCTACGCCGTGGCTGGCCGGGCGAACGTCCCGGTCGATTCGGCGGATGATGCCGTCGCGATCGATCACGAACGTCCAGCGCTTCGCAACCGAGCCGCCGGGCCCCAAGACGCCGTAGGCGCGGGCGGCCTCACCGGTCGGATCGCTCAAGATCGGGAAACCTGTGCCGACCGATTCGGCGAACTCGCGGTTTCGTTCCGGCGTGTCCAGGCTCAGCATGAAAGTGGCGACGTCGAGAGCCTCGAGCTGCTTCTCGCTGTCCCGCAGCGAGGTGGCTTCGGCGGTTCAACCGGGGGTGAAGGCCTTGGGGAACCAGGCAAGCACCACGCCGTCGCGACCCGCCTCACCCACCAGATCCCGCAGCCGCCAGCGGCGACCGTCAGAACCGAGCAGCTCGAAGTCGGGTGCGGTGTCGCCGACCGACAGGGTCGCCGTGTTCAGCGCCGCGTCCGCGCTCGTCCCTTCCGCCGCTGGCTCCGTGCAGGCGCAGAGCAGCGCGATCAGCAGCGTGATCCGCCGGGTCCGCATGCCGGAACCGTACGGAATCCCCGTACGCGATACGAATCATTCGGCGGGTGAGGCGAGGGCGGCGGGCACGCGCTCGAGGTGGTACTCGAGGCGCAGATCCTGAGCGACCGTGACGGCGTCGTGGATGACGGGTCCTTCGCCGCGGGGGCGTTTCCGGATCAGCCGGATCGTCAGCGTGTAGCTCGAGGTCGAGACGGCGTAGCTGCCGCCACCGATCCAGCTGCCGCCTTGATTCACACAGTGCTTGCCGTTCGCGTCGCAGCTCACCCGGGGTGGCGTGTAGCGGGTGGGGGGGGTGGGAGCCGCCTGCCCGGAGCCACCCCGCATCACGACGAAGTTCCCGTAACCCCTTTCGAGCGTCAGCTCGGCGGCGCGTAGCAGGGCGAAGTCCTGGTTCTGGCCAAGGGAGGCAGCGCCCTCGTAGCGAACCTGATGGATCTCCTGGTCGAGCTGAATCTCGCTGTAGCCTCCGCGACAGTCCCATCCTTCGAACGGCCACGCCGTATCGGAAGGCGTGCAATCGAAGGGCCGATACACAGGGGTCGTGGCACACCCGATCGAGCCGGTCGAAAGCATCGAAACGGCGAGACCGACAATCAGCGCCTGCATCCTGAGCGTCATGGGTCGGGTCTCCACGGATCGTCACCGACATCGTCTCGTGGGGGGCGCGAAGCGGCAGCCGGGTGGCGAGCCATATCAGCAGGATAGAGCCGGCTCGCCCGGATTGCGCGAGGATTGAGCGTTCACGATATGACCCAACCGGTATGTACACACGCCAACGTCTGCCGATCCGATCGGGGCCTGCGGACCGGAAGTCACGATCCTACCGACGGCGATCCGGTGTCTTCTCGATCGACGACGAAGGCTGGAAAGCTGGGAAGACACCGGGCCCTTGAACGGATCCGTTCCGGGCGAACGCGGGCGCCATGCTAACCTCAACGCGAGAGGGGGAGACCCATGGACATCAAGATCTCCTACTGCGTACGTTGAAGCTACCTGCCCAAGGCCACCAGTCTGGCGGCCGCGATCCGGGAAGAGTTCAGCGTGGATGCCGAGCTGATCCAGGGAGATTCGGGGGTGTTCGACGTCAGCGTCGATGGCCGTCTGATCTTCTCGAAGGACGAAACCGGGCGCTTCCCGGAAGATGAAGAAGTTCTGAGCCAGCTTCGCTGATTCACGCCTTCGTCGCTGTCGCGCTCAGTCCGGTTCCTTCGCCCTGCGTCTTCGTGGTAAAGGGGGGGTCGAAGATCCGTTCCTGAAGCTGGGCCGGACTGCCCGGTCCAGCGGCCTCCAGCGTGCCGATCACCCAGTCCGCGGTAGACCGGGTCGGTTGCGCGTTTTTTCGAAGGACGCGAGTCTCGACCCTCGATGCTGCCCGCCCCGCCGCTGACGCGATCAGACCGCTTCTGGTACGGCCTCGGCCAGCTGGCCGAGGGGCTCAAGAACGAAGGCTATACGGTCTTCCTGCTCTTCTACTACACCACCGTGGTGGGGCTCAGCGGTGCGTTGACGGGGCAGGCGATCCTGATTGCGCTGCTCTTCGACGCCGTCACGGATCCCCTGATCGGGTCGGTCTCCGACCGGTTGCGCACGCGCTGGGGGCGTCGGCATCCGCTGATGTTCGCGTCGGCCCTGCCGTTGCCGGTGTTCTACTTTCTCACCTTTGCGCCGCCTGCGGGCCTATCCGAACTCGGACTGTTCGCCTGGCTGGCAAGCTTCGCCGTGCTGACCCGGGCCGCGATGACGCTCTTTCACGTGCCCCATCTGGCACTCGGGGCCGAGCTGTCCACCGACTTCGTCGAGCGTACACGGATCGTCACACTCCAGAGTTTCTACTCGCGGATCGGGTCGGCGATTGCTGGCGGTCTCGGCTTCCTGGTCTTTCTTCGTTCGACGCCCGAGTTTCCCGACGGGCGCTTGAACGCCGCTGCCTATCCCGCGTTTGCGTTCACCCTGGCGTGCGGGATGTTTCTCTGTGTGGTCTTGTCGGCTTGGTTCACGCGTTCACGGATTCCCTATCTTCCGGGTCCCGATCCCCATTCCCTGAAAGAACATCCCATCCGCGCCCTCGTGCACGGATTGCGCGACGCAACGCGGATGCGTTCCTTCAACGCCCTTTTCCTGGGGACGCTGGTCATGTTCGTGGCCTGGGGCGTGACGGTTTCGCTGGGACTCCATCTGGCCACCTACTTCTGGCAGGTCACGACCACCGACATGGTCTTGTGGGGGATCGGCGCCGGAACCGGCGTGTTCGTGGGGCTCGGGTTCTGGCTCAGGCGGGCGTCGGTGGGCGACAAGAAGCCGGTCTTCATCCGGGGCACCCTCATCTTCATGGCCGCGACGATTCTCCCGCCGTTTCTTCGGATCGCCGGAAGCTGGCCCGGGCAGGACGATCCCAGCTACGTGCCGCTGTGGATCGTGACGACGGGTTTCATCGCCCACTTCGGCATCGCAGCCGGCATGGTGACGGGCCGATCGATGATGGCTGACGTCACGGACGAAGACGAGCTCAGAACCGGTCGTCGGCGCGAGGGGATGTTCTTCGGTGCGACGTCGTTTGCGGCCAAGGCCTTCTTCGGTGTCGGTAGTCAGATCGCCGGTGTCATTTTCGACGCCGTCGGACTCGAAAAGGGCATGGCAGCCGCGGACGCACCGGCGACCGTCGTGCGCGACCTGGGACTGACTCTCGGGCTCTCGGTGCTGATCCTGATTGGCCTGTCCCTGATCTTCTTCGCGCGCTTCGATCTGTCACGCGAGCGTTGTCAGCAGATGCGGGCGGAGCTCGACGCCCGGCACGCCGACGCGATCGCTTCGTCTGCCAGTTGATCCCGGCTAGAGCAGCTGGCGCAGCTCCTGCAGGCGGTCTTCGAGCTCGTCGACGATCTGCGGCGGGACCCGTCCGCGCAGCTGGTTCACCACCCCCTCGAAGAACCAGATCTGTTCTTTCGGCGTCCCCCGAAAGTTCTCCATGAAGCCGCTTCCCTGGCTGCGAATTTCGCGGACCATGGACCCGAGGTTGTGAAGTTTGTCGCAGGCGGCGACGAGGGCGCTGCGTTCATCGATGCTCGAGAGGTGGGTGAGATAGCGGGTCTTACGCTCGTGCCAGGGCGCCTTCTGTTCGATTGATTCTTCCGGGCTTGTGTCGGTACAGTCGAGGATGATCGCGAGCACCGTCTCGCCGAACCGATCACGGACGGTCTGCTCCCGATGTCTACGCGCCTCTGCTGTCGGAGCGTCCTCGAGGGCGTCATGCAGCAACCCTGCAACGGCCTGGTCGGTGTCGCCACCGTGTTGGAGAACCAGCCCCGACACCTGGAAAAGGTGGCTCACGTAGGGCGATCCGGAACCTTTGCGGCGCTGGGTCGCGTGCCACTCGAGAGCCAGGGCGGTGCCGTGCTCGAGCCTCGTGCGGTCCTCTTCAGTCATCGTCGATTGAGCAGCTCGTCCACGTTGCTGACGAGGACGGCCGGGGTTCCTGACATTCGTTGCAATACGGCCACTCTAACCGAACCGCGAGCGGAATCGGTCGCTCCATGCTCGCCGGGAGCTGGACGGGTTCGGGTCTTCGGGGTCATAATGTCACACCCGCCGCAAGATTCCTTTCTGCGCGCCAGCTTCGAAGGAGAGCGATCGTGACCGCACCCCTCGCCGGCATCCGGGTCGTCGAAATCGCGGCGTTCGTCGCCGCACCCGCCGCGGGAGCCCTGCTCGCCGATCTCGGGGCCGAGGTGATCAAGGTCGAGCCGCCGGAGGGCGAATTGCTCCGACACAGTCGGCCGCGCCACCACGGTTTCCGCTCCGACTTCGATGGTTCTCCGCAGTTCGAGATGGAGAACCGAGGCAAACGTTCTCTCACCCTGGATCTCACGCGCGAGGTGGCTCGCCAGGCCTTGCTCAAGTTGATCGATTCGGCCGACGTCGTCTTGACGAACATGCTGCCCGGCCGGCAGCGTCGCTTTGGTCTCGACTCGGAAAGTTTACGGGCCACACGGCCGCGGCTGATCACCGCGACCCTGACGGGTTACGGAAAGCGTGGCGATGAGGCTGACAAGCCGGCCTTCGACTACACAGCCGCCTGGGCACGCACGGGCATGATGGATCTGACGCGTGATCCCGCCGCGCCGCCTGCATTTCAACGGCCCGGTGTGTGCGATCACGCGGCTGCTCTGGCACTCACCAGTGGAATCCTGGCGGCGCTTCGCGTGCGCGACAGCGACGGAGAAGGGCAGGACATCGACGTGTCGTTGCTCCAGACCGGCCTGTACCTGCTGGGCAATGATCTCACTCAGACGCTGGCCACGCGGCTGCCGGTGCCGATGCACGTGCGAGAGGCGCCTCGCAATCCACTCTGGAACCACTATCGCTGCGCCGACGATCGCTGGGTGATGATGGTGATGATCGACTCGTCCCGCTACTGGGGACGTTTCCTGCGGGCGATCGATTGCGTGGAACTCGAGGACGATCCCCGCTTCGTCGGCCCCGTCGAGCGCTATCGCAACAGTGCCGAGCTGGTCGAGCTGCTCGATGCTGCGTTCGCTGAGCAAACGCTGGCCGAATGGGAGAAGGCATTCGAGGGCCACGACATCATCTGGGCGCCGGTGCGCAGCATCGAGGAGACTCTGGACGATCCCCAGATCCGCGCCATGGGATACTTCGTGACGATCGATCACCCGCAGCTGGGGTCGTTCGACACGATGGGGCCGCCGCTGCTGATGTCCTCGCACCCGATGCCGGCCAATCAACCGGCCCCCGTGCTCGGTGCGGATGCCGAATCGCTTCTGAGGGAGGCCGGGCTCTCTGACGCGGAGATCGACGCGGCACTCGATCACTGAGCCACGAAGCGATCGACACGTCGTTCGACGGCAATCACTGGACGCTCGATCGGGAGGCCACCCTCTTGAACCATGATTTGCTGCATGGCTTCGCTGCCGCGACCGCGGTCATCCGGGCTCGACGCGCCGCGATCGTCTCGCGGCGCAAGAAGCCACTGAAAGCCGGTTCCTGGATGCGAAGCGACTTCACTGCACTGGACGTCCACGGGGCGACGTTCTGCAAGCGGGTCTCGCCCTTGCCGCCGGACAACCTCCGGTTGAACGACGCCATGCGGCCGATGTTCAGGTCCACCGAGCCCGAGGTGATCGCGCGGCTGGAGCGCCGCCTGCTCGAGCATCGGGACAGGATCTATCACGAGTTGCTGGAGCTGCCGGTTCCGCTGCAGGGCGGAACGGCCCCAGCCGCCCTGCAGCCACGAATCCTGCGCCACAGCTGGGCGTCGATGAGGGCGGCGGCGACTCTCAAGTGATTCGTGCGTAAGGCCGATTTTCAAGGGAAGCGGCGGTTTCCACAGTCAGCGTGGGGCAGCATGAGCAAACGACGGGCAGAACGTACCAAGCGGCGAATGGCTTGTTCGCTGTTGGTCGGCGAGCGTCGCCACACCGGCATCGTCCTCGACGTCTCGGCAACCGGACTCTTCATCCAGACCACTGCCAGTCCGTCTCCCAATCAGGTGGTCGATCTCGAGCTGTCGATCCCGGGCGAGTCCGAGGTCGTTCCGGTCCGGGCCATCGTGGCCCGCCGCAAGGCCGTGCCGCCCCGGTTGATCACGGTCGCCCATGGCGGCCTCGGATTGCGAATCGAGAACGCCCCGGAGGCCTACTTCACCATGGTGGCGAGTCTCCAGGACGGCGGTTCGAAGCTGATCGAAACCGCTGCGCCGGATTCGGACAAGGCCGCCAGTTCACCTCCCGAGCAGAAGGCGGCTCCGAAGTCCGACGACGAGAAGGCGCGTTCGAAGCCGAAGCGCAAGCTTCCTCCGCGCCAGGCTCCGCCGCCGCGACGGAGATTCCAGGTTCGGATTCAGCACGGTGCGCGCTCACGCCGCCTCGAGGTCAGCGCGGCCAGCGAGAAAGACGCCCGCCAGCAGGCGCTTTCCGAAGCGGGTGAAGGTTGGAAAGTGCTGGGCTGCGATCGGGTCTCCGAATAATCGGAATCGCCGGCGATTCCAGACGTTCCGTCCGCTGTCTGCGCTATCTATTCGGCGCGTGGACCCGCAGCCTCCTGCCGACTACATCGAAACCCTGAACCGCATGTTCGAACGACTGGGCGGCTGGTCGTTCGATCGGCGCAATCGGGTGCTGGCCGCCTGCCTGGTGCTGCTGGTCGCGGCTTTCTACTTCGCAGGCTCCGCCCGCTTCGACGCCAGTTTCGAAGCCTATTTTGATACGGACGATCCGACCTACGTAGCCTACAACCGCTTTCGCGCCGACTTCGGCTCCGACGAGATCGCTTACATCCTCTATTCCGTACCCGATTCGGAGCATGGTCCCTTTGACCTCGAGGTCATGCGAAAGATCGAGCAGTTGACCGAGGCTCTGGAGGGCGTGCCGTTCGTTTCCAAGGTGACCAGTCTCGCGAATGCCGAATACATGTACGGTGTCCCCGGCGGCCTCGAGATCGAGGAGATCCTCAAGAATTTCCCGGAATCGCAGCAGGAGATGCTGGTCACGCGGGAAAAAGTGCTGGCCAAGCCACTCTACGTCGGCGGACTCGTGAGCGCCGATGGGCAATACGCGGCGATCATTCTCGAAATGCAGCTCTCCACCGTCGATCCGGTGGAGGATCTGCGCCTCGATCCCGAGGGCGGCGACGACCTGGAGAATCTATATCCCCAAGTGACCTACCACGCGATCGAGGCGATTCTCGCACGCCCCGAGTACGACGGTATCGTCTTCCACCACGTTGGCGACGTCGCTCTCAACGCCATCTACAACCAGATCATCGGTCCGGACATGGGGCGATTGTTCGCGGTCACCATCGTCGTCATTGCACTCCTCCTGCTCTTCTTCTTCCGACGGCCGCTGGGGCTTCTCGGACCGATCGCGGTGATGACGTTCTCGTTCGTGGTGTCGCTTGCTGTCGTCGGACTGCTCGGCTGGAAGTTCGACCTGATGATCATCATGTTGCCCACGCTGTTGATCGCCGTGGGTGTCGCGGATTCGGTCCATATCATCTCCGAGTTTCGCGCGTTTCACGCCGAGCTCGGCGACCGACGCGAGGCCGCCCGGCGAACGCTCTATCTCGTAGGAACGCCGTGTCTTTTGACGAGTCTGACGACGGCGGCGGGCTTCGGCTCCATGTATATCTCGCCCATCGAATCGGTCGCGCATTTCGCGGTCTACAGTGCCGCCGGAGTCTTGGCGGCGTTCGTTCTCTCGGTCACGCTGTTGGTCTACTTCCTGTCCCTGGGGCGCCAGACGCGCCGGCGCGCTCCGACCGAGGACGAAATCCTCCGCGCCAAGGGCGGACGCCTGTTTCAGTCGTTTCTGCTCGGAATCGCCAACTTCGTGATTCGATACCGTGGCGCCATCTTGATCACTTCGGGTGTGATCTTCGTTGCATCGGCCGTGGGGATCAATCGCATCACGGTGGACTCGAACTTCATGAACGAGTTCAAGAAGGACGAGCCGATCCGGCTCGAGACGGAACTGGTGGACAAGGTGATGGGTGGGACAGCCAGCATCGTCTACCTCTTCGACAGTGGTATCCAGGATGGTGTCAAGGAGCCCACCTTCCTCGCCGACATCGAACGTCTTCAGCTCGTCGCCAATGCGAGCAGCGACATGGTGAAGAAGACGTACTCGATCGGGGATCTGCTCAAGGATGTCAACAAGTCGTTTCATGACGAGGACCCGGCCTTCTATGTACTCCCGGAGTCGCGAAACCTCGTGGCCCAGTACATGCTGCTCTACGAGATGTCGGGGGGGGAAGAGCTGGGCAGCTATCTGTCGAGTGACTATTCGACCGCGAGTCTGGAAATCCGGGTTCGCATGTCACCGGCCAGCGAGCTCCGGACCCTCGTGGACGCACTGAACGCGACGCTGAACTCACGGCCCGCTGAGGGTTCGAGCGTAACTGCGACGGGCATCGGCGCGCTATGGCTGAAGCTCCAGGAGTACATCACGACCAGCCAGATCCGCGGCTTTCTGCTGGCCTTCAGTGTGATCGGGGTCCTGTTGTGCTTCATCTTCCAGTCGGTCCGCACAGGCCTCATCGCCATGGTGCCCAACCTCACACCGGTGGTGCTGACCCTCGGTGTCATGGGTTGGATGGACATTCCACTCGATTACATCCGGCTGATGATCGCCAGCGTGGCGATCGGAATCTCGGTCGATGACACGATCCACTATTTGACCCGCCTCCGTCACGAGTTCCGTGAGACCGGGTCGTACGAAGAAGCCGTCCGCCGCTCCATCTCCGATGTGGGGCGCGCGCTCGTCATCACGTCGATCGTGTTGGTGGCCGGCTTCATGTGCTTCATGGCCTCGCGCCTGGAAACCATGTTGATCTTCGGCTCACTGCTTTCCGGGACCATCGTGGCGGCCCTGGTCGCCGATCTCCTGCTGATGCCGGCCCTCATCCTGCGCCTGCAACCTTGGGGTCCGGAGCGCTCGGTCCAGCTTGCTTCGGGCTGATTTCCGCTGGGTTTCAAGGTTTGGGGGGAGCCGCGGGGCCCGGGCTGTGCTGCGAAACCGGGCTACGCTGCGGCGTCATGAGTGAGCGCGAGCGCGTCGCCTTCGACTTCAGCGGCTGCCGGGTCCTGGTGACGGGTGGCAGCAGCGGGATCGGAACCGGAATCGCCTCGGCGTTTGCGGCGGCTGGGGCGGACGTTGTGATCACGGGGACGCGTGGATCCACCGAGGACTACGATGCAGACCTGTCGCAGTTCGGCTACCAGCGGCTGCGCGCCACCGAGCCCGAGGAGATCGAGGCGGTGGCGGCGACCTTCTCCGACCTCGATGTGCTGGTGAACAACGCCGGAGCGAACCTGCCAGGCGGCAAGAGCGAGCACATCCCCGACGTCTTCGAGGAATCGGTGCGCATCAACCTCTTCAGTGCCTTCCGGCTCGCCAGCGCCTGCAAGAAC
>SMVA01291896.1_pt1 | contig 11566 bp, 11 predicted proteins | sample 2456451 | NCBI WGS metagenome assembly SMVA01 (sample SAMN11095933, study PRJNA526329) | marine sediment metagenome | biome: Marine sediment; feature: Surficial sediment; material: Deep marine sediment; isolation source: Hadal surficial sediment | place: Pacific Ocean | collected 2014-05 | depth...
ATGTTCTCTTTTCTCTGCTGTCAGGCGGACGGGAACACCCCGTCACGCACTTATTGATCCCGTCGGGGCATTCCCGATCGGGCGTTCAGCAGGGGTCCGAAGAGAAATCGACCGCCGCAACGGGGGCACCATAAGTGCCCCAGCGGGGGCACCAAGTGCCCGGCCGGATGCAGCCATTTGTTGGGCCGATTCTCCTAGCTCCTGCTTTCCAAATTGGAAGTAGCGGGTCACTTATGGCCGCCACTCCCTGTCCGACACCACTGGAAGGCTGTTGAAGAAGTACAAAGCCTTCTAATGCCGGAGTCCCAGATCCGCGAGAATTTCACGGTATCGCTCAACGTCCGTGCGCTTCACGTATTCCAGAAGGCGTCGACGGCGGCCCACCATCTTGAGAAGGCCGCGGCGGCTGTGGTGATCCTTCTTGTGCGCGTCGAAATGTGACCGGAGGTCATTGATACGCGCTGTGAGGATCGCCACCTGGACGGGAGCGCTCCCGACGTCTCCGTCGTGGAGCTGGTGCTTCTTGATGATTTCTTCTCGACTGATCGTCATTTGTTCTTTGCCTCCGCAGGAGTCTGCGCTACAAGGGAAGCTCACTGTGCTTCGTTCAATAGCCCTTAAGCTAGCGGGAGACCTGTGCGGCAACAACGGCGGGCGCCCAACACCATCCTGGCGTGACCGGCGCCCCTTTTCCGATCACTCTCCCAGGATCTCACGCGCCTGCTCGACATCTTCCTTCATCTGCTCGACAAGAGCTTGGCTCGTCTTGAACGGGCGTACCTCCCTCAGGTACTTCACGAAGTCGACCCGGACCTCCTCCCCGTAGACGTCTTCATCAAAATCCAGGAGGTGCACCTCGATGGTCGGTGGAGATCCGCGGAACGTCGGCCGGGGCCCAATGTGAAGGGCACCGTCGAATGTGCCAGAGCGAACCGTCCCGCGCACGGCGTAGATCCCGGGCGGGGGGATGAGCTTACCACCTTCGCCTCCTCCCCGAACTTCGAGATTGGCCGTGGGAAAACCGAGCGTCCGGCCTCGTTGGTCACCGCGGACCACCAACCCGCGAAGCGAGTACGGGCGGCCCAAACCTCTTCGTGCGGTTTCCACGTCCCCGTCCAGGAGAGCTCGACGAATCTTGGTAGAGGAGATCGCCTCCCCCTGGGAGCTGACCGGGCCCACCACATCGACGGCAAACCCCAACTCGCTTCCGAGCTCCTTGAGCGTATCCACGTTCCCTTCGCGTCCTTTCCCGAACCGGTGATCGTACCCCACGACCAACTCCCCGACGTTCACACGTTCCACCAGGATCTCCTCGACGAAGCGGCGGGGACTGTACGCGGCCAACATGGGTGTAAACGCGAGGAAGACGGCGTAGTCGAGACCCGATTCGGCTAGAATTTCTTTCTTCTCCACCGGGGTCGTCAACATGGGTGGAGCCGATTCGGGACGGAGGATCGTGAGGGGATGAGGGTGGAACGTCACCAAGACGCTTCTACCGCCTATCGCCTCCGCCCTGCGCCGAATCTCCGAAAGCACCTCCCAGTGGCCTCGATGAACACCGTCGAACATTCCGATCGTGACCACCGCCCGACGGCCATCCTTGGGGAGACCGGGCGGGAGCGTCGGGTCAATCGCGTAATCCTTCATCGGTCTCCAGAAGGCTCGAGCACCCTGAGGATCTTCTTCGGCGCGAGGTGCCCGTCCCGGATCTCTGCGATGCCGATCAAGCCCGTCTCGTCGGTCACGGCGATGGGATTGTCGAACTCGGGATCGGCCTTCCCGGGCCAGGGAATCGCTCGTCCGTGACGAAGACTCAACGCGGCGTCCGCCTCCACACGAACCGTCGTCAAGTGACCCACCACGGCCCCCGGCTCGACCCAATGGGTCGGATCCGGTGGAAGGCCTTCTCGCAGGACCTCACCGGGTACCGCACGGTCCACGGAAAATTCTCCTAATGCGGTTCGGCGCAGCGCCGTGAGATGGGCTCCAACCCCAAGCCTGTCCCCGAGATCTCTCGCTACTGCTCGGACGTAGGTGCCGCTCGAGCAGGCCATCGTGAAGCCGATCTCAGGAAGTGCGAAGTCGGTGAGCTGAATTTCGAAAATCTCCACATCGACGGGCCGGAGCTGAACGGTCTCCCCTCGGCGGGCCTTCTTGTACATCCTCTCACCCCCCACCTTCTTCGCTGAAAACTGCGGGGGGACCTGCTGCCCACTCCCCTCGAAGGTGGCCAGCTCCGCTTCAATCCGCTCTTGAGTCAGCTCCGCCCCGAGGTCCTGGACGCCCACGGTCTTGCCCTCGGCGTCATGCGTGTCCGTTCGGATCCCCAGCCGCGCACGGGCCTCGTACTTCTTGGGGAGCACACACAGGTATTCAGCAAGGCGCGTCACGGGGCCGACCAGCAGGACCAGGAGTCCGGAAGCGAAAGGATCCAGCGTCCCTGTGTGACCGATTCGCCGTACGCCCAGGGATTTTCGGGCCCAGTCTACCACGTCGTGCGAAGTGGGTCCTGCAGGCTTGTCGACGAGAAGGGCTCCACCCCCTTCGGGCACGACCACCCTGTCACCCGCCACCCGGTTCCTCCCTGTCGCCGTCCGTGGGATCGCTCGTCTCGCTGGACGGGTCATCCTCCTCGTCTCGGCCCACGTCGAGCCCCTTGAGAATCTCCTCGATGCGGTTGGCCTGAGCGAGCGTCTTGTCCTCCAGGAACCGCAACTCAGGGATGCGGCGTATGTGCAACACGGCAGCGAGCTCGCGTCGAATGAAACTCGCCGCGGCAGCGAGGCCCAAAAGCGCATCGGCCCGCTCTTGGTCATCATTGCCGAGGTGCACGTAAATCCGAGCAAGCCAGAGGTCCGAGGTAACTTCAACCGAGTTTACGACCACATCCAGCACCCGCGGATCACGAACCGCCCGGCGTAGTATGGCCGTAATTTCCCGACGGAACTGTTCGTTGAGCCGGGCGAGTCGTCGGTTCGGTTTAGCCATGACACGGAGGAATCAGTAACGCACCTTGTTTACGGAGAGAATCACCACGCGGTGCTCACCCTCGATAAAACGATCCAACTTGGAGAGAACGGAGTCGGGCGAGGCACCGTCCGAAGTCACGAGTGCCACGGAAAGCTGGGCACGGGTCCACACGTCCTGGTAGGCCGTTTCCGCGACGGAGACGTTGAATCGGCCCCGGATTCGATCCTTCAACGACTTGACGACCCTCCGCTTGTCCTTGAGGGATCTACACTCGGGAAGCGAGAGATCCCAGGAGCACCCCGAAACGAGCACGCCGTTCGCTGAGCCTAGACCGTCGCTACCGCGAGCGTCCTCGCCACCTCTTCGACGGTGTAGCTCTCGATCACATCGCCTACCTTGATGTCGTTGAAGTTTGCGATGCCGATGCCGCACTCGAGGCCTTCTCGGACCTCACTGACGTCGTCTTTAAAGCGCTTCAACGAGGAAACTTCCCCTTCGTAGACGACGATCCCCTCCCGAATGAGCCGGACGCCCGCCTTCCGGTCGACGACACCGTCGATGACCTGGGAGCCCGCAATCGTACCGACTTTCCTGATCTTGAAGACTTCGAGAACCTCCGCGGACCCGAGGATGTGCTCAATACGCTCTGGAGCCAGCATTCCTTCGAGCACAGACCGAATCTCCTCGACACCCTCGTAGATCACATCGTAGCTGCGAATGTCGACGCCCTGGCGCTCGGCGTTCTTACGCGCATTCGTGTTCGGACGGACCCCGAACCCGAGGATGACAGCCCCGGACGTCCCGGCCAGCAATACATCCTCTTCGTTGATCGCTCCCACCGCACGGTGAACGATATGGACCTTCACCTCGTCGGTCCCGAGGTTTTCCAGCGCGTCCGAGAACGCCTGCACGGAGCCGTCCACATCCCCTTTGATGATGAGCGGTAGTATCTCCACCTTCCCTTCAGCCACCAAGCCGGAGAAGTCCCCGAGCTTGACCCCGCGCTCCTTGATTCGAAGCTGTTTCTCTCGATCCAGGCGCATCCGGCTCTGCGCGATCTCACTCGCCTTGGCAGCGGCCATGACCTGGAACGTGTCCCCGGCCTGAGGAACACCGGCGGTTCCAAGGATCTGCACCGGGACTCCCGGAAGGGCCTCCGCCACCTTATGCCCGCGCTCATCCAGCATGGCCCGAACGCGACCTTCGAAATTCCCGACAACGAAAGTTTCTCCCACTCGAAGGGTCCCCTTCCTGACCAGGATCGTAACCACCGAGCCCTTCCCCACGTCCAACTCGGACTCGATCACGGTTCCCATGGCGCTTCGGTCAGGGTTGGCCTTCAGTTCCAACAAGTCGGCCTGGAGCAGGACTTTTTCCAGAAGCTCCTCGATCCCTTCCCCGGTCTTGGCCGAGATATCCGAGCTCAACACGTCTCCGCCGAATTCCTCGACCTGTACGTCCTCCTGAAGAAGCTCCTGCTTCACCTTGAGGGCATCCGCTGCCGGCAAATCACATTTGTTCACCGCAACGACCAGGGGTACCCCCGCATTCCGAGCGTGGCTAATGGCTTCCTTGGTCTGCGGCATGACCGAGTCGTCCGCAGCCACCACGAGAATCACGATGTCGGTGATCTCCGCACCTCGAGCACGCATGGCCGTGAAGGCGGAGTGACCCGGCGTATCCAGGAACGTGATCGCGCGGTGACCAGGCAACTCGACGTGGTAAGCACCGATGTGCTGCGTGATACCGCCCGACTCTCCGGCCACGACATTGGACTCCCGGATCGAATCCAACAGGAGCGTCTTACCGTGGTCGACATGCCCCATAACCGTCACGACCGGCGACCGCGGTTTCAGATCCTCCTCGGCGTCGTGGTCCTCGACGGTGTCTTCGTGGTGTGCGTACTCCTCCTCGCGAATCACCGTGCACCCAAACTCATCGAGGAGTAATTCGATCTGGGTAAAATCGAGGCGCTGATTGATGGTGATCGTGAGCCCCAGGTTCTTGAATGCGGACCCGATGAGCTCGGTCGAGGACACGTCGACGAGGTCGGACAACTCCGATACGGTGAGGAACTCGGCCACCCGAACGGTCTTCAGCTCGCGTTCCACTTCCTCGCGCGCCTCCTCCTCCGCGGCCTCGCGCTCTTCCTTGGACGGTGCGGATCCCTTTCGGCGACGCTTTTTCCCTCCGCCCTTGAGCTGCGCCATCACACGTTGGATGTTCTCCTGGACGGCGCTCTGATCCACACGTTGGCGCTTCTTACCCTTCCTCTGGCGCTGGCTCCGCTGGCCATCGGGGGTATACCCCTCCGCTTGGACCCGGACCTGTCCGGCCGTTCCGGAAGGACCCGCAGGCTTGGGGCGGCGGATCACCCGCGCAGGCCCCTCGGATCCAGCCTGCCGTGCCGGCTCCGGCCGTTTCCGCGGCGGGGCTTCCGGTTCTGGAGACGCGGCAGCGGGCGCCCCAGTCTCGGCCTCCGCCTTGGTCTCCGCTTCGGCCTGAGACTCGGACTCCACCTCGAGACGGGCTGAAGGCTCCTCGGGATCACCCGGAGCGGATTGGGTACCGGCAACGATATCGACTTCCGGGGCAACCTCGTCCGCTACGTCCATCACATCCACAGACCCCGAATCCGAATCCGGGGCCTGCCTCGGCGCGTCGGCGGAAGCCTCGTCGCTGTCTGCTTCGGCCGCTACCGCTGCCACGTCTGCCTCTTCGGTTGCCTCCACCTCCGGCTCCGGCTCCGGGGGCAACTCACTCTTTCGGCGACGACGGCGCTTTCCAGCCGTCGGCTTGGCGTCCACGATGGCCGCCTCGATGGCCTCCGCTCTAGTTGCGTGCCCGCTCCGCCGCTCACGCTCGAGGCGAGCCAGAATGAGAGCGACATCCCCGTCACTGACGGACGCGTCGTTGTCCGTCGCGGAAATCCGCAGCGTACGCAGGAGACTCAACAATACCTTTGGCGAGACCCCAAGGTCGGTGGCTAATTCTGCAACCCGCATCCGCTTCGTTTACCTCCGAGTCCCATTCTCGACTGGTATTCCCGACTCTGCACCGAGCCGGGCAACCAACTCCTTCGCGAACCCCTTATCCGTGACAGCCACTGCGGAAACCGGCGCCGATCCCACGGCCGATCCCAACGCCTCGCGCGTCCCGACGGTCGCACGAGGCGTCTGCCCGTGACGGAGAAGGTTCATCACCTTGTCTCGTTGCGTCTCAGAGGCATCCTGAGCGAACAAGACCAGCCGCGCACGGCCTTCCTTGACCGCCCGCCTCGTCGAGCCAGTCCCTGATGCGACCGCTCCGGCACGTCGAGCCATTCCGAGAAGAGCCATAGGATCACGCATGCGCCTCATTCTCATCTTCCGGCGTGGTGGTTTCCTCGACCGCGGCCTCCTCACCTACCGGGGCATCAACTTCGGCCAGAATTTCTCCCTCACCTTCGTCTTCCGATGGAGCAGCCTCCTCGGCCTGAGTCTCACCCTCACCTTCGTCCTCAACCTCTGCGGTGGCGGCTTCCTCGACTTCGGCGTCCTCGACCGCAACGGCTTCTTCCTCTGCCACGACCGTCAACTCATCGATCAACGCGAGCAACTGGTCGGCCTCCGCTTCGCCGAGGCCCTCGATGGCCAGGAATGCGGCACGGTCGAAGTCGATGATTTGCAAAAAGGTACTGTACCCGCCCTTCTCTAGGGTACTCAGAGTCTCCGCCGTCAGATCAAGCTCGGCGAGCGCAAAGTCAGACGTCTCGAAGGCATCCTCGTCCGACTCCCTCTTGAACAAGGACAGATCGGCACCGAGCTCCAGCCACTCCCTCGATCCATATAGATCGATCTGCCATCCGATGAGCTGCGACGCGAGCCTCACGTTTTGTCCGTTTCGGCCGATGGCCAGAGACAACTGATCCTCATCGACGATAGCTGTGATCACCTGGCGCTCCTGATCGCTCATCACTTTCGAGACCCGAGCAGGCGCAAGAGCCCGCCGCGCAAAGACCTCCGGTTCGGCATGCCACGGAACGATGTCTATGCGCTCTCCACCCAGCTCTTGAACCACAGCCTGGACCCTGGAACCCCGCAAACCGACACAGGCGCCTACCGGGTCGATCGACTCGTCGTGGCTATAGACGGCGATCTTGGTTCGCCCACCCACTTCGCGCGCGATTTCCTTGATGTCGACGATCCCCTGATGAATCTCCGGCACTTCGAGATAGAAGAGCGCACCCACGAAGATCGGCGCCGCCCTCGACAGGACCAGCCGGGGTCCTTTGGGCGTCTCTTCGACCTTCTTGAGTACACAGCGGATGGGATCTCCCTGCCTGAACCGCTCCCGAGGATTCTGATCCTTCCACGGGATTATGGCGTCCGCGTCGGGCGTGCGGTTGAGCATCACCACGATCTTGCCTCTCTCGATCTGCTGGACCTCGCCCGACAACAGCTCTCCCACACGATCGGCGTACTCGTCCCGAATCCGGTCCCGTTCGTTTTCGCGGACCCGCTGTACGATGCGCTGCTTCACCGCCATCACGGCATTTCGGCCGAAATCTTCAAAGTCGACCGGAATCTCCATCACGTCCCCGACCTCGAAATCCTCATCGTCCCAGCGGGCTTCTTCGAGGCTGATCTCGGACGACGGATCCTCGACCTCTTCCACCACACGGCGGAGCACCACAATGCCCAAACCACCGGTGGTGTCGTCGATGGTGACCTCCGCCTGTACGTTGGGGCCATGTATCCGAGCCAGGCCTGCCATGATGCCATCCCTCAGCAGGTCGTTCACTTCCTCGTGTGACAGGCTCTTCGTAGTAGCGACGTCGTTGAACGCGGCTACGATCTGGGCAGCATCGATCATAATGTCCTCAGCGCTGAGCGTTCACTTCCATTTGAACAGAAGGTGGGCCCGCTTGATCTCCCTAAGGGGCACACCCACCTCTGCACCATCTCCAAGCCGGAGCCGAACCGTCGGTTCCGGCTCCGAATCCAACCCCAGCAGCACGGCCTCGAGCCGGGACGAGCGCTCCGCGAGCACGCCATATCCCACCACTACCACCGGCTCGCCCGCAAATCGCTCCCAATCGCGCGTCCGCGTCAGCGGCCGCTCCAAACCCGGCGAGGAGACCTCCAACACGTACCGTTCCGGTATCTCCTCATGCTCATCCAACCAACTTTCCAACTCGCGGCTCACGCGAGCACAGTCGTCCACGGTCACCGGCGGCTCACCCATCGGACTGCGCTCAATGCGGAGCTGAATGACCGGCCGATTCCGACTACCCGCCCAATCCATCGAAACGAGATCGATCCCCAGATGCTGGAGGCGATCCTCTGCCTCACGCCTGATGTTCGGCCTCGCCGGAGCCATGCTCCCCTCCTACCCGGGAGATCGACCTAAACCCCCGAGAACAAAAAAGCGGGGGCTGACAACTCCCCCACTTAAAAAATTGCCGCCCCTTCGGGCGGCCCAAACGAGGCCTAATATAGGCGTAACGCCTTTTATTTACAAGACTTGGACGGTCTCGGACACGGATTCCTCAAGCACCTAAGAGTGCTCCCTACCTTCGGTCTAAGTATCTCAGGATTCACCTGGGTCCGTGCCCGCGTCTCGCTCGATTTCAGCGACTCGGAGCTCGACCCGTTCCACGACTTTCTTGAGTAGATCAAATTCCTTCTGCTTGACGAAATCGAGCGCATCGCGGGCTTCCCCGGCTTTTTCCTGGGCCTTCTCGAGCGTGCTACGCATCACTTCCTTGGCGCGCTCCGGGCTCAGATCCCCACGCTCTTTCGCCTCCTTCAGGGTTTCTTCAATGGCATCCTTCATCGCCGAGAGCATGCTGAGTCCCTGTCGAATCCCACCTCTGATACCCTCACCCCGGCCTTCTTCCGTCGGCTCTTCCTCGGTATCTGCTCCCTTCTCTTCCTCAGACATCGTCACTTCCTCGTTTTACGCCCGTGAATCAACCTCACCGGAATCCGGCCATGACCATTATGGCACATCCAGACGCTCGATGCGGGCACCCAACGCCCTCAGCCGCTCGTCAATCCTTTCATATCCCCGCTCGATTTGGGTGACGTTGTGGATGCGGCTGGTCCCCTGGGCCCCCAAGGCCGCGATGAGCATCGCCATACCCGCACGGATGTCTGGGCTCTCCAGCACGGTTCCCTGAAGCACCGAGGGCCCGACCACGACCGCCCTGTGGGGATCACAGAGGATGATGCGCGCGCCCATCGCAACCAATTTATCCGTAAAAAACATTCGGGACTCGAACATTTTTTCGTGAACCAGGACCGTGCCGGTGCACTGTGTGGCGGTTACGACCGCAATCGAGGTGAGGTCCGCCGGGAACGCCGGCCAGGGTCCGTCGTCGATCTTGGGCACCGCCCCAAAAGCGTCGCTCGCCACATGGCATGTGCGGTCACCGTGAACCGTAAGCGTATCTCCATCGACACTCACCTCGACTCCGAGTCGCCTAAAACCCAAGAGGGTCGAATCGAGGTGCTCGACAGGAGCACCCTCCACCACGATCTCACTTCCCGTGACCGCCGCGAGGCCTATGAAAGACCCGGTTTCGATGTGGTCGGAACCCACTGCAAACGTGGCGCCTCCCAGCTCAGGCACGCCGGAAATGCGAAGCTGGTTGGTACCAATCCCTTCGATTCCGGCTCCCATCTCATTGAGGAGATGGCAAAGATCCTGGACGTGGGGTTCCGAAGCGGAATTTCGAATCGTGGATTCCCCCTTGGCGAGGACAGCCGCCATGATGGCATTCTCGGTCGCCGTGACCGAAGGTTCATCCAAGAAGAAATCCGCCCCCCTGAGGTCCCGCGCCTCGATCTCGAACCCGCCGGCCAACCGCACGGAGGCCCCGAGCGCCTCGAACGCCAGGAAATGAGTATCCATTCGGCGGCGCCCGATGACGTCGCCCCCGGGAGGGGGAAGGTTCACCTTCCCGAAACGAGCCAACAGTGGTCCCGCCAGAAGCAGCGACGCCCGAATTCGTTCGCTCAGCGCCCGGTCTACGTTTCCCGAAGAGACCGACGAGGCATCGATCGTTACTACGTTCTGATCGTCCCAGCGAACCTCCGCGCCAAGGGAGGTGACGATTTCCAAAAGCGTCTCGACATCGCCTATCCTGGGAACGTTCTGGAGGGTGACCGGCTCTGATGCCATGACGGTGGCCGCGATGGCGGGGAGGGCGGCATTCTTGTTGCCGGCCGGCCTGATCCTACCGCTCAGCGAGTGACCGCCTTCGACGATGTAAGTGGGCATAACCTCCTTACCATGTCTCGAGTTCTTCCTGGCGCTGCGTCGCGCAACGCCTTCTTATTATGGTCCCACCGCCGGCGACGGGGGCCAACATATTCCCTCGCACCCGACAACAGCAACAATCGAGCCGACTCCGATCATGCGGGCGCCCACCTTGACACTACGTGCGAGCCCGGCCTAGTCTGGCAGAGTTTCAGATCAGCAACCGTTCTGCGCCATTTAGTAGTCGTATAACTGATTCTTATATATGACTTTAACCCGTTTACTTAAAGATGATTATATGAGCACAGCCACGGACGGGCAGGGCTGAGCCGGTGGCTGAGCCGGTTCCCATGCTCCTGCTCATCGCTGTTCTCAACGCCCCCGAAAAGCTCGACTCAGATCCTGGCCGGCTTCGTGGAGTTGGGAGTGCGGGGGGCCACGGTGATCAGCTCCCAGGGCTGGCGCTTTCGGCCCTCCTGACGTTTTACGGTCTCGAGCTCGGAGGAAGGCCTTCGCGCTCGGAGACGACCAAAGCGCGAGGGCCGAGACGCCGCGTCACTTACCTGAAATCTCGGACCCCGCAGATGATCTGGCGCCGCACGATGCAGACGCGGGGAAAAGGGGGTACTAGAATATCCGCGTCCTGAGCCTTTATCTTTCGGCATGATGATTCCTTGGTTTTCCATCTCGGCTCTTCCACTGCAGCAAACGGTAGCGGGCGCGGCACCGAATACCCTTCAGGTCGCGGCGGAAGTTTCGACGGTCGTAATCGCCGTCATATCGGTCGTGCTCCTGGTGGTCGTCCTCCTGTTTCTCAGGCAGCTCAGGAGACTGCTCGGGTCCATCCAGCAACACGTCCAACCGGTGACGGATCGCGCACGTGTCGCGGCGGAAAACGTGGAGTACATCACGGCCCTGGTACGCGAGGACGTGCAGAAGGTGCGGGCGTCGGTATCCGGCCTGTCCGATCGCCTCGGAGAAGCCTCCGATCGAATGGAAGAGCGCGTCGGGGAGTTCAACGCACTCATGGACGTGGTACAGGATGAAGCTGAATCGGTTCTGCTCGATACGGCTGCCCTCGTAAGGGGTGTTCGGGCCGGGGCGAAGACCATTGGCGGGAGCGCGGCGAGAGCCGCCCCCGGAGGAGACACGCGAGAGCCAGCGCCCCTCGAGGAGGGGGACGACTCCGAAACCGAAGATGAGGTGGAAGATGCGGTGGGCGAGGCGATGGCCGGGGAGGCGCCCGAAAGAACGTGAAGATCGCTGCCACCCTTGGGGTAGCTTTGGCCTGGATTCTCCTGAGCCCGGAGTCGCTTTGGGCGTGGGGCCCCGGGACACATATCGCGCTCGG
>SMVA01310930.1_pt1 | contig 11563 bp, 7 predicted proteins | sample 2456451 | NCBI WGS metagenome assembly SMVA01 (sample SAMN11095933, study PRJNA526329) | marine sediment metagenome | biome: Marine sediment; feature: Surficial sediment; material: Deep marine sediment; isolation source: Hadal surficial sediment | place: Pacific Ocean | collected 2014-05 | depth 0-1...
CTCTTCGGTCAATAATTCAGTCTGTTTTTCCGCTTCCGCCCTAGCTTCCTTCTCCTGGGAAATGGCTATAGAAAGATTGTTCAGCATTGAATCCATGGCATTGCCAATTTCTGCAATCTCATCGTGCCCCCTAAAGCCACATCTTGCTTCGAGATTTCCCTTCATCACCTGGTGTGACGTCAAAGCCAATTTGTTGGCCCTGACCATGACTTTTTTTCGCATAAACAAGGCCGATGCTAGTCCGATAAACGCCAAAAACCCGCTTAGGATGGCGATTAATGTCATCAGTGATTCAGACCTGCCGGTCAATATGTCAAGTTGGGATAGCGTGCGTTTATCCACCATCTCGATAAACTCGCCGATGGGTCGCATTATCAGGGCTACTTCGGTGTGGTACTCGTCGCTATGAAGAAGGGCGAGGGCAAAGGCGGGATCGGGATCTCCAACCCTTTCAAATTTGCCGGAGCCATCATCAAAACGACCGATTATAGCCTGCTGGGTAATGAATTCGAGTTTGGCCAGGTCATCCGAACGGTGTTTGGCCTCGGTCAATTTGGCGAATTCCTCGACGGTGACACCAACCTCCAACAGTCGGGCCTCCAGGCTTAATGCAACCCCTTCGCCTTCGCTCATGAGGGGTTGGCCCGCGACCAAAAGATCCCAGTATACCCCTTCGTAACCGTTCGGGCGTGCCTCGTCGCCGTCCATTATTGCCAAAACGCGCTCAAAATACCCAAGAAATTTGGGGTCTGATGTCGCCGCATAGGATCGAGCGAACCGGGTGAGATCGCCGGAATAATGGCGCAACTCGTCAGCCAGATGCAAAGTTTTGACTCGGTTCGCCTGGGCATTTTTAACTTCAAGAATATTGTTTAAACAGAGCACCGTGCTGACAATTATAGCCAGTGATAATGTCGCGACCAAGACTACATAAGACCGCAAGAAGTTTTGAATTTTCATGTCAAGTTACCCCCTATTAAGGTGCCAAAAACGGTAGGAATAAACTTTGACCCTCAAAAGAGTTCAATGCAATAAAATTTGCATATTTTCGATTTTTGCTTTGAAATGATTTCTTTATAGCTTTAGGAATGAAAAAGCAGGGCGGGGTTCAAATGACTAACAAACAATGTCTGAAATCTGCGATCGTTGCGCTTCTGGGCACATTACTTTTGCCTGGAACCGCCTTTGCCGCCGGGGGGGAAATGCCCTCGCTGGTTCATGACATCGGGATAAGTCTTTTGCTGGCCGGGGTTTTGGCGGTTATTTGTGTCCGCCTGAAGATCCCCAGTATTGCCGCCTTTCTGGTGGCCGGGATTATCGCCGGACCGATCGGGCTTGGCCTGGTAACAGACTCGGGCAACATCGATACAATATCCCAGCTCGGTTTTATCTTTTTGTTGTTCATGATCGGGCTGGAAATAGACGTTAAAAAAATCTTCAATAGTGGAAAAACGATCATTGTGACGGGTTTGTTACAATTCCCGTTGAGCCTGCTGTTTGGCTTTGGGGTAGTGAAACTATTGCTGCTTCTCGGAATTGGCACGGCGGTCTTGAGCGGCTATCCCTATTCCGCCCTCTATATCGGCATTATCATGGCGATGTCCTCGACCCTTTTGGTGGTGAAACTGTTCCAGGTGAATTTTGAACTGGATACCGAACCGGGCCGAATAGCCCTTGGTCTTCTGATTTTCCAGGACATCTGGGCGATCATAGTGATTTTGATCCAACCCAACCTCAGCAACCCGGAAATTGTCCCGATCCTTATGTCGTTCCTGGGTATTGCACTGCTGATCGGCAGTACTGTCGCCTTGTCCCGTTATCTGGCTGCGATCGGTTTTAAATGGATTGCCAAGGTGCCGGAACTGATCCTGTTGGCGGCGATCGCCTGGTGTTTCCTGGTGGTGTTTTTGGGGATGAATTTGGACACGATCACCGAAACTTTTATGGGCTTTAATTTACACATGGCGGTTGGCTCCGGCATGGCTGCCATGATTGCCGGGGCGACGATTGCCAACCTCCCTTACAGCACCGAAATAATCTCCAAGGTTGAAATCGTGAAGGACTTTTTTATCACTCTGTTTTTTGTCGGCCTGGGAATGAGCATCCCGGCGGTGGAAGGACTGGACATCCCGATCTTTGCTTGCGTTTTGGCCTTTTTGGCCCTGCTGACCCGCCAGGTGGTCTTTTTCCCGCTGTTGTATGGCACCGGCTGTGACCAGCGGAACTCGCAGGTGTCGTCAATCAGGTTAGCGCAAATTTCGGAATTCGGGTTGGTGATTGCCTTCCTTGGGCTGCAACTGGGCCATATCAACCCGGGGCTGTCCAGTGCAATTATTTTCGCCTTTATTTTAACCGCTTTGATTACCCCACTGCTTTATTCCAACGCCTATGGAATTCACGATAAACTAAAACCGTTTCTTACAAAAATTGGTTTCAAGCCGCCCAAGGAAAGTGAAAAAGAGGAAGGGAAAATTTATTCCCTGGCCCTGCTGGGTTTTCACCGGGTCGCGTCCTCACTTTTGCATGAAATTGGCCGGACAGACCCTGAATTTTTGAAAAATACCCTGGTGGTGGATTTCAATGTCAAAATCCACAAAAAAATTGCCAGCCGGGGGGTTACGGTAAAATATGGCGACCTGGCTAACAATGAGACCCTGCACCACGCTGGAATTGACACCGCCAAAATTGTTGTTTGCACCATTCCCGATGACTTGCTGCGCGGGGTGACAAATGCAAAACTTGTAAAAGCGGTGCGGGAAATGAACCCCGGAGCAACAATCATTGCCAACGCGGTTGAGTTTAAGGATACCAAGAAAATTTATGACGCAGGTGCCGACTTCGTCTATCTTGGACGGGTTGAAACCGCGCGGGGAATTATGGATGTCATCAACAAAACCCTGACCGGAGAGCTGAAAACTTTCCGCCAGGTGCTGGAAGAAAAAGAAGGCGAAATTCACACAAGAAAAGAAGTGTTTGAATAAATGCGAATTGTCCAGATAACCGATACCCACATTATGAAAGAAGGTGAACTTCTTTACGGAACCACAGATACTGCCAAGCACTTGCGGGCGGTCATTGCCGAGGTTAATTCTGCGGACCCAAAAATCGATTGTGTCCTGATTACCGGGGATTTGGTTGAGCAGCCGAATGAGGAGGCTTTCCACCACTTCAAGAAAATTATAAGCGGGATTAAGCCCACTTCCTTCCTGCTTCCCGGTAACCATGACAACCCCGAAATGATGGCAAAAGTATTTGAAGGTGGCCAGGAATTTCCGCCTCTTGAAGAGCCGTTCCAGTATACCCTTGAAGATTTTGAAGTCCGGATTTTAATGCTCAACAGCCATCAGGCTGGAAGCGATTTGCCGGCCTTTGGCAAGGACCGCCTGGCCTGGCTGGAGCAAACCCTGGCGACATCCAAAAAGCCGGTATTGATCGCCATTCACCACCCGCCAATGGAAACCGGGATGTCCATGGTCGATATGGTCGGCCCTGAGTGGTATCAGGGTCTGGACCACCTTATTGCTAAAAGCCCCGAGGTTAAGCTGGTTATCTGTGGGCACGCCCATTCCACCCTTACCGGCACTCTTGGCGGTGTGCCTGTCTACATGGCTTCCAGCTCGGCGTATCAGCTTGCCGTCCCAAGGGGATTAGACCGTGCTCCTTTTTTTATTTCGATGCCGGCTTCTGCGGTTCTCCATGAATGGAATGGCGATCATTTCAGAAGCGGGCCTCAGGCCTGGCCGGCGGGGTCTGATGAAAAACGCATCGATGCCCTTTCGGGAATGGATTGGGACTCCCTAAAAAAATCAATGCGCGGGAAAAAATAGGTTTTTTTTTATTAAAATGGTGCCCTCCCCCGGACTCGAACCGGGACGAACATTGCTGTTCGAGGGATTTTAAGTCCCTTGCGTCTACCAATTCCGCCAGGAGGGCCCTTTGGAATTGTCCACCTTATGCAATATCGGGATTTTAAAATAAAGCGCCAAAGTGTTTCACTTGACTTTAATTAGGGGAAAGCCCACGATATTTTTATCCATGGGGTGTCCAAATTAGGACTGAGAGCTATTAAAGGATAGTAACCCAGTGAACCTGATCCGGGTCATGCCGGCGGAGGGATGGAGCACGTCTTTAAAGCGGGATTTTCTCCTTATTTCTCTGCGGCTTTCCCCGGTTTACTAAGTACTTGAATTATTTGGGGAAACCAAAATGAACAAGCCTGAAAAATTTCCGAAAATAGCCGTCACCACCGGGCCGATTGCCAATTCCAGAAAGATTTATATTCCAGGGATTGCCCACCCGGATATGCGCGTGCCGATGCGCGAAATCCCGCTGCACCCGAGCGCGGGTGAAGCCCCGTTCGTGGTCTATGATACTTCGGGCCCTTATACCGATCCCAAAGCCCGGATTGACATCAAGGCCGGCCTGCCGCGGATTCGCGAGGGCTGGATCGAAGCCCGCGGTGATACCGAGGTTTATCAGGGCCGTGACGTTACCGCCGCCGACAATGGCTATGCCAAGGGCGCGCGCCTGGTCGCTCCTTTCCCCGGCGCCCACCAGCCGCGCCGTGCCTTGCCGGGCAAAAATGTCAGCCAGATGGAATATGCCAGGGGCGGCATCGTCACCGCCGAGATGGAGTTTATTGCCATCCGCGAGAACCAGAACCGGGAAAACCTGAAAAAGGCCGGCGGCGAAGATTTTGGCGCCAGTATCCCCGATTTCATCACCCCTGAGTTTGTTCGCGACGAAGTCGCCCGGGGCCGCGCCATTATCCCCGTCAACATCAACCACCCGGAGACGGAACCAATGGCGATCGGGCGCAATTTCCTGGTCAAGATCAACGCCAACATCGGCAATTCGGCGGTAACCTCTTCGGTCGCGGATGAGGTCGACAAAATGGTCTGGGCAATCCGCTGGGGCGGCGATACCGTGATGGACTTATCAACCGGGCGCAACATCCATAATATTCGCGACTGGATTATCAGGAACGCCCCAATCCCGATTGGCACCGTGCCAATTTATCAGGCACTGGAGAAGGTCGACGGCATGGCCGAAGAGCTGACCTGGGAGGTGTTCCGCGACACATTAATCGAGCAGGCCGAACAGGGCGTTGATTACTTCACCATTCACGCCGGTGTGCGCCTGCACTTCGTGCCGATGACGGCCAAGAGGGTGACCGGGATTGTCAGCCGCGGCGGCTCGATCATGGCCAAGTGGTGCCTGGCCCATCACAAGGAAAGCTTCCTCTACACCAATTTCGAGGAAATCTGCGACATCATGGCGCGCTATGATGTCAGCTTTTCGCTGGGCGATGGCCTGCGTCCGGGTTCAACCGCCGATGCCAACGACGAGGCCCAGTTTGCCGAACTTAAAACGCTTGGCGAGCTGACCGAAATCGCCTGGGAAAAGAACGTCCAGGTGATGATCGAAGGCCCCGGCCACGTGACGATGGACAAGATCCGCGTCAACATGACCAAACAGCTCGAGGATTGCAAGGAAGCCCCGTTCTATACCCTGGGGCCGCTGACCACCGACATCGCGCCGGGCTATGATCACATCACATCAGCCATCGGCGCCGCCATGATCGGCTGGTATGGCTGCGCTTTGCTGTGCTACGTGACGCCCAAGGAACATCTTGGCCTGCCCGATAGGGACGACGTCAAGGATGGCGTGATCACGTACAAGATTGCCGCCCACGCCGCCGACCTCGCCAAGGGTCACCCGGCGGCCAGGGCCCGCGATGATGCGCTGAGCCGCGCACGTTTCGAATTCCGCTGGCAAGACCAGTTCAACCTCTCACTTGATCCCGACCGGGCGCAGTCGTTCCATGACGCTACCCTGCCCAAGGAAGCCCACAAGGTGGCGCACTTCTGTTCGATGTGCGGACCGAAATTCTGCTCGATGAAAATTTCCCATGAAATCCGTGATTTTGCCGCCCAAAAAGAAGCAAAAGAAGCCAAAGAAGGCATGGCTGAAATGAGCAGGAAGTTTAAAGAACAAGGCTCGGAGATTTATCACGAGATTGAACAACCCAAGTAATGAAACTGAATACTCCCCTTACCCGCGGCACCTTGGTTGAGCGCTACAAGCGCTTTTTTGGCGATGTCAGGCTGGATGACGGCAGCATCGTCACCGCCCACTGCGCTAATTCGGGATCAATGATGAATGTCAAGGAGCCGGGGTCCCCGGTGTGGCTGTCGGCCAATCAAAACCCCAAGGCCAAACTGGATTGGCGCTGGGAGATGATTGAGGTCGATGGCTCATTAGTTGGGATCAATACCATGCACCCCAACCGTATTGTCGAGGAAGCCATTTTAGATAACAATATCAAAGAGTTGACGGGTTATGCTGAAGTCCGTCGGGAGGTCAAATACGGCAAGGAAAACAGCCGTATTGACCTGCTGCTTGAGGGCCCTGGCCGGTGTTATGTCGAAGTAAAAAACGTCACATTAAAGCGCGAAAACCACGCCGAATTTCCCGATGCGGTGACAACCCGGGGGGCCAAACACCTGCGTGAATTATTGGAAATGGTCAAGGAAGGCCACCGGGCGGTTATGGTCTATCTGGTACAGCGTGCTGATTGTGATTATTTCACCGTGGCCGGCGACATCGACCCAGAATATGAAAAAGGTTTAAAGGCAGCAATGGCTGGGGGCGTAGAGGTTTTGTGCTACCAATGCCAACTGAGCGAGGAAGAAATCACCCTCGATAAACCCCTCAGAATTTCACTTTAATTTCCTAGAACCTCTTGACGATGCGGATTCGCCCTGAAGCGACCCAGTAATCACCAACGGCAAGAATGGCCCCGGCGCCACCATAGTACCCCTGCAATGTTGCTTTAAGCACCCATTCGCGATAAAGCGCCAATGTCAGTTCAATGCTGCCGGCAAAAGCGGGTTGGAAATTGTCCATGGTGTTGTCTTTCTGGACCCCCGGCGCAATGGTAATGTTCAAGCCGTCATCATCATTGAATTTGAAATACAGGAACACCGGCACCAGATAGCGCTGGTAAAAGCTCGGGTCATAATAGCCGTTGGGCAAATCCAGGTCATAGCCATACCAGGTGGCGGTAAAGCCGACATCCAGGTTATAATTTGTCCGCCGCATGGCTTGGCGGATCAGGGTCAGGTCGCCGCGCTTTTGCTGGTTATTGTCATTCAGGTCGGCATAGGTAAACTTGATTGCGGTATACCATTTCAGGTTGGGCCGGTGGACAATCTCAACCGAGCCTTCGTTACGGACAATCCCCAAAGACAGCGCCCGCGGCGAGGTCAGATAAAAATCCCGGTCAAAGCCAATGTTTACGGTGGTTTTGTCGCTGCCCCGGATGTGCAGGTTAACGCCCCCGGCAAAAATCTTTTGGTCCTGAAAATCGGTCTTGGCGACGCCGCCGCGGATCGATCCCCAAACACCCTTGCCGAGCGGGGCTTCAATTTCAGCCCAAAGGCCGCTTTTGAAAATATCGCCGACGCCATCGATACGTTCAAGCCCGCTGCCGACCGGGGCATCAAGCGAATAGCCTTCCACGCCGATGCGGAGGTAGGTTCCGGGTTTCAGCGCATAGGTCGCTACTGCCTGGCCACCGATGATATCAATATTATCGCGGTCGGTGCTGGCGCGGAAATCAACTTCAACATTCGAGCGCACGCTGGCGCCCAGGATTCTCCGGGTCTCAACAACCTCTCTGCTCGGGCCGGTCAGCTCATCAAGCCGGTCCATAAGCGCAAAGGCTTCATCATATTCCCGCGCCCGGTGGTGGGCAATGGCCCGGGAGATAAGAAGTCCGGCATTATCCGGATTACCAGCCATGACCGGGTCCGAGGTAGCAAGCGAAGCTTTGGGCATATCCGCCCAGGCCAGCATCAGGGCTTTTTCGCGGGCATAAACCACCGCATCACCGCCAGCTTCTGCGAAACGGTCCATCAAGCCGGTAGACTTTGCATAATCGCCGCGCCAGGCATATAGCCGGGCCAGAAAAAGAATATAGTCCGGTGAATTGGGGTTCAATCCCAACAGCTCTTCCAGAACCTGGGTGCCTTCGACAAGTTTATCTTGCCATTGCTTCAAGGTGGCAAAACGCAACAGGTTTTCTTCGGTATGCTCGAGCCCTAAGTCATAGGCTGTCTGCAAGGAGGCTTCGGCAGCGGGGTAATCCCCCAACCAGCCTTCATAGACCGACCGGTTGCTCAGAAGTTGAGCCTTGCCGGGATCAAGCGCGATCGCCCGGTTGATGTAAAGAAGACCCTTCTCGGGCTGGTCCGCGGCACCGAATGCGGCAGCGGCCTCAGCCTGCAATGTCGCGTTTCCGGGCTCAAGATCTGCGGCCCGCGCCTGTGCCTCGGCGGCCTCAAGCGGGCGCCCTTGTTCTGCAATAATATCGGCCAGGCGCTCCCACAAGTCAGCGCGGTCGGGATCGTTCTGGATAACCTGTTTGTAAAATCCTTCAGCCGCCTGCCAGTATTTTTGACTTTCGGCCACCAAAGCTTTGTTCAGGACATCGTCCTGGCTGGCCAGTGCAGGCATTGCCAAAGCGGTGCTTGAAAGGATAGTTGCTGACAACATTAACGCTTTTAGTTTTATTTTCTCCACGCCCGACCTCCGGGTTTTGTCAAATCTGCAAAAAATTTCCCGACGGTAAATATATCGGTGAAGATCGACAAATAGCGGATCGGTGTGATCATGACCCCCTTCCACATATACATCAGCTTTTGCTCCCTGCCGAAAATACCAATCAGGATAACGTATAAGATACTTTCAAATAGAATGGTATAGCCAAGGATATCAAACCACCCGGCGATAATAAACAGCATCATGATAATCGGATAGGTAACCTTTTCAAAAAGGGCAAAAAACACCGCCCAGCCAATCGGCCGTCCCGATTCCTTGGCATAGAGCCGGCCCAGAGGTTCCTGATAAGGAATATAGACATCATCCTGGAAAATATCCCGGTTAAGCTCTTTACGGGCGCGGCGGCGGCGCAGCGCCTTGAACGGGCTGGTCAAAAGTTCCGGGAAGTAATACGAGCTTTGCAACCATGCCGAAGACCACAAATATAATTGTTTGGGCAATTTGTGGGCTTCCGGTTCGTTGGAATGTACCGAAACATCCAGCACTTGAACATTATGATAGCCGCGGGCAATAAACCCGAAACCGATATAAATATCTTCAGAACTGGTCAGGTTGTCACCCAGCGTGTATTCGGTTTCCCTGAAAAGGTCCATCAAAAATTCGCGCCGGTAGGCCACCGCGCAGCCTAGCGGGTTCACCAGCGTTCCAAAGAGGGCAAGCTCACCAAGATAAATAATATTCTGGACAAAATAATAAAGCACATCGCGGTAATAATTGGTGATCCCGCGCGAAAACCTGCTCAACGGGGTATCATCATGAGTGACTTTGGTTTCAGGCCGCTTTTCCAGCAATTTTTGCATGATAGGCCGCGCCGCCGCACGCAAGCGGTCGCTGGTCCGGAGCGGCCTGACAAAGCCACAGGCACTGGCGTGGTTTGGCACCCGGATCAACTCAAAAACAACTTTTTCCAGGTAATCATCAGAGACCAGAACGGTATCGCCATCAAGGACGAACAGCACCTCGGCATCACTAAATTTGGCAATCTGTTTCAGAGAGGGAGTTTTTCCCCGGTTTTCCTTGCGTTCAATCAAAACAATGTCGAGCGCGTTCAACGAGGTAAAGGCTTTAACGACTTCTACGGTATCATCGGTGGAGGCATCATCAACAACAAAAACCTTTCGCGGCCTTTTTGTTTGTTGAACCAATGACGCCAGGGCCAGTGCAATGGTGCGCCCCTCATTATGGGCCGGAATTACAACATCCACCGTGGTTTTTTGAATAAGCTTCACGTTAGGGTCGGGCAACTCACGGTTGCCTCTGATCAACCCGATCATGCTCATGAACGTAAGCGGGCTAATGATCAAATATGGTGCTGCAGCCATCTGTTTTTCCCACTTACGTGGATCCCCGCTTTTACTAGGCAGGCATCCGTAATTGTTGCTTTTTTTCTTCCAAGGCAGCCAAATCTTCCAACGTCTCCTCCAGCGTCCACTTGGGCTCAAATGTTATCCATTTGTTTAACTCGGTCAGGTCAGGGCGGCGGTGGTCGACATCCTTGAAGGGACGGCCATAGGCCTCGGCATAATCAATAAAAGTTATATCGGAAGAGCTCTTACTGATCTTCTTAACCAGCTTGGCCAAATCGAGAATGGAAATCTCCTGGTCATTGCCAGCGTTCAGAATTTTACCCTTGGTCTTTTCGTTTTCAGCCAACAGGGTCAGGATATGGACCATGTCGCGGATATCACAAAACGACCGCGTCTGGGTGCCATCACCAAAAACAGTGATCGATCTGTTTCCCGCCGCCTGGCGAACAAAGTTTGGCACCACCATGCCATAGGTTCCGGCCTGGCGCGGGCCAATGGTGTTAAACAGGCGCACCGATGTTACCGAAAGGTCGCGTTCCATAACATAGGCCTGGGCCAAAAATTCATCCATCAACTTGGTTGCGGTATAGCACCACCGGAAATGGTCGTCAGAGCGTAACACCAGGTCATCTTTTTCGGAAAAAGACGGTTTGGTGTTAAAGCCGTACACTTCGGAAGACGACGCGAGGATAATTCTTGGCTTCCATTTGAGGTTGGCTGCCGCTTCAAGAACGCGTTCAGTGCCGGTCAGATTGGTCTTGATGACCTTGAGGCTGTCTTCAAGAACTCGTTTGACGCCAACAACCGCAGCCATATGAAAAATCACATCGGCCCATTGCACTGCCTTTTCAAGGCCGGTCCAGGTTACAATGTCCTGTTGGTCAAACTTAAAATTGGGAGATTTCAGCGCCTCCGATAAATTGGTGCCAAAACCAGTAGAAAGGTCATCTATGGCATGCACCCGATGGCCCAAATGCAAGTGGTGATCCACCAAATGCGACCCAATAAACCCGGCCCCACCAGTAATTAATACGTTCATTTTATTTTTTCCTGCCTAATGCGCCTAATAAAAAGCTGCCCTTTTAATTGAATGTCAACTATTCTTCCCTATTTACACAAATGAAACCGGAACACCCGGCTCGCCTAATTTAGGTTTGCCTTATTGGTGCCAACGGTTACAATCCTCAATACTTTAGCCATTTTCGGGGAAATACATTAATAACCTGTTAAATAAAATGAATATTACAATTTTAGCTTTAATTAAGTTTTAACTAATGAATTATATTGCCGCAGAAAAAGCTCCAGATCACGCCACCCATAGGGTTAAAATTCATGGGGAAAAGGATTTTGAAGGAATGCGCAAGGCTGGACGCCTGGCGGCCCAAACTCTTGATTATATTACCCCTTTTGTCAAAATCGGGGTCACTACCGGTGAACTGGATAGGCTTTGCCATGATTTTATCCTGAAAGCCGGGGCCTTTCCGGCGCCGCTTTATTACCGTGGATTTCCCAAATCCATCTGCACCTCGATCAATCACGTTATTTGTCACGGCATTCCCGGTGATAAACGCCTGAGGGATGGCGACACAATGAATATTGACGTTACCGTGATTCTGGATGGCTGGCACGGC
>SMVA01456352.1_pt1 | contig 11562 bp, 10 predicted proteins | sample 2456451 | NCBI WGS metagenome assembly SMVA01 (sample SAMN11095933, study PRJNA526329) | marine sediment metagenome | biome: Marine sediment; feature: Surficial sediment; material: Deep marine sediment; isolation source: Hadal surficial sediment | place: Pacific Ocean | collected 2014-05 | depth...
AACCCCGCTTGTAATGCCGTTCTCCCATCTGTAGAGGCTACTAAAACTCGAATTCCAAGTGTATTTGATGTTCTCATGGATTCGTGGGATTTTCTCGTTATGCTGAAGCTGCAATCCCCATTCAAATTGTTTTCGGGCGCTGCGTAACTGCAAGGCTTTATCAGCTCGACCGGTCCCGGTGGCACCACCATCGGTATCTGCATTGTAAACCGCGGTAGCACGCCCACCATAAACGAGAAAGCGATCCGTCACACTTGCAACGTTATAATAGACGGACCAGTTTTTGCCATAGCTCAACGATAAGTTTTCGGTCCCAACAGACCCATAGAGAAGCCTTAACGTGGATTTTAACCGGTCACCAGAATCCAGATCATCATCCACTAATTGCAGGCCTACCTCGCCGTGTAAAGTCAACTCCAGTCCCGATTCAAAATCTTGAAAATACAATATCCCGGCTCGCGAGGTGCCATCGTTCAACAGTTCCTGAGTAACCTTAGTATTGTTTAAATGGCCTCTGAAACTAACGTAGTACTTAACCTGCGCCAGTTTCTTGTCCTTACTTGTCCCTTCGATGACATAGGGCGTTGGCGCAAGATCTTCCTCATAAATATCTGTATCGTCCTTCTTGACAATGACGACGTTTTTCTCCGCTTTCCCCAGGTCTTCCAGGATTTCCCTTTTTAGTAATTCTGCTTCTCCTCTCCCTCTCTCGTCGGTTGTCGGTTCGGCGACTTTTTCTTCCAGGCTTTTACAATCATACAAGGTCAATTCCAGCCCTCCTTCGACTTCCGAAGCCAGTAGCGCCTCCGGATCACAGATCATCTCGTCACCTTCTTCTGACTGTGTTGAAAAAGAGTCCAACCCCTCCAGCTCTTCCCGGTTTGTCTTGTCCTTTTCTTTTGAAGATATTTGAGTTGCTTTCTCCGAAGCTTTCGACTGTTTTTTGTAAAGAGCTTTCAGATGTTTTTTGTAAAGAGCCTTCAGCGGTTTTTTGTAAAGAGCCTTCAGCGGTTGAAATTTGTTCTGCTCCCACAAGTGTGGAACAGACGCAGGGCAATACACGTAGATCGAATGATAACCAGAATCGCTATTTTTCGCCACAGATTGTCACGCTTTACCGGGCCGGTAATCTGGCATCACGTTTAGTCCCGGAAGCAAATTAGTTAGGCTTGTTCTTCCAGATTAAAGTTTGTGTGCTTGGCGGATATGATAGACAATGATCGCCCGACCGTCAGAGGCTGTTAATGATGAACAGGGCAACGATTCGCGCCACCCCGATACTGGTTCTGTCTCTTCTATTTTGTGGTTCTGCTGTGGGCGCGAAAAAGGCCGCTGATATTGCTGCTTTTGCAAATCAAACCATCGCCTTAATGAGCAATCCCGACAGTGGTTTCAATATCGATGAAACCCTGTTGATCAGGAAGTATCTCAATCGTGAAGATCCTGATTATGCGGTCTTACTTTCAGTTTCCCAAAGGGTGCTGCGGCTGCTGATTTCGTTGACTGACTATTCCATCGAAATTGCGACACTGTCATCCGTGGGTAAGACGGACGCGCAACAGGTCACCGATTACGCCAACTATCTGCATTTACTCCAGGAGGAAGTCGTTGAAGTGCTCCTGTTCCCTGAGGGAAATTTTAGTGAAGTGATCGCACTAATTCGCAATCAGGAAAACCTGCTGGATGCAGTACGAACTGCACAACCGATCATTAATGCTCTCAGTCGTTATGGACAGTTGATGCTAAACGACTACGATCAATCCATTTCTAAAGTAGCTGCAAACCTGGACTCAGCAATTGAGCAAAACTTTTCAGTTCTGGTGGACTTCAGCGATATACTCGATCGTCGACGATCGGCCGCACTTGCAGAGATCGCTGTTCTGGAGGTAACGGCCGCAACCAACCAGGTTGACAGAGTCGGCCTGTTGGAACGTGTTGAACGGGTACAGAATGTAGCGGCTATAGTACGCCCCCAGCTCGAACTTTACTGGGACACACACCGCGAACTTGATGAAATACATCTTGCCACCACCAATAGCTCAGCGCACGTTAGGTTGGTGCTGTTGGTGTGGAGCCGGGCTCACGCTGCCATGGCCAGTGGCAGGAAGATTTCCACCGATTGGGTGGAAGAGTACAAGGATCTCGGTGAGGCCGCATACAAACTCGGGAGGCGCCTGTAATGACCAGGTCAAAAAGCCCAGAAACTTACACCAAAATGTCAGCACCTGTCTTGCCCATCGCAATGCTAACGATATTTCTAACCTGCCTCTCGTCCTGTACCAGCCTGGAAGGTAAATTCACGGAAACCGAACATGCCGATCTAGGGACCTTTGCGGATCAGACGATTGCATTGATGCGGGGCCCTGATTTGGAAATGCGGGAAGATAACATGGTTCTTACCCGGGAATATATCAACCCTCTGGATTCTTCGGTTGCACGTAACATCGAAATCAGCCGGCAAAGACAGCAGCTTTTTGACGCCCTGGTACAATACTCGATTAACATTGCGAATTTTGATCTGACCAGTTCATCCGACGAAGAACGGATCGCAACTTTTACAGAATATGTCGAGTCCTTTCGCACTCGCATGGTTGAAAACGTCGGCTTGCCAGAGGAGGATTTCTCCCATGTGGTTGAAGATATCCGGCAGCAGACGGTTTTCCTGAATGCCGTCCAGGCAGCTCAACCTATTGCAAATACTGCCGGAAGTTTCGGTCAGCAACTGATAAGTGAATATGAAACGACAATCGACGAAATTGCATTACACATGGACGGCGCTATCGAACAGGAATACGCTTCATTGAAATCTTATGAAGCCTCACTGGAGGAACAGAGGAATGAGATACTTATTTCGCTGGGCGCCTTATACCAGCAGGAAATGACAAATAATGTGGATCGCTCTGATGAAGAGTTGAAGCTGGTTGCTTCCCTCCAGGACCTCCAGGAGTTGTACCAGGAATTAAGTCCTCGCCGGAAACTCTATTTCGAAACTCATCTTGAATTAGACCAACTCTACGCCGATGCGCTCGATGATGCCATGCGAACCCGGCTTACTTTACTCGTCTGGACACGTGCGCATGAGCGAATGGCCTCGGGAGTGGTGGACTCAGCGGATTGGTTCAGTTACAAGGATATTGGTGTGGCTGTGTTAAAGGTCGGCAGAAGATACCTGCGTTAATTCGGGACTCCTTACCCATCCCCTTCAGGATATGAAGTAAACAATTCGCACCCTGGTAAGTTCTTAATTTTCCAGATCCTATGGCTATCCGCACAATGGCATCTATTTTCGAGTTCACAAAATCAGGGCTTTGGTTTAATTGTTGGATCTATGCCTTCACTCATTGCCACATGGCAAGCTGTGGTTCCATCGACTTCCAGGGGTTTGTGGAAGAGCAGAGGTAACCCCAGGAAAACCACATTAATCGTACGTCTAAAAACAGATTTGGTGACGTCAGCAGTTTTAACAGTCAAATCAAAATCTTCGAACGATCCGCTCATACCCACGGGAACAGCAGCGCTGATCAGTGCTGATTTTTTTGCCTTGGGAACCAGGTAAAAATCAAATGATTCATTTTTGAAATTGATCTTGCCGTCTCCAATAACACGAATCTGCGATGTATCGATCAAGATGGCATCCTGTTCCATTATGCTATCCTGTAATGAAAACCGGGCAACGACACAATTCACCAATGACGGATCACCATATTTTCCGATGGCGGCACTCAGGAGTCCAACTGCCCAGAGGTCAAATACGCCGGACTCAAATTTTTCAGGCCATAGTGCAATCCCCATCTTGCCGCTTGCCGATGCCAACAAGGTCTCTAAAGACTCACTTTGACTTTCTATATCGACATCCAGAAACAGGCGACCTTTCATATCTGAAGTAGGATCGACTCTTCGCGCAAGGATGCCATAGTCAAACTCTTTTACTTCAAGCTTCAGCTTCGTCGTTATTGTTTCGAGATCTGGCTTGAAGCTAAACCTGGCTTCCAGGACACCGCCCGGTATGGTTGCCTCAAATTTCTCCAGTGCTAATTGCCCATTGCCGATCGAAAAGTTCATAAAACCCCTGCCCAGGGTGTCCGGGCCTGATTTTATTTCCGAAAAATCAATATCAATGTCAGCGTCGAAAAGCCTTAAAACAGCAGGATCCAATAAGGATTCAACGTCATCCATTTCCTGTGGTTCATCACTTTCAGCAATGGAATCATACTCAAGCCCATCCCAATCTTTTAACGGGAAGTCCTCGGTATCGATGAGCTTGCTGTTAAGCGCAACACTAATGACCGGATGATCGCCTAGTTGTCGAGCGAGATCGAGGTGGTCACCGGTTAAAAACTGTACTTCGCATGCAGGAATATCCGGTCGTTATCGTTCCAGGTGTCGATCGGGCTCGGGAAACCGAAGTACTTGATCACCCCACCGCCCACCACAAACCCGTCGAGGACGTCGTAGTCCAAAGAAAGACGCACTAGCGCGCCATCATCATCGGGCCTGCCGAACATCAGGACGACGCCCGTCGCCTCGAGGGTCTGGTGTACGAAGTTTCGGGTGATGCGGAGCGCGGTTTCCAGTTGATTAGCCCGATGCCCCGGCTTTAGTCTCTCGTCGAAGTCCAAAATGTGTCGATTTGCAACCTCGAGCGCTACACTCGTGTTGTGAAAGCCGTAGTACTCGATGCCGATCATTGCATCGAGCCGATTCTTCTTAATCTGGTCGAACTGACCCGACGCTGGATCGGCAACGGAGAAGGTGATCCCGTCAAAGAATGCGATCTCGCTCTTGAGAAGCCAGCTGCCGAGGATGTAGTTGCCGCCGGTGCCGCCCATCCAGGTACGGGCATGCTCGTACCGGATGGTGTTTGGGTCGGTGAGACTACCGGTCAGATATGGGGCGTCGTCCCAGAGATACGCGCCGTGGAACGAGATGTCCCATCCGCTATAGATCCCCGTCGCCGACAGCGCGAACTCGGGGTCTATGAAGTGTTTCGGTTTGACCGTGGGCGCTGTGTTGATGGCGTCCGCGAGTTGCGGCGGGGCACCGGTTGGCAGGAACCGGGAAGCATCGACGAAGAAATCGCTTCCATAGGGCGGATCGAGGTTGAAACGGATCTCGGGAATATAGATCGCGCTAAGGTTCCAGTTATCGACGTAATAGTCAAATTTTGCCATCGTGACCGGCCGCCGCAGGTCCTCGATGTCGACTCGCCCGGGCTCAAGCCGGTCAAGAGGATTCAGGACATCGAGGATCCGGATCGTGTCCGTGCGGCCCCAGATCACCACCTGACGTCCGGCCTTTAGGTCGAGGTTGTCCGCCAGGCTTCCCTGGACGTAGAAGTCGAGGAAGTCGGCTTCCCGCTCGTATTGCTCTAGAACGTCTCCAGTAAAGTCGTTGCGACCACGGATGGCGTAGATGAAGTCGTAGAAGACGAAGCCTGCTATCCGCGCCTCCCATTCTCGCGGTAGCTCGACATCGAGCTCTATGTTGAGCCGAGTGCGGAGGCGCGACACGCCAGTATAGTTCGTCCCCGTCGACGAATGATGGGTGATGAGGTTGATCGAGGGGCTGATCTCGACGCTGCCCGAGAGATCCCAGATGGATTCCGCCGGTAGCTCGATGGTCTCGACCTCGAATTTCGCTGCGGACTCGCTGCCGAAACCTTGAAGGAGGTCTTCTTCGGGCTCGTCATCGAATCCTCCGAAAAGGTCTTCAGACACCTCGGATGCGTCACCCTCGGGCTCCGAAACCTGGGCCGAGACAGACATGACGGCCAGGGTGAGCAATGCGCAGAGCCATGCGCAGGTGCGCACGATTTCGAACGGTCGCGACCGGGACACTCCTTCTACAGGCCTCTCTCGAGCTGGCGGATGGTGAAGTAGTCATCGCCCTGATCCTTTCCGAAGCGGACGTTTTTCGCCAACAGCACCGTCTTGTGCAGCGTGACCTTGCCCTTCTTAGTGGTCATGTGTCGTTCGGTGGCGATCCAGACACCGTCGATCAAGTCGAGCTTCTTCACTTCCATGTATTTGTTGCGCTTACCCTTCTTGACCCAGGACTTGACGCGGATCGGGAACAGGTGCTCCTGATGGACGAAGACTACGGACTTCGTGTAGCCGGTCTCATTGATCTCTTCCTCGTCGATGGGGATCAATTCCACTACCCAGACCTTCGCCATGATCTCGACATTGTTCTCGATCAGCGGCACCTCCGCTTCCTGGAGAAACCGGTACTTGTACTTGTTGAGTTTCCGCTCGGTCAGGTCCGCAAAGGAGAAATCCGAGCCCATGAAGCTGCTGCTCTTGTCGCTTGACGCGATGCGCTTGACCTTCTTCAGCGCCGGAAGGTAGAGCCACTGGTCGTCGTCCCTGTCATCGGCGTCGTAGTCGTAGGTGAGGAACCCCGTGTCGCGAATATCGGCCGGAGAGAGGAAGAACAGGATCGAGTAGTCGTCGTCTCCGACGTCCTTGCCATAGGAGCGCATGGTCCTAATGCGCTGGTTCCCTTTCTTGTCGATCAGGATCATCTGCATGTCCTGGACGCTGTCGTCACCGTCATCACGAGCCTGTACCCGTTCCATAACGCGACGCCCATCGATCTCGACGCCAGACGCCGCCATACCGATGAAAACAGCTAAAGCGGTTAACGCAACACCCAAACGCGAACGGGCTTGGTGAATTCTTGTCATGGGATCTTCCTCCGTGGGCCTATGAACTGCTGACGGCTACCGACTTTCAGGGTCATGATTGACCGGGCATCGCCCGTTCTCACGAACATCACCCCTGCACCGCGATACCAGGTTCCTGGTCGACGGGGCTTGGTGTTGACTGACGCGTCATCAGGACCACCAAGGCTGGTGCCAAGAGCGCATCTCCGAGAAATCCCAGCGCAAGTGCCGTTGCCGTCAAGAAGCCAAGATTGAAAGTGCTGTCCATGTAGCCCGCGGTAAAGACCAGGAAGCCAGAGCTCAACACGATCGTCGTGACGAGCATCGCCTGGCCCGAAGTGGCGAGTGTTGAACGAACGGCTTCGGCGGAATCTCGACTCTTCGCGTAGTGGCGCTGGAAGCCGTGCATGAAATGGATGGTGTCGTCTACGACGAGTCCGAGTGCGATACTGCCGATGAGCAGCGTGAACGTATCGAGGGGGAAATCGAAGATCCCCATGATAGCCAGCGTGATCACGATCGGCAGGATGTTGGGAAACATGCTCAGCGCACCGAGCTTAACACTCGCAAGGACCATCATCATGAGCGGTGTGATCACCACGAACGCGATGATATACGAGCTAGCCGTGCTGGCGACCACCGCTTCGAAGGTGCGCGAGAGCAGCGCCGTCAGCCCGGTCACCGTGACCTTTGCGTCAGCCCCCATCAGTTCGGTGTACTCATGCTCGATCTGACGAACCAATGGTGCAAGCAGGAGCGAGTCTGCCCATGGCAATCGCAAGGTCATGCGTCCGGTGCTGAACAAACTGTCGCTGAAATCAGCAAGGTCATCCGCGCCGCTGTTTTCGAAAAGCAGCAACTCCTGCGCGATCAGTTGGCGATTGTCGGGAATTCGTCGGTACTCGGGTCGGTTCTCATTTAGCGCTTGATTGATCTCCTTGATGACGTCGACTATGGAGAGCGACTTGCCGATGAAGATACCGTCGTAGTTCAAGGTCTCGTTGCGCTTGTGCAAAGCCTCGATCTTGGCGAGCAGAGCAGGATCATGAAGTCGGTTCTCCTGCGCGGATTCGAACAGCACCTCGATCGTAACTGCGCCCCCAAGTTCATCGCCCAACAGGTCCATGGAGGTACGAAGCGGATCTCCTTTGGGAAAAAAGTTAAGGACGTTGTTGGAGAAGTTCAGTTGTGCGGCTCCAAATAGACTAACCGCCAGGATCACAACGGCGACTCCGACGACAGTCCGCGGCCGTTCGATGGAGATTTTCGCGCATCCCATGAGGATGCGATCGACGATCGCGAGCCGCGCATTACCCCGGCCTGTCTCTTTAATGGGTAGCAAGGAGAGCATCGCTGGCAGAATCGTCAGCGTGTAGACCATGGCGAGCATCACGCCCAGGGGTGCCAAAAAGCCGAGGTTCCTGATCGGCAACAGTTCCGCAAAAGCAAACGACAGGAGTGCTCCGGCGGTGGTAAGGCTCGTCATCAGCACTGCTAGTCCCGAGTGGCGAAGGGCTGATGCGATCGCCTCTGACTTCGAATCGCCCGCCGAGAGACGCTGATAGAAAATGGCCAGAATATGAACCGAATCACCGACCCCTACGGCGAGCAGGAATGTTGGCAGAATCTGCGTCGGAATCTGGATTGCAATGCCAAGTAACGGAGCGATACCCATGGTAGTAAGCAACGAGAGCATCACGATTCCGATGGCGAGCAGGCTTGCTGAAATCCTGCGAAAGAGCATGAACAAGATAGCGGCCGCAGCCAACATCGCGAGCGAAATGAAGCGCATCATGTCTGCCCTCACGGAGTGCGCGATGCGTTCAACCAACACGGGTCCACCAGCGAGATAGAACTGGAAGTCCGGATCTTCGTGCCGGCCCATCACGTCGCGCAGGGAACCCATCGCATCGAGGAGTTCATCTCCTGTTAGGAACGTCTGTTGTCCGGAGTCGTCCGAGCCCTGCCGCACATCGCTCTCGAAGCCCAGGAGTTCAGCGTCCTCGCTGGGGGAGTAAGTGCTAAAACGCACGGCGATGACGGTATAGGTGCCATCCTCGGAGAGAAGAAGGTTTCTGTAGATGGGGTTAATCAGCGCTCGATCCCGAATCACCGCCAGCGCGGCTTCGTCTTCGGGCCAATCCTCGAAAAGATCTTCGACGATCAGCTCGCCCTCCGCTCCCCGGGTCGAGCGCGCGTTGATAAGGCTAGTGACTTCGTCGAGGTGGACGACGTTCTCTTCAATGTCTTCGTGAAATGCCCGCAGCTTCTCAAGAAACCCGAAGCTGAACATCTCGTCTGAACGAATTGCAATCAGGGCGAGATTATCGCGACCAAAGTCGTCGCGAAACTTGTTGTATGTGAGCAGGATGGGATCATCTTTGAGGAGAAAACCCTCAATGCTGGTATCCAACTCAAGGTTCCGCATGTTTGCGATGCAGAGCACGGAGACTGCGAGCATGATTGCGAGTACCGGGATGGGGCGCCGAACCACCCAGTGTCCCCAGCGCTCAAAGAGCGATTCGATCCGCCACCGAATGGTCGTTTCAGCCATGTTTTCTCCACAAACGCAAAGACATTCAAAACAATACTATTAATATAGTAGTAATATTATCACATTACTATTACAATGCAAGTATTCTAACGAAATTGTCATTCCGCAGGAAAACCATGGCAGAAAAAGGATCAAATCATCCCATCCCAGATGTTATGGATATCTTCAAAGATCGTCGGGCTTTGATGATAGTTCGTGACATGGCGTTGCTTGGTAAGACCCACTTCGGAAAGCTTTCAGCCTCTACCGAACAAATACCACCAAGCACGCTTACAGAATGTTTGGATCGCTTGGCTAAATTTGGAATCATTAGTAAACGACAAATACCTGAAGGGCCTGGCTGTCAGTTCCGATATGAAATGACTGAGTGTGGAATGGAATTCCGAGCCATAGTGCTGCATATAATGGCTTGGCAAAGAACGCACGCTCTGGTTAAAGAGGATGAGTAGGATCAACACAGTACACAAATTAAGCATAGGTATTCGAAATGAATGTGCCAGCAGGTGTTACCTCTATTTGGGACCAGGTTAAAGCCTCTATAAACGCGCTAGAAGGGGGTAGTACTGGGTACATCTACGATGCTCTGGCATCTCAAGAACGCCGAATCGCTGACTTAGAACATCAAGTCGGGCAGCTGAACCTGCAAGCAGAGGAATCACAGGTTAAGTGAGCTGTACTCGACCCAATTGAACGCTACTCGTTGGCGAAGCGCGATCGGAGTTGCGGGGTTGTTGGAGGAAATGCAACTCCTGTATCATGGACATACTATTGGTTCGACAATACATTAATAGTTGTATCACCTCATGAGGAAAATGTGGCCGAGAAACGCTCAAATTGCCCAATTGCGTTCGTCGTAGATATCATAGGGGATCGCTGGACTCTCCTGATTGTCCGCGACATTAATAATGGGAAGTGTAGTTTCGGAGAACTGGCTGCGTCTGATGAGCAAATTGCGCCGAGTACGCTTACAAACCGCTTGGAGCGGTTAACGGGGTTTGGCCTGGTCAATAAAAAGCGTGTCGAGGGAGGCCCTGGTCGTCAGTACCGCTATGAATTGACTGCACGCGGAAAGGGGCTCATGCCGGTGATTTCTGAAATGGCCGCGTGGAAAGCTAAACATTTTCGGACCTCAACTGGAACTTCTTGATTTCTGAGGTGGACATTAAAAGGCACCTCCCAGGCGACGATGAGTGGCGAGAAGCTGCTTGAATTTCTACAGATCAATCTTTGCGAAGGACAGTTATTAACCATCAGACGCCTGACGAACAAGTTGTATGACCTCCCAATCGGAGTAAGCTTGTGCCACTTCCAAATATCAATAACACCAGACAAGCAGGAGGCGCATATGACATTTACCTCTAACACGAGTCATTCGGCGACCCCGGCTATCTGCCACTGTTAATCCAAAAGCTGATCTGAACGCGAACGATCGTTCGCTGAATCACTCACCCTAGACCCACTTCGAAAGAAGCGCTCATTACTATAATCAGGAGACGTCATGTCATACCGTGACTACGAACCCGTGGATCTGGCGCGTGCAGGATTCAAGATCCATCAGCTCCAGGGGTTTGAAAAAGACAACATTGAGAATGCATTCGCGGGATTCGTCCTCGAAGTACTCGGAAAAATCAACGACGGGAAGGAAGCAACTGTCTATCTCTGCCGTGCGGGTGAAAGTACAGCCCACTTTCATTTCGCCGCAGCAAAGATTTTTAAGCCAAGGAACTTCCGTCACTTCAATACAGACAAGAACTACCGCAATTTTGGCAAGATGCGGGACCGACGCGCGGCGAAACACATGCGCGGGAATAGCCAGAAAGGCCAGATCTCATTCCATCGCCAATGGGTGCAGAGTGAGTGGAAAGTGCTCAACCAGCTGCATGATCTGGGTGTTCGTGTGCCCGAACCCATCTCTCAGTATGATGACGGTGTGCTGATGGAATACATCGGTACTGCGGATGGTGCGGCACCTCGATTAATTAACTGCAAGCTGGAACCAAACGAGCTGCAACGGACTGCTGACAAGCTCTACCGGGATGTCGAGATCATGCTTCGCAACGATATCGTTCATGGTGACCTTTCGCCCTACAACGTGCTACACAATGGTGAGGAACCTGTGATCATCGATGTGCCACAAGCCATGGATCTTCACGGCGTGCCTGATGCCTACTCGATGATGTTGCGAGATCTGTCCAACCTCGAACGCTATTTTGAGAAAAACAAACTGCAAGTGCCGTTCCTGGATTTACTGAGAAATCTGTAACAATTCTACATCTGAGGTCTCATGCCCAAAAAGGGGACACATAAATCCGTCCCCTATTTAGCTTCCTATTTAGCTTATGTC
>SMVA01134368.1_pt1 | contig 11561 bp, 8 predicted proteins | sample 2456451 | NCBI WGS metagenome assembly SMVA01 (sample SAMN11095933, study PRJNA526329) | marine sediment metagenome | biome: Marine sediment; feature: Surficial sediment; material: Deep marine sediment; isolation source: Hadal surficial sediment | place: Pacific Ocean | collected 2014-05 | depth 0-1...
AGGGTGATCCCCATTACTGCCCGTACTGCCCGTCCATGGGCGATCCGGGCGCCACCGCCGGCTGCTCTGGCGAGCAGGCGCGTTGCGGCTACCCGGACGGCATCGACTATGACGGCCGTGTGCAGCAACTGAAAACAGCCGATGTTGGCGAATGGTTGCTACCTGCCACGTTCGTCCCCCTCCCGGTCTCTGAATCGGTTCGCTACGATCAAATTTCCGACCCGGCTGTTTTATTGAGGCCGGGTAATCCGCCCGTTTATTTGCAGCTCTGCGTATTCCTGAAATAGCTATCTCCGCCACGTAAGCCTTTTTCCCGGCACGTTTGGAGGAGATACCATGCCATACCCACAAGGGACCATGTCCCGCAACAAACTTTTTCAGTCAGCGACGACCTGTCTAACGCCGTGGTCCGCCGCCCTGGTTTTTCTGCTGGTCCTGGCTTCGGTATTCCATGCCGGCAGTACGCAGGCGGCCGAGGTCGTGCCATTGAGCACCGCTGAAGCAGAGCTCATCGCACTGGCCGATGAGCCCGGCTTCCTGGCGCTGGCGGAAAGCGCCGCCGCCGTGATGGAGCAATCGGTGGCCGCCGGTCAGTTGCCCGACCCGCAAATCGTGCTGGGCATGCAGAATTTCCCGATCCAGAGCGGCGGCTTTACGACGGAAGGTATGAGCCAGGCCGTGATCGGGTTGCGCCAGGCTTTTCCCCGGGGCGATACGCGAAAACTCAAGACTCGCCAACTCGAGTCGTTGTCCTCCGGCCTCACGGCGGATACCCGGGATCGCGCACGCCAGGTCCGGCTGGCCACCCGCCGGGCATGGCTGGGCGTTTACTACTGGGAGCATTCCAGAAAACTGGTGCTCGATAGCCACGCCTACTTTTCCGACCTGCTGGCGATCACCCGGTCTTTGTACGCGGTCGGCAGCCGCAACCAGCAGGACGTCCTGCGAGCCGAGATCGAATTGAGCCGGCTTGACGATCGCCTGATCGAGATAGATCGTCAGGTCAAAGACCAGCGTGCCCGGCTGGCACAATGGGTTGGCGCTGCACACGCCGCTCGTCCGCTGGATACAGACCTGCCAGCATGGAACCAGGTGCCGAATCTGGCCGCGCTGACGATGCAACTCGATGCCCACCCGGCCATGTTCGCCGCCGATGCGCGGATCGCGGCCAGCGAGAGCAGCGTTGCGCTTGCCAACGAGCGCTACAAGCCCGCCTGGGGGCTGGAGGCCAGATTGGGCCTGCGTGGCGGCGAGCTGGCAAACGGAAACTCCAGGTCCGATTTCGCCACCGTGATGCTGACATTCGATCTGCCGCTTTTTCATAAAAACCGCCAGGATCGAATACTGGCGTCGGCAAGACATCAAAAGCGGTCTTCGCTGGCCGCAAGAACGAAACTGGCCCGCTCTTTGCGACAGGAACTGGAATCCGAGTACGCGCGCTGGACCGAGCTATCGCGGCGCATCGACGTTTACCGAGAACGCATCGTTCCGCAATCGGTGGAGCTCTCGGCCGCGGCGCTGACCGCCTACCAGACCAACACCGCGGATTTTGCGGATGTCATGCGCGCCTATATTCATGAACTCAATACCCGCATCGAACATGCCGAACTTCAAACAGACAGATTGCGCTCATATGCCACGATCGCGGCATTGGGAGGATTTTGAAATGAAAAGACCAAACCCCGTAATTATCCTTATCGTTGCCGGGCTGGCTGGTTTTCTTATCGGTCGGTGGATTTCGCCGGGCGATTCCGACCCGAGCCCTGCAACCGACGGCGACGAGCGCGAAATCCTGTACTGGGTGGCGCCGATGGATGCCAGGTACCGGCGTGACGAACCCGGTAAATCGCCAATGGGCATGGATCTCGTTGCGGTCTACGCGGATCAGCGTGACCAGGACGATCCCGCCATCGTGAGGATCGACCCGGTCGTCGTCAATAACCTTGGCGTGAGGACCGCTCGCGTCGAGACCGGGAGCCTGTCGCGGATTATCGATACCGTTGGCTATGTTGCCTACGATGAATCGACGCTCAACCATATCCACGCGCGGGTTGACGGCTGGATCGAAAAACTGAACGTTGGCAGCACCGGTGACAGCGTCAAGCGCGGCCAGGTCTTGTTCGAGCTCTATTCGCCTGCGCTGGTCAACGCACAAGAAGAATTTGTCGCCAGCCTGGCCAGCCGGTCAACGGCATTGCGCGAAGCGTCCGCCGGCCGCTTGCGCTCATTCGGGTTTCGCGAAAGCCAGATCAAGGCCTTGCAAGAGACCCGGCAGGTCCAGCAACGGGTGCGTTTTTATGCGCCGAAAGACGGCATTGTCGCCCAGCTCCTGGTCCGCGAAGGCATGTACGTCACGCCAGCAAGCGAGATCATGAGCCTTGGCCAGCTTGACACCATCTGGTTGATGGTCGAGGTCTTCGAACGACAGGCTGCATGGGTCGAACCCGGTCAGCTCGCTGAAGTTCAACTGGACTATCTGCCGGGCAGGACCTGGCAGAGCACAGTCGACTATGTATACCCGGAACTCAGCCCCGGCACGCGAACGGCCCGGGTGCGGATACGTTTCGACAATCCGGATAAGGTGCTGCGCCCGAACATGTTTGCCAGCGTCAGGATCTTTGGCACGCCGGTGCCTGACGCCATCCACATACCGCTGCAGGCGCTGATCCGGGGTGGGTCGGTCGACCGCGTGGTCCTGGCGGAAGGCGATGGTCGTTTCCGCTCGAAAGTCGTGGTGGCCGGCATCGAATCGGGCGACCGGGTCCAGATACTGTCGGGCCTTTCGGTCGGAGAGACCGTCGTTAGCTCGGCGCAATTCCTGATCGATTCCGAGTCGAACATCGACGCCGAGATCGCGCGCATGGAACAGGCGGTCGATGGCGGTTCAGATACCGAGCCAGCGGAGTAAGCCCTGATGATTGCAAACATTATCCGTTGGTCCGTGAACAATCGCTTCACGGTGCTGCTGATGACGGCAATCCTGATCGTCGGCGGTATTTACTCGATTTCGCAAACCCCGGTCGACGCCATCCCCGATCTGTCGGATGTGCAGGTCATCATCAAGACCAGTTACCCCGGTCAGGCCCCGCAGGTCGTCGAGGACCAGGTCACCTATCCGCTGACCACCGCAATGCTGGCGGTACCGGGCGCCAAAAAGGTTCGCGGCTATTCGTTTTTTGGCGATTCATATGTGTACATTATTTTCGACGATGGGGTCGATCTTTACTGGGCGCGATCGCGGGTGCTCGAATATCTCAGCCAGGTCGCGCCTACACTGCCGGCGGATGCCCGGCCTGCATTGGGACCGGATGCGACCGGCGTCGGCTGGATACTCGAGTACGCGCTGGTCGACCGCAGCGGCCAGCATGATCTTTCCCAGCTAAGGTCCATCCAGGACTGGTTTTTGAAGTACGAATTGCAGACCGTACCGGGAGTTTCCGAAGTGGCGACCATCGGTGGCATGGTCAGGCAATACCAGGTCGTGGTCGACCCGGACAAGCTGCGCGCTTATGGGCTGAGCCTGGGGCAGATCAGGAAAGCCATCCAAAACGCCAACCAGGAAACCGGCGGGTCGGTACTCGAGATGGCCGAGGCAGAGTACATGGTGCGCGCCTCCGGTTACCTGCAAAGCGTTGCCGATCTCGAGCAGGTGCCGGTGAAAATAGCGGCCAACGGCATTCCCGTGCTGCTTGCCGATATCGCCGAGATTCGTGTGGGCCCGCAGATGCGCAGGGGAATCGCCGAGCTCGATGGCGAGGGCGAAGTCGTCGGCGGCATCATCGTCATGCGCTGGGGCGAAAACGCGTCACGTACGATAGCCGCAGTGAAAGAAAAACTCGCGCAATTACGCAGCAGCCTGCCGGACGGCGTTGAAATCGTGCTTACCTATGACCGTTCATTGCTGATCGATCGTGCCGTGGAATCGCTATCGCGAAAACTGGTCGAGGAATTTATCGTCGTCGCGCTGATTTGCGCGCTGTTCCTGTTCCATCTGCGCTCATCCATGGTGATCATCCTGAGTCTGCCGGTCGGCATTCTTTGCGCATTCATCGTCATGCGGATGCAGGGCATGAACGCCAACATCATGTCGCTGGGCGGTATTGCGATTGCGATCGGCGCGATGGTGGATGCCGCCATCGTCATGATCGAAAATGTACACAAGCATATCGAGAGGAGCCCGATCGATGACCGGAACCGCTGGCAGGTGATTACCAAGGCGGCGACCGAAGTCGGGCCGCCGCTGTTTTTCTCGCTGCTGATCATCACCCTGAGCTTCTTGCCGATATTTACCTTGCAGGCACAGGAAGGACGCCTGTTCTCGCCGCTGGCCTATACCAAGACCTATTCGATGGCGGCGGCGGCCATTCTTTCGATCACGCTGGTGCCCGTCCTGATGGGCTATTTCATCCGCGGACGCATCACGCCGGAGATGAAAAACCCGGTCAACCGGATCCTGATCGCCGTATACCGGCCAATGATCAGACTGGTCATCAACCGGCCGAAAGCCGTCCTGCTGGCCAGCCTGCTGGTCGTACTGGTCGGGCTGTGGCCGGCCAACAAGCTGGGTTCGGAGTTCATGCCCGAGCTGGATGAAGGCGACATCATGTATATGCCCACGACCTACCCGGGCATTTCCATCGGCAAGGCGAGGGAACTGCTGCAACAAACCGACAAGCTGATCGCCACCTTGCCGGAAGTCAAAAGCGTGTTCGGCAAAATCGGCCGCGCCGATACGGCAACCGACCCCGCCCCGCTGACGATGATAGAAACGATCATCCAGTTAAAACCGAGAGACCAGTGGCGGCCCGGGATGACCAGTGCAAAGATTCGTGACGAGCTGGATCGAATGTTGCAATTGCCCGGACTCACCAATGCCTGGGTCATGCCGATCAAGACGCGCATCGACATGCTGGCCACCGGTATCAAGACACCGGTCGGCATCAAGGTGGCCGGACCCGACCTGCGCGTCATTCAGGACATCGGCAAACAAATCGAGCAAGCGCTGGAAAATGTCGAGGGTACGGCCTCGGCTTATTCAGAACGGGTCGCAGGCGGCCGCTATGTGGATATCGACATAAACCGGCGACAGGCCGCACGCTATGGCCTCAATATCAACGATATCCAGGACGTGATCCGCACCGCGGTCGGCGGCATGAACATTACCCAGACGGTCGAGGGCCGGGAACGCTATCCGGTCAACCTGCGCTATCCGCAACGATTCAGAAACTCGGTGGAACAATTGAGATTATTGCCAATCGTTACCCCACGCGGCGACCGGATCGCGCTTGCGGATGTCGCCGACGTGACGATCATCGATGGCCCGCCGCTGATAAAAAGCGAAGACGCCCGGCTGAACGGCTGGACCTATGTGGATATCCGCGATCGCGATCTCGGATCCTATGTCGCCGAGGCACAGCGGGTTGTCGCGCAGCAAGTCGACCTGCCCGCCGGCTATTCGCTGGCCTGGTCGGGCCAGTACGAGTACATGGTCAGGGCGAAGGAGCGCCTGTCCGTCGTCGGGCCCGTGACCTTGCTGATCATCGTGTTGCTGCTGTTTCTGAATTTCAGGAATATGGCCGAAGTGGCGATGATCCTCGGCACGCTGCCGATGGCGCTGATCGGCGGTATCTGGCTGCTCTGGCTGCTCGATTACCGATTGTCCGTCGCGGTCGGCGTCGGTTTTATCGCGCTGGCCGGCGTCGCCGTCGAGATCGGCGTGATCATGCTGGTCTACCTGAACCAGGCGCTGGCTCACAAACGCGAGGAACTAAAGCAAACGGGTATATCGCTGACCCGCGCCCATGTCCGTGAAGCGGTGATCGACGGTGCGTTGCTCAGAGTTCGCCCGATCGCGATGACGGTGGCTGCCATTATCGCCGGCCTGCTGCCGATCATGCTCGGCGGCGGCACCGGTTCGGAAGTCATGCGGCGCATCGCAGCACCGATGGTCGGCGGCATGGTCAGCGCGACATTGTTGACCTTGCTGGTTATTCCGGCTGTGTTTTTGGTGTGGAAACAAAAAGGGGTGAGGGATTAGGCCAAGTGGCTGGTTTGGAAACGGCGCCTTGATTTCCGTAACCTGATAATTTAACACCGGCGCCGCAAAAACTGGCGTTGCGCGGGTCCGTTCTTCGCAGCGCGTTACCAGCATGTGGCTTATGGAATCGGACTCGGGAGAAAAAGGGGAAACCATGAAGATTATTTCCACACTCGTTGTCACACTCATCGTCGGCTTACTCGCTGTCGCAGGCTTCGTATATTCCGGGTTATATGACGTAAGCGCACATTCACCACACAGCGGTCTTGTTGCCTGGCTGTTATCGACAACATCGCATGTCTCGATCGAGCGGCATGCCAGTCGGATAGACGTCCCCAACCTGGAAAACGAAACACTCGCACTTGCAGGGATCAGCGATTTCGATTCCATGTGCACGGGTTGCCATGGCGCGCCGGGCCGGGATCCGGAGGCGATGGGCCTGGGCCTGAACCCGGCGGCGCCGGACCTCTCCGAGGCGGCGCAGGAAATGACGCCCGCTGAACTTTTCTGGGTAACGAAGAACGGCATCAAGATGACCGGCATGCCCGCCTGGGGAAAGACCCACGGGGATGACGAACTATGGCCGGTCATTGCGTTCCTGACCAGGTTGCCGGAATTGGATTCCGATAGCTACCAAGCGATGTTGGCGAGTGCCGCCAGCATGGGCCATCACACCGATGATGAGCCGGCGGAAGTACATACTCACGAACACTAGCAAGCTCTCGGTGCCGGTCATTAAGTTATTTAATTAATTGGGGAATTCAACGGCGCAACAATCGCCATCGTCAGTTGCGCTTTCGCAACCAGCCGGCCATCGAACGCGTCTGGCACGAGCCCGGCCAAGGTCGAGCAACTCGATTCCCAGCGACTACACGGACGGCGCAGCCAGGAAAACCTGCTTGGTTATTTGCCGCTAGTCCGGATTCCTGGCAATCAGCTCAGTCACCGCCCGCGTCCTTTCTTTCTCTCCTCGTCACATTATCGTTGAGCGCATCCAGTGCCTTGTTCAGCGCATTCCGGGCAGAGCCGGTAACGCCGCCTTCTGCGTATTGATCCTTCACGACTTTCTCGACCTGTTCTACGAGATCGTCGAGCCGGACGCTTTCCTCGCCGTGGTCCCATCGATTTTCATGGGGCGAGCGGTCGGCTGCGCCGAACAGGTTTATCCAGTGCTCCGAGCGACGGCCCAGTTGCACGACGCTGTAAAAACGCCGGCCGGCCGGTTTTTCGCCTGTTGCCAGGTCTATCAGCGCCGCGACGATGGAGATCGGCACCAGGACCAGGTCGCGAACTCCATCGAGCAGCAATTTGCCCTGGAAAAGGGCCGCGTCACGAATCAATTCGGCACGGCTATGCTCGGCGGCTTCAGTGCTGGATTCTTCCATATCAATCACCTCACCTTGAATCTAACACAGCCTGGGCCACTGGCCTGAGCGCAAGCCATCCGGTATGGTGGCAGCCGTTCCGGCAGCGGCATACAAGTGGACCTATACGACAATGCAAGAGGCAGCGAGAACAGGCGTTTTGCTGGTCAACCTCGGTACGCCGGACGCGCCGACGTTTTGGTCGGTGCGTCGCTATCTCGCGGAATTTCTCGGCGACCCGCTGGTTGTCGACACGCCCAGGCCGATCTGGCTGCCGATACTCCATGGCGTGATTCTTAACCTGCGCCCATGGAAAACCGCGGCCAATTACCGGCGCGTATGGACCGATCGCGGCTCGCCATTGCTCGCCAATTCGCAGGACCAGCAAGCTGCCTTGCAAGCGTTGCTCAGCGACGAGTCCGGACAGCAAATACCAGTCGTGCTTGGAATGCGCTATGGCCAGCCATCGCTCGACGATGCGCTTGGCGAGCTAAGCAAGATGCAGATCGAGCGGTTGCTGGTTCTGCCGCTTTACCCGCAGTTTTCCCATACGACGGCCACGACGACTTTCAAGCGAGTCGATGAAATCCTGGCAGGCCAGGAATCGCCGCCCGAGATACGCCGGATAACCGACTACCACGATCATCCCGCCTATATTTCCGCGCTGACCGCCAGCATTGACGAGCATTGGCGAACAGCGGGCAGATCGGAACATCTGCTGCTGTCGTTTCACGGATTGCCAAAGCGCTATATTACGAACGGCGACCCCTACGAGGAACAATGCGAAATAACCGCGGCGCTGCTGGTGGACGAACTGGGACTGACAGACAAGGACTGGACTCTGAGTTATCAGTCACGGGTCGGTCGGGAGGAATGGCTCACCCCGTACACATTTGCAACGCTGCAAACGCTCGCGCGGCAAGGATGTCGCACCGTTGACGTCGTTTGCCCGGGTTTCTCCACCGATTGCCTGGAAACGCTCGAAGAAATCGCTATCACCAATACGGAGATATACAAAAAAGCCGGCGGCGGTTCGCTCACCTATATATCCGCCCTGAACACGCGGCCCGATCACATTCGCTGCATGGCGCAATTGCTGCACGAACACGCGCAGGGTTGGCTGGAACCAACGGCTACGGAGTCTGCGCCGGAGCCCGCATGATCGGTCGATTTCTCGAAATCAGCGTATCCACCCACAATGTCCAGGAATCGCTGGAGTTTTACCAACGCCTGGGTTTCGCCCAGGCTGAGACCGGCGACCTCTGGTCTCACCGTTATGCCGTCATCACCGATGGGCGGCTGTTCCTTGGCCTGCACGAATATGAATTCGCTTCCCCCTCGCTGACCTATGTGCGCCCCGAACTGACCGCCCACCTGGAGGCGTTACGGGCCCACGGCGTCAACTTCGAATTCGAGAAAACCGGCGACGAGCAGTTTAATGAGGCCGGTTTTCTCGACCCGGACGGTCAAATGGTCACGTTGCTCGAAGCACGAACATTTTCACCGCTGCAGGTGACCGCCGCCGAAGAAAGCCTGTGCGGCCATTTTTCCGAGTACACGATTCCCAGCCGCAATATCGAAACCGCGATCGCGTTCTGGGAGCCTTTGGGTTTTGTAACGACCCATCGGGAGGACGAGCCGTTGCCGTCCGCAACGCTGACCAGCGAACCGATCAACCTCGGCTTTTGCCAGTCACCCATACTCCGGGCGCCCGCGCTGACCTTCGTCGAACCCGATATGGCCGTACGGATCGCGAAACTTGAATCCGATGGCCTCGAGATAAACCGGGATGTACCAGGCCGGGAGCCAGCGGATGAAAACGCCGTGCTGCGTTCGCCGGAAGGCCTGGCATTGCAGTTATTGACTGGCGATTACTGAATCCGCAATGGCAGCGTCAGCTTGTGCCGCGCAGCTGTTCGAGGATCGCCTGGTTTTCCAGCGTCGAGATATCCTCGGTAATCTCGTCGCCTTTTGCGATCGTCCGCAACAGCCGGCGCATGATTTTCCCCGATCGCGTCTTTGGCAAATTATCGGCAAAACGGATATCGTCGGGCCGTGCGATCGGGCCGATTTCCTTGCTGACCCAGCCACGTAATTCCTGGACCAGTTTCAGCGCTTCATCGCCGACCGGCCGCTCCCCCTGCAACACGACATAGGCGAAGATCGACTCGCCCTTGATGTCGTGCGGGCGACCCACCACGGCCGCCTCGACCACGCGCTCGTGGGCGACCAGCGCCGACTCGACTTCCATCGTGCCGAGTCGATGGCCGGCCACGTTGAGCACGTCATCGATACGTCCCATGATCCAGAAATAACCATCCTTGTCGCGGCGCGCGCTGTCGCCGGCGACATAAAAACGCCGGTCGAATTTTTCCCAGTAGGTATCCAGGTAACGCTGGTTGTCTCCCCAGATGGTCCTGAGCATCCCCGGCCAGGGTTTGCGAATCACCAGGAAACCGCCCTTGTCCGGGTCGCTCACGGTGTTGCCGTCCTGGTCGACGATATCGGCGAAAATTCCCGGCAACGGATGCGTGCATGAGCCGGGTTTGGTCGCAGTCACGCCCGGCAGCGGGGTAATCATGATTGCGCCGGTCTCGGTCTGCCACCAGGTATCGACGATCGGACAGTTCTCGTTGCCGATTACCCGGCGATACCACATCCAGGCCTCCGGGTTGATCGGCTCTCCCACCGTCCCCAGCAACCTGATACGGGACAAGTCGTATGCGGCGGGCACCTCGTCGCCGAATTTCATCAAGGCGCGTATCGCCGTCGGCGCGGTATAAAAAACCGTGACCCCGTGATCTTCGCAGATTTTCCAGAAACGGCCGCTATCGGGAACCGTCGGTGCGCCCTCGTACATGACGATCGTCGCACCGGCAGCCAGCGGGCCATAGGCCACGTAGGTATGGCCGGTCACCCAGCCGACATCGGCCGTGCACCAGAACACGTCTTTGTCCTGCAGATCGAATACCCACAAGTTGGTCAGTTTGGCATTTAGCAGGTAGCCGCCGCAGGCGTGCTGAATACCTTTGGGCTTGCCGGTCGACCCCGATGTATACAACAGGAATAGCGGATGCTCGGCGTTGAGCCATGCCGGTTCGCATCGATCGCTTTGCCCGGAAATCGCCTGGTGCCACCAGATGTCGCGGCCATCTTTCATCGGGATGTCCTCGCCGCTGCGGCGCAGGACGATGACTTTTTCGATGGTCTTGCAACCGCTTGCCAGCGCCTCGTCGGTAGCCTGTTTGAGTTGTACGACGTTGCCGCCGCGATGGCCGCCATCCGCGGTGATGACCAGGCGCGCACCGGCGTCTTCGATGCGATCGCGCAGTGAGTTGGCCGAAAAACCGCCGAACACGACTGAATGAATGGCGCCGATGCGTGCGCAGGCTTGCATCGCAACGACCGCTTCCGGAACCATCGGCATATAAATGACGACCCGGTCGCCAGCGACTATACCCAGCGCCTTGAGCCCATTGGAAAATCTGCAGACCTCGGCGTGCAGATCACGATAACTGAGCCGCCGAACGTCACCCGGTTCGCCTTCGAAAATAATCGCGGTTTTGTCTCCGCGTTCGGCCAGGTGCACATCCAGGCAGTTGTAAGAAACGTTGAGCTCGCCGTCACTGAACCAGCGATAGTTCGGCGCATCGCTTTCGTCGAGGACAACCTTGAACGGCTTGTGCCAGTGCAGGTGTTCCCGCGCCAGGTTCGCCCAGAATTCCTGCGGGTCTTTCTCGGCCTGAGCGCATAATTCCCGGTAGCGCTGCGCATCGATGCGCGCTTTGCCGACGAATGAATCCGCGGGCGGAAACTCGCGCTCTTCGCGAAGAATGGACTGGATATCCTGATCTGCCATGCCTGCCTCCTGGCGGTTTTTTTGCAGCATACCGTTGCGCTATCCGGCAGGCCAGTCGGCCGGCCGGATACCCGAATCAGGCCGTCTCGAGCAGGCCCCTGATCATGGCCTTCACCCGCTCCAGGTAGGCAGCGCCAAACAGGTTCAGGTGATTGAGCAAGTGGTAGAGCTGGTACAGGCGGCACCTGGCGCCGGTCCCCTCCGGCAAGGGCCATTCCGCTCCATAGGCTGAATAAAAAGCCTCGCCGAAACCGCCAAACAGGCGGCTCATCGCCAGATCGGTCTCGCGATCGCCATGATA
>SMVA01185798.1_pt1 | contig 11561 bp, 10 predicted proteins | sample 2456451 | NCBI WGS metagenome assembly SMVA01 (sample SAMN11095933, study PRJNA526329) | marine sediment metagenome | biome: Marine sediment; feature: Surficial sediment; material: Deep marine sediment; isolation source: Hadal surficial sediment | place: Pacific Ocean | collected 2014-05 | depth...
CGAAGGCGGTGGAGCGAAGCGCTGGCCGAAGGAGGACCGTCGATCCCTCTCCCTTCCACACGCAACAAAAGGAGCCGAAGACCACCGTCCCCGGGCGCCCCACCCCTTTCCGATCATCCTTCTGACGGTACAATGCTTCGCAATGCCATCGACTGAAGTTGTTCGGTTCTTGAGCGATCGGGGCTATTGGCCTGGTCTCCTTCGTTGGGCTCTGCACCCCATGCCGTGGGCCCTGCTCCTCTTCCCGGGTGTCGGGTTGGCTCAGAGTGGAGGGCGGGACACCTGGTTCCCGGACGCGGAATACTTCCCCCGGCCGACGGCTTCAGTCCGTGAGCCGACGTTCGCGCTGGGGGTCCTCTGGAGCACGGTGTTCAGAGACCGGGCCGACCCCGCCGAACGTGCACCGTTCGACCTCCAGGGGGGGAACGGGCTGGAGACCGACCTCCAGGCCGAGGCCGCATTAGGCGGCAGCGTCCGCATCTGGCAGCCCGCACAATGGGCCGACGGAGGACTGACGCTGGGCATCCAGGCCGGGGTCTTCGGCCGCTTCCGCCTGGAGGTTTCGAGCAACGATCTCGTGGCCTCGGACTGGATCGTGGCCCTCCCGGCAGAGATCGCGCGAGGACCTTGGTCGGGGCGTTTGCGCCTTCAGCATTGGAGCGCTCACGTGGGCGACGAACTGATCGAGCAGGGAGTGGAACGTGTCGACTTTACGACCGAGGAACTGGAAGCACTGGTCGCATATCACTTCGGAGATTTTCGGGTCTACGGAGGTGGAAGCGTGGTGGTCCGTTCGAGCCTCGAGAACGAGGTTCAGTTGGGCTCGGCCTTCTCCGACGATGTACTGATCCGGTTCGGCGCCGACGCTCGTGTGCGTCCTTGGGCCCGAGACGATATCACGGTGGACGGGGGAGTGGATTGGCACAGCAGCGATCGTACAGGGTGGGCGGGTCAGCTCTCAGTCCGGCTCGGCCTCACCGTTCGGGACGGTTCACATGAGGCTCGGTTGAGCGGCGTCTACCACCGGGGGCCATCCCCCATGGGCCAATTCTTCCTCACGAACGAGCGGTACTGGGGAATCGAGTTGTTTCTTGAGCTGTGAGCGGCGTACGTTCCGGAATCTGTTTTCCATCTCTGCCCTGGAGGCCGCCCATGACCTGCTCTTTCCCTGATCTTCGGTTACATCCGCGAGCCGTCTCACGTGTCCGTACGGGGTGGGATGTGTTGGGGCGGACGTTTCTCGCCGGCGTCATGTCTGTCCTGCTTCTTCCCCTCTCACCGATGCTCGGCATGGCACAGAGTCTACCCGCCGACGGGGCAACGGCCACCGCCCGGCTCGAGGCCTCGCCACGGCACGGGGAGTGGATCACGTACGACGCCGGTGGAGGGGATCAGGTGCAGGCATGGGTTGCCTATCCCGAGAGAAGCGACCCGGCCCCCGTGGTCGTGGTCATTCACGATATTCGCGCGATGTCCGACTGGGCACGGGCGGTGGGCGACCAGCTCGCCGCGGACGGCTTCATCGCGGTCGTGCCGGACCTACTCTCCGGCAGGGGGCCCGGGGGCGGCGGTACGGAATCCTTCACCTCCAATGAGGTCGGCCGTGCCATACGGGACCTCGACCCCGCTGACGTCAACCGGCGCTTGAGAGCAGCCGCCGCGTACGGCACTTCCCTTCCCTCGGCCACGGACCGAGTCGGCGTCGTCGGGTTCTGCTGGGGAGGCTCCACGAGCTTCGCCTTCGCGGTGGATTACGCGGATCTGGACGCCGCCGTCGTTTACTACGGCACCTCCCCGCCCACGGAAGCGCTCTCGAGCATCCGGGCCCCTGTGCTCGGCCTCTACGGAGGAGTGGACAACCGGGTGAACTCCACCATCCCGGCGGCCCAAGCGGAACTGGAGCGCCTCGGCAAGCGATATGAGGTGAACATCTACGAAGGGGCGGGACATGGATTCCTGGGTCGCCAAAGCGGCCAGGAGGGGGCCAACCAGGCGGCTTCCGAGGGAGCCTGGCCGGCGACGATATCGTTCTTCCGCGAGCTGCTGGGGGAGTAACCGCGGAGGGAATGCCGGACACGAATCCAGTCCTCCACTTCGACTTCCGCCTCGGGGCAGCCCTCCGCTCCGGGGCGGGATCTCCATCCCCTTCGTTAGGCCCGTTCACCTTCCGCCAACCGATCGAGGTCATCTCGGCCAGTCGACTAGAGGATGTGGCTCCCGCTCTGGCTCGCGTAGAGGCGGCGGCCCTGGAAGGACGCTGGGCCGCAGGCTTCGTAACATACGAGGCGGCGCCGGCCTTCGACCCGGCGTTCCGGGTCAAGGAGAGCGGACCGCTCCCCCTGCTCTGGTTCGGGGTCTTCGAGCGGCCCGCGCGCCCGGACGAAACCGACCCGGAGGAGGCGCCCTTCGATCTGGGCCAATGGACGCCGGACGTCGACGCCCCGGAGTATCATCGGTGTATTGGCGTGATCCGTGAGGGCATCAGAGATGGTGCCGTTTACCAGGTTAATTACACGCTACGCCTGAGGGCCCCCTTCGCGGGGGATGCTCTCGCACTCCACCGACGCCTGTGCGCGGCACAGGGGTCATCCTATTCGGCCTACCTCGACCTGGGGCGATTTAACATCCTTTCTGCGTCCCCGGAGCTCTTCTTCGAACGAAACGGCTCGACCGTCACCTGCCGCCCCATGAAGGGTACCGCCCGCCGCGGGCGCTGGAAGGAAGAGGACGAGGAAGCGAGCGCTCGCCTCCTCGCGTCCGAAAAGGACCGCGCCGAGAACGCCATGATCGTGGACCTGGTGCGCAACGACCTCGGACGCCTCAGCGAATTCGGATCGGTGCAGGCCCGCGACGTCTTCAAGTTGGAGACGTACCGTACCGTCCATCAGATGACGAGCACGATCGAGAGCACCGTCCGGAAGGGAAGCACGCTCGTCGATCTCTTCCGAAGTGTCTTTCCGTGTGGATCCGTCACTGGGACACCGAAGATCGCATCCACGGGTTTCATCAAGGATCTCGAAAGGGCTCCACGAGGCGTTTACTGCGGAGCCGTCGGCTACGTGAAACCGGGCGGCGACTGTGTGTTCAACGTACCGATCCGCACCGTGGTCGTGGACCGGGAGCAGGGTGAAGCCGAATACGGAGTCGGCGGGGGTATCACCTGGGATTCCTCCCCTGACGAAGAGTATGCAGAGGTGGTCGCGAAAGCGGAGATCCTCAGGGCCGAGTGGCCTGCGTTCTCGCTCCTGGAGACGTTTCGCTCGGATGGTATGAGTCCGGTACGACTCGCGGCGCACCTCGAGCGAATGGAAGCGTCCGCGGTCTACTTCGGCTTTCGGTTCAGCGCGTCCGAGGTAAAGGCGACGGTCGAGGGCGCGCTGGCCGAAGCCGCAAGCGCCCACGCACAATCGGCCGGTGAGGGTGTCACCGGCGACGGTACCGCCGGCACCACCAACTCCTGGAGGATCCGCACCCTTTCGGACGAGCAGGGGCGCGTCTCGGTCGAAGTGAATCCCCGTTCGGAAACAGCGCGTCCGGCCCCGCCCCGCCCTGTAGAATTCGCCAGTCGCCCGGTCTCTTCCGGCGATCCGTTCTTGTTTCACAAAACCACCCATCGGGCGGCTTACGAATCCCGAGCAGCTGAACACCCCAGCCTCTTCGACGTCCTTCTCGTTAATGAGGACGGCTACGTCACCGAATTCACGCGCGGAAACGTAGTCGCCGAATTCGACGGGTCGGCGTGGACGCCACCCCGAAAGTGCGGGCTACTCGCGGGAATTTTCCGGAGTGAGTTGCTGGCCGAGGGTAGGATTCAGGAGCGGCTACTCACGCCCGCCCAGGTGCGCGGGGCCTCTCGCCTCTGGCTCATCAACTCGGTCCGGGAGTGGGTGGAGGTGCGGCTGGTCGAGTAGCCCCATATCATGGGCTGTTGTACACGGATCATGCGCTATCATCCGTACCCGCCCTCGTCGAGGCGGAGCTTGCAACCGAAAAGGAAGACCGACATGCAGTCGCGACCACCGACACGTAGGAAGACGATCTGGGGATGGGCGCTCTACGACTCCGACAACTCGGCCTTCTTCACCGTGATCGTGACCTTCGTCTACGCGGCCTTCTAACCATGCGCATTGTCGCTGGAAAACACGCGGGTCGCCACCTGACCTCCCCCGCCAAGCGGATTCGGCCCACGGCGGAGACCGTTCGGGACCGGTGGCTCGGCCGCCTGAAGGACGACCTCGATGGGGCGCGGGTGTTGGATCTCTTCGCGGGCTCCGGAGCCCTGGGGCTCGAGGCACTGTCGCGAGGTGCCACTTCGGCGGACTTTGTGGAAAACGGGCCAGAGGCACTTCACTCGCTCAAGGCCAACGTAGCGGCGCTCCGAGAGAAAAAACGTACCCGAATCTTCAAGCGGGACGCTATCGTTTTCGCCGAAGCGCTCGCTGAACACAGCTACGACATCGCGTTCGTGGACGCACCCTACGGGTCGAAGAAGCTGGACCGCATCGTCCGCACCTGGGCCGCTTGTCACTTCGCCCGGATCCTCGGCGTGGAGCACGCACGCGACCACGATCTCCCAAACGGGCGGCTCCGCGGCCGCACGCGGCTGAACGGTGAGACTGGGGTGACGATCTTCCGCGCCTCGGTCGTTGAGGAGCTGCAGGCCAGAGCTCGCTCGCAGGCCTCTTCGGGGACCGGGACTCGTCCGCAAGCTCCCTCGGATCGATGACGAGGGTCGATCAGTTCGAGAGTGTATTTCGGTCGGCGACGCGCACCGTATTCCAACCGGTGCCGGTCGAACTCGGTTCCGTTCTGGTCGTCTCTGATGCGGACGGGTCCGCCGCGGAGGAGTTCACGGCGCGGTCCCACTCATTCCTCGCCATCCTCGACGAGCGCGAGAACCTTCGCTGGGTGACCGTGCAGGGGAGTGAGTTCCGCACGGTTCCCGACCTTCTCGACCGGGTGGAAACCGAACGCCCCGGCCTCATCTGTACCCATCGTCATCTCCACTCCGAGAGCTGGAGATGGCCGTACACTCTGGGTGAATATGTGGACGTCCTGACCCAGGCGACGACCACACCCGTGCTGGTCATCCCCCATCCAGAGCGGCCGGAGTTTCAGGAGCTGGCCGGACGTCACCCGCACTCGGTCATGGCGATGACCGATCACCTGACCGGGGACCACCGGTTGGTGAACTACGCCGCCCACTTCACCCAACTCGGCGGACGCCTCCTGCTCGGTCATGTCGAAGACGAGGCGATCTTCGAGCGTTACATGGAGGCCATCGCCAAGATCTCCACAATCAACACGGACGTGGCCCGCAAGGAGATCCAGGCCCGGCTGCTCAGGGATCCAGAGGACTACATCGACTCGTGCCGGAAGGGGTTGGCCCGCATTGCGCCCGAGCTTACGGTCGAGGCGATGGTCACGTCTGGACACCACCTTCGGGCCTACCAGCGTCTCATTGAGGAGCATGAAGTTGATCTGCTGGTGATGAACACGAAGGACGAGGATCAGCTCGCCATGCACGGACTGGCGTACTCACTGGCAATCGAGCTACGCACGATTCCGCTGCTGATGCTGTGAGGCGCTCCCTGTGACAATCGCTCATTCTACGCCGCGTCTCGTAACATCGATGGTCCAGGAAGCCACTCAGGGTCCGAGCCCGGAGGTCTCCCTGACGGTCACACTCTTCTTCGTGGCCCTCCTTGTGGGCATGATCCTGTGTCTGGCGTTCGAAGAGAAACTCCACGCCCAGAAGTCTCTCATCGTAGGGCTCTTCGCGGTGGTCACGCTGTTCGCCGGGGCGGTGCTCCTTCCCCTTCCGTATGGACCCTACCTGATCGGCGAGCACGAGGTCGCCCTACCGGTATACATTCCCGCCATCGACTGGGGTGTTATCACGATCATCTTGGGCGCAAGCCTGTTCGTGGACGTCACGTCCCGTTCCGGGCTTTTCACCTGGATCGCGATCCGACTCACCAAGGCGTCTCGAGGCGACCCAAGAAAGCTGCTCTGGTACTACGGCCTCATGACCGTCGCGTTTTCGGCCGTGCTGAACAACGTCACGGCGATGATCATCGTAGGGTCACTCTCGGCCGTCTCCTTGGCCAAGCTCGAGCGATCCGACAAGTTGCTCGGATTCCTCTTGATCGAAGGGCTCCTCACCAACGTGGGCGGGCTCCTCACGCTCATCAGCTCCGTGCCCAACATCATTGTCGGGACCGCGGCCGGTATCAGCTTCATCGCTTTTTTTGTCAAAGCGGCCCCGTTCGTGCTCGTCGTCACGATCGCCACGCTGCTGATGGGCGCACGGATCTTCGAGATCCGGGGGCTCGCCACCCCAGAGGAGATCGAGGAAGCGGCTCGACTCGTCGAGGGCTTCGACGAGCGAGACGGTATCGAGAGTCGAGGATTCTTTTGGTTCGGTGCTGTGATGCTCGTGCTCTTCATCGTAGCGATCGCGACGGCATCCGTGACTCCTTACATACGCGATCTCGGGATGGGTTACGTTGCGCTCGCGTTCGCCGCCGTCATGTTGATCCGTTATAAACACGAGGTCGACGAGTTCTACCGCACCATCGACTGGGATCTCCTGGCGTTCTTCGCCGCCCTATTCGTGGTCATCTCCATGATGGAGCACGCGCAGGTTCTCGCGCTCATCGGCCGTGGCGTCGAGGCCCTGATCGCCCTCGGTCCACGTGCCGGAACATCGGCCGTTCTTCTGTCCTCGGCGGCGTTCAGTTCGGTAACCGACAACATCCCGCTGGCAGCGATGCTGGCCAAGATAATCGCGGGTATCCCCGTCCCGGGTGGGGGTGTACTCCCACCCGGAGATCCCCTCTGGTGGGCCGTGATCTTCGGGGCGAATCTGGGCGGCAACCTGACCCCGATCGGGTCGGCCTCGACGCTGGTCGCTGTCACCATCATGCGTAAACACAACGTGCCGCTCTCGTTCGTCGCCTTCGTGCGCAAGGCGTTTCCCTTCGCGGCCATGCACCTGGCCCTCGCGGTCGGATACGTCCTTATCGCCACGTAGCGGTCGCCCCCCCACCTCTTCAACAGCTTTCGAGCCCCGACCGGCCTGGAAGCTGACCCACAAAAAAAAGCTTATTACCACGCCGAATCCGCTTGTAGCTTTGATTTGTAGGGGGACGTCGAGCAGTTAAGGGGAGCACGATCTGTGCGAGAGTCTATGCTGAGGCATAAATGGCAACAGTTGCGCCAGTTGATGGCGCGATACCGTTCCCGGCGTGAGCTCCATCCGAAGGGGTTCACCATTCTGGAACTGCTTGTGGTTACCGTGATCATCGGTACGCTCTCGACCCTGGCCGCACCCCCACTCCAGAGGGCGCGCGACATGGCTCAGGTCGGGCGGGCGATCGCGGAGATCAGAATCCTCTCATCGGAGTTGGCGATCTATATAGAGATCAACTTCACGCCGCCGGTGAGCCTGGCCGCGATCGATCGGGCGGCCCTGCTCGATCCGTGGGGCAACCCCTACATGTACGTGCCGCTCACCGGGCCGAGTGCCACTGGGGAGGCGCGGAAGAACAAGTTCCAGGTGCCGCTCAACACCGACTTCGACCTGGGCAGCGCCGGACCAGACGGTGTGAGTAAGACCGCACTCACCGCAAGTGCGAGCCAGGACGACATCCTCCGTGCCTGGAACGGAGCCTTCGTCGGCCCCGCTTCGGATTTCTGATGCTCTCAACAGGATGAATCGGTCCGAATGAGATTCGACCTCGAGCACTTCCAGACCAAGCTCGGCCGGAAAATCGTTGGCCTGTTCCTCCTGTGCGCGCTTCTTCCGACCGTAACGCTGTCGTTCTTCTCCTACCGCACGGTCCGGTCGGAGCTACGCGCTCAGAGCACCGAGCTGATGGCTTTGGGTGCGACCGACGCTCAAATGGGGGCCCTGGAAAGGCTCCAGTCCGTCGAGAGTGAGCTGATGCTCCTGGCCACCTCGCCCAGCGTGGGACGCGCGCTCAGTGGAACGGGTGGTGGCGCGACCGGGACGGAGTCGCTGCGGCGGCTCGATGCCCTGACCCTGACCACCTCGGAGGCGACCATTCCGATCCTGGGCGACCTGACGGTTACGCCGGAGCTTTCACCCGCGACGCGTGCGAATCTCGACCGGGGTGAAAGCGCTTTGGTCGCGGTCCCCGGTACGGGAAGCAGGCCGGACCTCTTGATCGCACGGGCTCCCGAGGGAGCGGGCACCGATGCTGGTGTGCTCTGGGGACGGATCATAGGAGACAGCCTCTGGGCTACGGCACAGGTGTACGCCGTCGGAATCACCGCCAGCGAGATCAACTTCCAGGACGACAAGGGATATTGTGTGCTGGACCAGGAGCAGGGGCCGCTGGACTGTGCCGGGGCATTACTAAGCTGGCTTACCGACGGGGTTCCCGAGGACGTCCACATCCCGAAGGACGCCATTCACGGAGCCCTCTCCTGGGCAACTGAGGAAACGGTGTACGCAGGCCACTATCGCCATCTGTTCTTGAGCGGCTTCAACACCGAGAACTGGACCATCGTGCTCGGCAGGGACGAACAAACCATTCTGCGACCGTTGGTGGAGTTCCAACAGACACTAGGGCTTCTCTTGGTACTCGTATTCGCTTTTGTCCTGCTGTTGAGCGCTGCCGGCATTCGCCAGAGCTTGGGGCCACTGGCCAAGCTGATGGAGGGTACACGCCGGCTCGCCGCACAGGACTTCAGCGCCCGCGTGATCATTACGAGTGGAGATGAGTTCGAGGAGTTGGCCGGATCCTTCAACGACATGACCAAGAAAGTCGGAGCTATGGTTGAGGAGTTGAGAGATCTCAACTGGAGCACGATCACGACGCTCGCACGTACCATCGATGCGAAGTCTCCCTGGACGGCGGGTCACTCCGAACGGGTGTCTCAGATGTCTGTGGGGATCGCACGTGTTATGGGGCTAGGCGAGGCTGAGCTGGAGCGGCTGTATCGCGGCGGACTCCTCCACGACATCGGTAAGATCGGCGTACCCATCTCCATCATCGACAAGAAAGGACGGCTCACCGATGAGGAGATGGCCGTCATGCGGAGTCACGTGACCGTCGGCGCGCGTATTCTCGAGCCGCTCAAGGCCCTCGAGGACGTGTTGCCGATCGTCCTCTACCACCATGAACGCTGGGACGGGAACGGGTATGAGGCCGGATTGGCCGGCACTGATATTCCTGGATTGGCCCGGCTCCTGTGCGTTGCAGACAGCTACGACGCGATGCGCTCCGACCGTCCTTACCGCGCCGGAAGAAGCCCGGACGAGTCGCTCAAAGAGATCGCGTTATGCTCGGGAAGCCAGTTCGATCCGGACGTGGTCGCTGCGTTCGTCGAGTACATGGCGTCGGACGAAGGAGAGCTCGCGTCCATGGGGATGTTCTCAGCGCCCTTCGGCGTGCCTGCTGAGGCCGGTGTAGGGTCGTCCCGCACACTCGCCGGCGCTGGGAGGTAAGAGCATGAGGGGCGGCGGATGGTGCACATCTCTGAGTGCCCTCCTCCTTGTGCTTGCTTGTGGGTCCGAAACGCTGGAAGTGCCTCTACAGAGCGTCCAGGGGAGGTGGACCACCACCAGTGAGCTGTACGCGGATCGTGCGTTCGAGATCGACGACGATTTCCTCTATCTGCTACAGGGGGGAGACACGTTCTCGGTACACAAGATCCACGATGTGTGGATCATCGACGACGACCTTCCACGCTACACGATCCCGTATCGGGGAGACGAGGGCGCGTTGTTCTCGTTCAATTTCTACCTGTCGCAAGAGGAGGGCGGCACCGTCCTCTTCCCGTATCAGATGCATCTGAAGTGGCGCAGAGACCCCAATGCCTCAGTTCCGTGGGGAATTCTCTTGGATATGGAGAGAGACGCCAGGCCCTCCTCCGATTAACAGGAACTCAGGGGCCATCCTCGATGGTTCCGCGGAAGTGTGACTCCGTCCAAGGATCTCGCCGGGGGCGACCTCCAGTTCGCTTGCGACCCGTGGGCCATCTGCCCAGGTTGATGACGAACGACGTGTACGAACGACGTGTACGACGACGTGTACGACGACGCATACGACGCCACGTACCGGCTCTCCGCGCCGGCCCAAAATCACCGAGAATCCCGGCACACACACGGAGAATCAATGACAGCACCCAGCGTACCGACCGTACCGAACGTGGACCGGGAGATCCTTCGCGAGGCGATACAGGAGGAGTACGAGATGGTCGCGTGTGAGCCCAAGCGCGGTTTCCACTTTCACACGGGCCGCCCGCTCGCCGAGATTCTGGGCTATCAGGCCGAGTGGCTCGACGGATTGGCCGAGGGCTCCATCGAATCCTTCGCGGGCACGGGTAACCCGTTCAGCCTGGGAACGTTGGCCCCCGGAGAGCGGGTCGTGGACATCGGCTGTGGCGCCGGCATCGACTCGCTCATCGCCGCAGGAATGGTGGGCCCGGAGGGGGCGGTGATAGGCATCGACATGACGCCGTCCATGCTTGAGAAGGCGCAGGCCGGAGCGAAAGGCCTGGACCACGTGGAGTTCCTGCTCGGGTTCGGAGAGGAGCTTCCAGTGCCGGACGAATGGGCGGATGTCGTGATCTCCAACGGCGTCGTGAACCTCATGCCGGACAAACCTGAGGCCTTCACAGAGATGGCCAGGGTGCTCAAGCCTGGGGGCCGCATTCAGATCGGTGACATCCTTGTCGACCGACCGGTGCCCGAAAACGAGAAGGAGAAGATCGAACTCTGGACTGGCTGAATCGCGGGCGCTCTGCTGGAGGCAGAGCTCAGTGCCACGGTCGTGGCCGCGGGATTCACGGATTTCGAGATCACCTGGCGGGCACCTGTATTCGAGGGAGCGCCCCAGCAGTCGAGCGCGGCGCAGTTCGGAACGAACGGAATCAACTACCGAGCAACGAAAGCAGGTAGCTGAATGGGCGGGCGACCGAATGGATAGACGGTCTATGCTCAAGACCGGGACGATGGGCTTCCTGGGGCTGGGGCTTGGCGGGGGGCTCGGTGTGGGGATCGGCGGGTGTGCGTCGGGATCGGGTCGGGGAAGCTCGCTGGTGCTCGCCCCGGTTCGTGTCTCGTGGGACCGCGTCATTCGGACCACGGTGGGCCTGCGTCCACATCGACCCTCGGGCTTCGTACTGCGCGCCGAGAGACTCGACGCCAAAACCCTCATCCACAACTACGGCCACGGGGGCTCCGGAATGTCGCTCTCCTGGGGAACGGGGTTTCTGGCCGCTGAAATAGCAACGCAGCAGGAGGACCGTAGGGCCGCCGTGATCGGCTGCGGCGTCGTGGGACTGACCACGGCGAGACAGCTTCAACGGCGCGGCTTCGATGTCACCATCTATGCCATGGCCGTCCCGCCCAACACGACCTCGAACATGTCGCTCGCCGGCTTTACCCCTACGTCCGGGCTCGTGGAGACCGATCGGCGCACGAGGGCGTGGGACGCTCAGTTCCGGCGTGCGGTAGAGATTGCCTACAAGCAGCTCCAACTCCTGGTCGGCCCGAAATACGGGATCTCATGGATGAACGGCTACTC
>SMVA01363767.1_pt1 | contig 11557 bp, 12 predicted proteins | sample 2456451 | NCBI WGS metagenome assembly SMVA01 (sample SAMN11095933, study PRJNA526329) | marine sediment metagenome | biome: Marine sediment; feature: Surficial sediment; material: Deep marine sediment; isolation source: Hadal surficial sediment | place: Pacific Ocean | collected 2014-05 | depth...
ACTTACAATCCAAGTAAACAAGTACAAGAAAACATAGCTACCAATTGCTTGGGTGACAAGTTTTTTTCTATCTGAATGTGGTAATTGCATTTTCATTCCTTTTGCAACCATAATAGATGCAAAAAATAAAATTATCATATATGCAATTGAAGCCCATCGTCTTTCTTCACCTTCAATATCTGCAAAAATGAAGGTTGCACTAGTTCCTGCAATTATAGCTAAAACAACTCGCATCCAGTATAATTTATTTAATTTTTTATCTTTTTCACTCTTTTCAGCTGCACTTACAGGTGGATTTTTTGGATCTACAGGTATAGGTTCAGATTTTTCTATTTCAGGTATATCTGAAGGTTTTTCATCTTTTGATTCAATTTTAGAGTCATTAGTATCAGGTGTAGGTTCAGATGTTTTCTTTTTAAATTTCGCCAATTAAATTTCTAGCGTGACTCAATCAAACCATGTTTAATATCTTTGCTCGAGTTTGAGCATGTTATAGCAAGGATATAATTTTAGACTAAAAATACGATAATTATGGGGCTGGCTGGAATTGAATTACGGTATTTAGTAGATACAATTTCAGAGCAAGTTCAAGGCTACTATATTAGCAATATCTATGGAATTACAAAAGATAGTATTCTATTCAAACTTCATCATACTGAAAAAAGTGATCTTTTCATGATGGTATCGACATCAGGTGTTTGGTTAACTGCAGTAAAAATTGATCAGATAGAACCAAATAGATTACTCAAAAGATTACGAAGTGATCTTCTTAGATTAAAGTTAAAAAAAATTGAACAGATAGGTGCTGAAAGAATCGCATATTTTACTTTTGAGGGATTTGGAAAAGAGTTTGTTTTAGTAGGGGAATTTTTTGGAGATGGGAATATTTTACTTTGCAGTAAAGAAATGAAAATTCTTGCATTACAGCATTCAATAGAAGTTAGACATAGAAAACTAAGTGTTGGGTTAGAATATGTACAACCACCAAATAATGGATTAGATATTTTTAACATATTAGAATCTGATTTTGATGCTCTAAAAACATCAGATTTAGTTTCTGCAAAATGGTTTGGACGAACTTTAGGATTGCCAAAAAAATATGTGGAGGGAATTTTTGAGATTGCAAATATTGATCCAAAAAAAGTTGGAAATCTATTAACTAATGATGAAATAACAAAAATTTTTGAAACTACAAAAAAAGTTGTTTCAGATGTAATTTCAGGAAATCATAAACCAATTATTATTAGAAATGAAAAAACCGAAATTATTCCAATAAAGTTGGGAAAAATGGAAGGGGAAATAGTTGATGTAAATAGTTTCATTGAAGGATTAGATACGGTATATACAGAAAATATAGTCACAAAAGGAAAATCTATTCAGTCAAGTGGTTCTGATAAAAAAATTAAACAATTTCAAACTCAAATTTCAGAACAAGAAAAGGCAATTCAAACAGTCAAGGATAGATCAAAAAACATTACAAATGTAGCAAATTCTCTTTTTGAAATGGTTTCAAGTGGGATATTATCAATTGAGGATACATCTGCACAAAAAATTTTAGCAAATCACAATGCAAAATTAACTAGTGAAAAAGGAATTTCATTAATTATAGTACAAGATGAAAAAATAAAAATCAATTCAAAATCTCCTCTTCAATCAATTGCATCATTATTATTTAATGAAGCAAAAAAACAATCAAGAGCAATAGGTTCAATTGAAGAAATAAAATCTAAAACTGAGAAAAAGCTTGAAAAATTTCAGAATAAAACAGAATCAGAACAAGATATAATGTTAGTTACAGAGATTAGAAAGAAAAGTTGGTATGAAAGGTATAGGTGGTTCTATACAACAGATGGATATCTTGCTATAGGTGGAAGAGATGCTGCATCAAATTCAGCTGTAGTTAGAAAACATTTAGTTAAAAATGATAAAATATTTCATGCTGATATTTTTGGTTCACCATTTTTTATCATTAAAGATGCAGAACATGCACCAGCTACGAGTATGGATGAAGTGGCACATGCTACTGTTTGTTTTAGTCGTGCATGGAGAGAAGGATTGTATGGTGTTAAAGCATATTGGATACATCCTGAACAAGTGAAAAAATCTGCTCCAAGTGGAGAATTTCTTCCAAAAGGATCATTTACAATTGAAGGGCAACGGAATTTTATCAATTCTAAAAATCTCAAACTATCTGTAGGAATAATTCAGCAAGAAGATGGTCATGCATTAACATGTGGACCTCCAGAAACAATAAAGAAAAATTCAATCTGTTATGCAATAATTGAGCCTCATGGTGCAGAAATGGTAGATACTGCAAAAAAGATTAGAATTGAATTCTCAAAAATTCATGAAGAAATTACTAAAAAAATTAGCATTGATGATTTTGTTCGGGTAATGCCTTCAGGAAAAAGTCAGATTAAGGAAGTAGAGGTAGGAGATGCACAAATAGAAAATCTTACTGATGATGAATTGGATTAGAATCATCTGTATCAAGTGAAATTTTCATTCCATCTTTAATTGAGAGAAATTCTTCATCAGTTATAGTGATTAATGGAATATTTGCTAATGCACATCCAGTAGCCACTGTAAGATCTGCTTTTTGACAAATCATTGCACGAGGTGCAACATTATTTGATTTAATTGAATAAATTGTATATGCCCCAACACTACTTCCTACACCTGAAGGAAATACTAAGATAGAATCTTTAAGTGATTTTTCAAAAAGATCATGATTCTTGTCACTGATAATTCCAGTTTTTTTATCAACTGTACCTAAAAAATTAATTGGATCATTAGATTTTAAAACAGTTCCTTGTACTTTGCCTGAAACTAGAATTTTCTTCAACTTGTTTCATCTTCAATTATTTGGGATAATGGTTTTAGATTTACATCTACACCGTTAGAATTTTTTAGATAAAATGCGCCTTTGATGCTGTTTGTAGTAACTGCATCAACAGAATCTTTGTTAATTAATGGAGTAAGACAAGTGCAACAATCAGATAGAATTTCACAACCTGCGCGTTCTAATTCATTTGTATATCCAAGCTTTTTTGCTTGTTCCTTTACAATTCTTGGAGTAAAAACCATGCATCTCTTTTTGAAAGAACGGCCCTTTAATTTTTCAGAAAGTTCAGTAATTTCATCTAATCCTAATTGAGGACTTCCTAGTGTGATGATATCACCTTTCTCAGCAGTGTTTAATTCATCAAAAATATTTAGCATCTCTTTTTCATCAAAATCAATTTTTTCACAATCAGAATCACCTTCTCCAAAAATGAATTTGGCACAAGTTCCTGAAGTTCCCATGCCTCCACACATGGCTTTACATTGTCGTTTATCCATTTTTGCAAGTCCAGACACATTTACTGATATATCTCCAACTTTTCCAGCAAAAAATCCCAGCATTCCATATGATAATTCATTTGGATTTTTTACCTTCATCTGAATTGTGACATTTGGTTTGTCTTCTTTTCTTAGTGAAGAATTTGGACTTTTTCCAGTAAGTGCACTAGCTAATGCACTAAATGCACTTTCCTTGTTTGTTTTTAGATTATCATAAGAATTTGCGTGGATTGCAGCATTACTTTCAGCAAATGCAACTTGAGTTCCTTTTTTTGGAATATCATAAATCTCATATGGAATACACGAAAATGATGGAATAACACCCATTGTTTCATATGAATTTTTTATTGATAGTTGTTTTGAGATAAAATTTTCGTCTAGTCCGTAATTTGATACATTATCAATATCAAAACCCATTGGGTTTAGGGTTGTTTTTACTTTAACTCGAGCTTCTTTACTAATACTAGAAAGGAATTCTTCACCTGCATCACCAATTGTATTATAATTTACACCAGAAAGATGGGTCCATTCAATTGGAATTAATTTTTCAGCATCAGTTGCCTCACCTGTCGCAACTAGAATTCTGTATGCCATCTGCATCATTTCACCTTGTTCACCTTTTAATGCAGATTCTTCTTGTTTCGTTAATTCCAATGAAAAATATGCAGTATTACAGTTATAATACTTGTATGTAGTTTTTCAGATTAAAATGGAAAGAATTCTTCGCGGTATGATAAATACAATGAATGCTGTAAAACCTCCCAGAATCACAGCATTAAAAGATCTTCATGATGCACAAACTGGTCCATTTAGTATTCTAATTGGTACCATACTATCAGCTAGAACAAAAGATGAGGCTACAACAAAGGCTGTTAAAGCATTATTCTCAAAATACAAAAACTCAAAGCAACTTGCAAATGCCAAAGTAAAAGATGTTGAGAAGATAATAAAATCAATTGGATTTTTTCATGTGAAATCCAAAAGAATTATTGAAGTTGCAAAAATTATTAATACAAAATACAAAGGTAAAGTTCCAGATAATTTAGATACACTAGTCGAATTACCAGGTGTTGGAAGAAAGACTGCAAATTGTGTACTAGTTTATGCTTTTGAAAAACCAGCTATTCCAGTTGATATTCATGTTCATAGAATTTCAAATAGATTAGGACTAGTAGATACAAAAAATCCTGAAGAAACAGAGCAAGAATTAATGAAGAAAATTCCAAAAAAATACTGGATTGACATTAATGATACTTTTGTAATGTATGGCCAAAATATTTGCAAGCCAATTTCTCCAATGTGTGATGTATGTAAGATTAAAAAAAATTGCAAATATTACAAAACTAAGTACGCTTCTTAGTTAGAAATAGTGCTGCAACTATTATTCCAACTCCTATGGCCATATAAAATGGAAAATATGCAAAGATATTTTTTGATGGGTCACCTGATAAAATATCTACAATCATACTTCCAGAATTTACTGCGGGTGGATCAGTTGAGCTCTCCATTCCATGAACTGAATAAGAGTCAATTGCAAATGGAGAAATATCAAGATTAGTAACTACAATTCTTGCTCCATTATTGACAGTTAGTCCTGCTTTATCAGTATAAGATATGATTAATTTGGTTTCAGGATACCAACCTCTAACTAAATCTCTATGAACTATGATGTATCCTGTTTCTTCAGTTATTACTGCTACCCAAAATATGTTATTAGGTTGTGGACCCATTCCAATTTCAATTAATTGTCCACTGCCTTGCTGATCGTATAATCTAATGACTGCCGTTCCATTAGAATTTGCATAAATTAAATTATTATCAATGTCGACTTGCCAACTTATTGCGTGAATATCATCAAGTGGTATAATTTGTGTCTCCCGTACAATAGTATTGAATTCTTCTGCAGGAATCTCAAACGTAATAGCTATTAAAGAAGGATTTTTTGTTTCTTGAGAAAATGCTGGAGTAATTATAAATCCTATTAACAAAATTATTGCAAATAGATATTTCACAAATTTATTAAAGTTTGATTGAATAAATATCTAATCAACAAATGGTTTTGGATGATCTAAAATTACTTTTGCTACTTCTGGTCTTAAGATGAATTCAGAAGGTGCTTGTCCATTTTGAATCATCTCTCTTAATGCAGTTCCACTGATTTGTACTTTAACATCATTATCATGTGGACATGCTTTTGGAGTTGTATATGTAAGACATTTCTTACAATAAAAGAACGGTGGGAAAAATACTGGTGATATTTCTAATTCTGGATAATCATCAAATATTTTTTGGGCTGCAAATGGATCATAGAATTTTCCAACACCTGCATGATCACGTCCAATAATAATATGAGTACATCCATAATTTTGTCTCATTATTGCATGATGAATTGCCTCTTTTGGACCAGCATACTTCATTTCAGTGTGTAGTGTTCCAAGTTTACATCTATTTTCTGGATAGTATAATTTTATCATGGTTTCATAACATTTTACAATCACTTCATCTACAAAATCACCAGATTTTTTCTTTCCAATGATTGGATTAACAAAGACTCCATCACGAGTTGTAATTGATGTCTTTTGTAGCATTTCATGTGCTACATGTGGAGGATTTCTAGTTTGAAAAGCACAAATTGTTTTCCAACCTGCTTGAGCAAATGCTTCCCTTGTTTGAATTGGAGTTAATCTGTTTTCTCTAATTTCAGTATCTTCAGGTCTTTGAATGTAATCAATTTTTCCGCCAACCAAATAATCTTTCATTCCCATTGTTTTTGCAACACCTGGATGTGATGAATCATTAGTACCGTAGACTCCTTGAACAGTTTTTTCTTTATCAAAAGAGAATGTTTCTGAAACATGTAATACTGCAATACCTGTTCCTTGATGGTTTTGTATCAAAACATCACCTGATTCTTTCATTTTTGATGCAGTTTCTTCATCAACATCAAGTACAATTGGAATGGTCCAAGCTAAATCATTTGCTAGTCTTCCACGAGAAACAACACTTTCAAAATCTTTTTGACCCAAAAATCCCTCTAAAGGACTAAAAATTCCATCTGCAATATTTTCTACATCATTTGCAAGATCTTCACTAATTGTAATTGTGAATAGTCCGATAGGATCAACATTGATAAATCTGTTTACAAGAACGCCACCATGTGCTTTGATTTGACCGTTATCTGACACGTTAAATTATCTATTTATCATCTATATGAAGGCCACATTCTTTGTGTTCACCCTGCTCCCACCACCATCTTCCAGCTCTAAGATCTTCACCTGGCTTTATTGCTCTAGTACAAGGTTCACATCCAATGCTTGGATATCCTTTGTCAAGAAGACTGTTGTATGGAAGTTCATTCTTTTTGATATATTCTTGAATTTGTTCCCATGTCCAATCAATAATTGGATTAATTTTGAGAATTCCTCCATGTCCAGAATCAAGCTGAAAGATTTTCACATTTTCTCTAATCTTGGTCTGATCACGTCTTAAACCAGTAATCCATCCATCCAAAGTGTTCAACATTTTATTCATTGGATGTACTTTACGAATTCCACAACAAAGTTTTCTGTTCTCCACACTATCATAGAAGAGATTCATTCCTTTTTCTAGAACCATTTCTTCTACTTCTTTTGTGTCAGGGAAAAGTACTTCAATTGAAATATTATATTTTTTTCTTAAAATATCCATAATGTCATAAGTTTCTTGAGGTAGTCTTCCAGTATCTAATGTAAAGAATCTAAATTTTGAATTAATTTTTAACATAATATCCATTACAACAGCATCTTCTGCTCCAAAACTTGATGCCTTTGCAACTTTGGGATGAAGGTTATCAGATACCCACTGAATAGCATCTTCTGTAGTGCTTATTTTGGAGTTTAGTTCATCAACTTGTTCTTGCGTGAATCTTACCACATTATGTTTTAAAGTATTTGTTTTATATTGATTACCCGATTTTTTTATCCTAAATTATAAACAAGTAGAAGTCAAAATAGAAAATATGAATGAAATATCTTATGTTGTAGTTTTTCCAACAATATTTTCAAAAAATAAAATACCTCAACTAATTTCAAATATTAAAAAAATTCTCAAAATAAAAAATCAACGATTCAAATCTGTAAAACGTGACTGCGATGTAATTTTAGTAGATGCAAATGATCCAGTCTTTGCATCATCTGCTATCAATTTACTCTTTGGGATTGAAAAAATCATAATTGCTAGACAAATAAAAAATAATTTTCAAGATATTATTTCTAATATTACATCAGTAAGTGGGAATCTCCTCTTGAAAGGAGAAAAATTTTTAGTTAGAGTAGAGGGAACATCAAAAGGATTTCTAGTCAAAGATGTAGAAATTGCTGCAACATCAAACATTATAGAGAAAAAATCAAAGTTGGGAGCTCATCCTGGAACGGATCAAAATTATGATAAATTATTGTATACGTATTTGACAAAAAATTTTGCATACATTTCTATTTTTTCAGATAAAGGTAATGGAGGAATTCCATATCAATCTCAAAATGAGAAAACAATTTGTGCAGTTTATGATGAACTATCTGCAGTTTCTTGTTATGAGACAATCAAACAAGGTTATGATACAAAAATCATAGTTTGTTATAGACAAAAATCAGAATTAATGAATTTGGCTAAAATAATTAATCAAATTATTCCAAGACTAGTGCAAGATAAGGTAGAGTTGGAATTTTTTTGCTTAAAGATAAAATCTATTGGAATTAAAAATTATCTAGTTTATGTAAACTCTATTTTAGAAATAATGCTAAAGCAGTCAAATAATCGAGTGTCATTGTCTTTATCACCTCTAGTATTTTCTTCAAAATTTATTGATAATTCATTAAAGAGGGTCTTTGAAAAAAAGAAAATTCCAATTATTCCACTTGCAGGAGTGGATTCTAGTTTGTTTGATGAGGCAAAAGAGATAGGATTAGAAAGGAATTTCAAAAAATTAGAAAAAATAGTTATGACTAGTTCTAGCGAAATTCCTCCATTTTTGAAAAAAGAAGTAGAAATGGCAATAAAAACAAAAAAAGTCATTTCAATTAAAGTAGGATCAAATAATCTACATGATATTTTAGATTCCTTAGAGTAAAATCACTGAGAATTTAAACGGGGGCATATTTGGTTTCATATTATGCTCAAAATAGGGGAATTTATCTATCCATGGGGAAGTGGTCACTATTCTCGAATGATGAGGTTACATGAAGCACTAGAGGATCACATTGATGACGAATTAGATGTTCATTTTTCAAGTAAAGATCACGTTTATGAAAAATTAATTAAAAGATTTCCAGATAAGAAAGAAAAAATTCATAATATTTTAATGCCAACACCAATTGATGGAAAATTTGGTCCAAGTGTTTCAAAATCATTGATGAATATACTAGTACCAATTGAAAATAATCCTTCACTGATAAGGCAAATAATTAATTATTTGAGAGAAGAAAGAAAATTATACAACAAAGAAAAATTTGATTTGGTAATTAATGATGGTGATATGGGTTCAAATATTTTGGCAAAAAATAGAAATATTCCAAGTTTATTTATAACAAATCAATTTAGACCAAAATTATATAATTCAAGATCATATCTTTATCCGTCATTAATTTTTATTGCAAAACAAATTGTTAAAGCATCAAAAATTCTTGTTGCAGATTCTCCTCCACCATATACAATGTGTGAATATAATCTAAACTTCATAAAAGAAGCAGAAGAAAAAGTTGTTTATGTTGGACATTTTACAAACAGTAAACCAATTCAAAAAGAAAAAGAGACAGATTTAGAACAATTAGTTGCCAATAATGAATTTGGCTATTGGATGAGAACAGGAAACAAATCAACTAATGATGGAACAGGTCAAAGATATGAAGAAGTATTCACTCAATCTGAAATGCAAAAAGAAAAACGAATTATTTCGCATGCAAAAAATGAATCAAGTATTGATGGAGTAATTGGAAAAGATGGTAAAAAATATTCAATATCTGATGCTTTGGAGAAAAAGATTGATTGGATTCAGATAGATATTGGATTTCTCTCAGAACAAGAAAAAGATACGATTTTGAATTTATGTAATTATGCAGTAGTTAATGGCTCTCATACTGTCATGGGGGAAATTATGGGTGGAAAATCAAAGCCAATTATTGGAATTCCAATTTATGATGAACATACAAACAATATCAAATGGGCTCAGGAGAAAAATTTGGGTGTTTTAGCCATAAAAACAAAGCACGTGATTCAAGGAATTTCTAAAATTAAAGAAAATTACGCAGAATTTGAAGGTAGTTTGAGTGAGTTTTCAAAGAATTTTGTTCCTACTGGGGCAGAAAATTCAGCAAAAATTGCTGCAGAAATTCTAGAAGAAAAGAGATAATACATTATCCTAAGAAATTCGCTCATCTGGCACGCGGGATTTCGATGGGCGAACGGACCGAAAGGAATGATGAAAAAATCCGCGTGTCAGATTCACATCGATCAATAAATGGTGTGCCAACGCTTTTATGGAAAAAATTAAGCCAAATCCATAGTGCCTAATTGTCCTGAATGTACATTCCGAGAGAAAAAGAAAATTGTAGCAAAGTATGAAGAAGAAGTACCAGAAGAGGAAAGAGGCAGAGAAGACTTATTCAAATTATTTGATGAAATTGACATCCCAATGAAGATGGATGAAAAAAACAGAAGACATTTCATCTGTAAGCGATGTGGACTATATGCCACAAGGGAAGAAGTATCAGACATTAGATACAAACTAAATCAAAAAGAAAGAACACGTGATGACAAACACGATGACTATCTTGAGTGGTGGTCAAAAAGTAAAAAAGAAAAAGCAGAAAATTAGAGCCGATTTAGTATGGTGAAAAAGAAAGAGGATAGTATTCCAGAATGTGTTACTGATGAAATTCAAAATTTAAGAAACCTGTAGAGATGAAACAATCAGGATATATTCTTGAATTCTATGATGATAACAAGTTAGATGTACAATTGTATGATGGTGTAGAGGATGGACGACACATTGTAACAATGGATGTACCAAAGACAATCAAAATGAATGATTTACTAAAAGGTGAAGTTTATGAATTTATTTTTGAACAACATAAAGCACCATTAAGCAAAAAAGTTGCAGAATTTTTAGATAAAGAAAAAGAAATTGATATGAAGACAATCTATCAATTTGATTTAAAATCTCTAGAATTGACAGAAGTAGGCTCAAGTGAGACTACAGATAGTGATACTGAAGAGTAAAGTTGGGATTATTTTTTAGAATTTGAAAGATTTTCCAAGAATTGGATTAATAAGATATGGAAATGTATGTTTGAACCATACAGCACCACGAACTACAGATGGAACAATAATTTCTAATCTTGGAGAGTTTGCAGCCTTTATGATTGCTTTTGCAACAGTCTTTGAGCTAAGTGATATTGGGGAATATTTTGGCATTTTTTCAAATGATGGATGATCAAAAAAGTCTGTTCTAACCATAATTGGACTAACAACTGTAATTCCCACTCCCGTACCTTTTAGTTCATGTTTTAGACCCTCTGAGAATCCAAGCATTGCAAATTTTGATGCACAGTATGATGCAATTCCTGGTAATCCAAAGCTTGCAGCAACTGATGCAACATTAACAATATGGCCTGATTTTTTCTCAATCATTGAGGGAAGGAAATTTTTGACACAATATATCATTCCAAAATAATTAGTATTCATTTGTGATTCTATCTCATCTATAGATAGACTAGATACTGTACCATAAATTGCAAAACCTGCATTGTTTACCAAAATATCTATAGTGTTAAATTTTTCTAGTACTATTTTTGACATTTCTTTTACTTGGTCTTTGTCTGATACGTCACATTGACAAACAAGAATTGTTGTATGAAATTTTTCTAATTCTTTTGCAACTAGTTCTAGTTTATCTTTTCTTCTTGCAACTAGAATTAGCTTGGCACCTTTTTTTGCAAATTCTATTGCAGTTTGTTTACCAATTCCTGATGATGCGCCAGTAATTAGAATAACTTTATTTTTAAAATCCACAAATAAAAAAAATCATTTAAAGATAAAGTGTTTTCTATAATTTTTGCTGTATGAGTAAGGAATTAGGCTTGATTTTCTAGTATTGATTATTTATCATCATGTTAATGGTCTTTTTTATCAAGTTTCAATACGTATTGTGCATGCTCCCATGCTTTCTTGAATTTCTTTATTG
>SMVA01009692.1_pt1 | contig 11554 bp, 7 predicted proteins | sample 2456451 | NCBI WGS metagenome assembly SMVA01 (sample SAMN11095933, study PRJNA526329) | marine sediment metagenome | biome: Marine sediment; feature: Surficial sediment; material: Deep marine sediment; isolation source: Hadal surficial sediment | place: Pacific Ocean | collected 2014-05 | depth 0-1...
AGTCCGCTCGCAGGATGTAGTTGGTCACGGCCGTCACGTTGAAGCTCGTGGTGAACGTGATTGTCCCGCCGCCCTGGTCGACGGTGCCGGAGCCGCCGACGGTGGTCGTCTCGCCGCCGCCGATGGTGCCGTCGCTGTTGTTGTCCTCGACGATCTCGACGCCCGCCCCGGAGAGCCCCGTGATGCTCGACGGTGTGAAGATGACCTGGGTCACGGACATCGTGCCCGAGCCCGAATCGAGCCGGAAGCCGAAGAGCTCGGCATTGGTCTCACTACCGGAGTCGGTGAAGGCATCCGCCAGCTGCCCGGCCTCGTGGTCGGCGAGCTCGAACGCCTTGGTGTAGGCGGCAATGAAAACGTCGAGGCCGGTGTTCCCCATGTACTCGCCCCACTCGTTGGCGCCGTTGATCGCGACCGGCGCCTGGAAGCCCTGGTTGCCGTTGAGCTTCTTCTGGGAGAAATTGTCGGTGGAGTCGCCGTGCCGGAACGACATGTCGTCGACCGAGCCCGTGTTGTCCACGGTGAGCAGGAGACCGTTCGCCTCGGCGGGAACGCTGTAGTCGTCGGCGTCGCGGCTGACCCACGTGTCCAGAGTGATGTCCGGCAGCGCGGTGTCGTCGGTGTAGTAGACGATCGATCCCTTGGTCTGGGCCACCAGGTAGATCTTGACCGAGGTCGTTTCTATGTTTGCCTCGAACTGCTTGGCGGCGTCGAGGCCCACAACGTGCAGGCGGCTGCGGCGGTTCCTCATGGAGAGCGTGGCATCCGAGCTGCCCACCTCGCGGATGCCGTCGCGGCTGCCCGTATCAGTCGAAGACGGCACTGACCGAAGGCAGCAACGCGTCGGTCATCAGGAAGTTGGTCGTGAACTCGAAGCGAGAGCCGTTCGTCTGACGCTCGGCGTGGAAAAAGTCCAGCGTGTACTCGTCGCCGTCGCTCAGACCCAGCCGGTCCATGTGGATGTACTGCTCGGCGGGCATGTGCGTGCCGGCGAGGTCGATCACGAGCTGACCGTTGACGAAGACCCAGACGTCATCGTCCCCCTTGTATTTGAACATCTGACCGGCCGTCCCCTCGTAGATGAACGTGCCCTTCATCTGGGTCGTGAAGTGGTAGTTGTGGTCGGGGTTGGCCGCAGAATCCCCGAAGAGCTGGTCGTCGATCGGGAAGTACCCGTCGGGGAAGTTGTCCACATCGCTGTACCGGTAGAGCCCATCAACAGCATCATATTGCACGGTCAGCGTGATCGCCGTGGACAGATTCACGCCCGGAACGTCCCGGTACCACTCGTCGAAGTTGGCCTTGTTCGTGAAGCCGCTGGGTCGGCCCAGGTCCGGGTCCAGCGTATACGGGATGTCCCCGAGGCTCGAATCGTACATCGTGTAGCAGATCGGGTTGCCGTCTGAGTCGAGGGTCTGATGGTAGATCTTCGGTCCCCTACCGCCAATCTTTGCCCGCAGGATGCGCCGGCCGAGGCCCTGCCACGCCGGCCTGCCATCGGAGCCGAGCGTGGGCGACCGGGACCCACCCGGACTGCCGTCGCTCGTTCTCCACCCACGCCCACCCGTCGAGCTCGCGTAACGGCCGCACCCGCTCGCCGGCCGCGGTGTCGAGCTCGCGCGCGGTGTAGTCCTCACGGGCCACCGCAGCACCTTCACAGTACTCCGCTTTGCCTCATGGCGACGTCTCTCGGCGCTTGTAGAACGTGTTGAAGTCGAGATCCTCGGTGGCGGCGCCCAGGTAGCGGAGCATGTTCATCACCTGGGCGCGATGATGCACTTCGTGCCGGACCAGCTGCGTGAAGATATCGGCCGCAGACGCGGTCACGATCTCTGCCCGGTCGTCATCCCCGGTCACGCGGTACTCGATGTCCCCGGTCCAGTCGCGCACCGCGCATCGCGCGTGTGGTCAGCTTGTTCCATCCACGCGGCTTCGAGCGTCGCGAACGGCGGCGGATTCTCCTGCTGGACCGGCCACTGGTCATACGGTGGGACTCGCCTGCGTCTCAGGAGCGCCCACTATGGGAAAACGCCGATGTCGGCATCGGCGTTTGTCGTTCCGGGGGATTTGGAGGCGGGTCAGTCGAAGCCGACGAGGCTGCCGTACAGCGGGTCGTGCCTGAGGGTCAGCAGGATCAAGCCCTCGGCGTCCTTCGTGATGAAGGTGCTTGGAGAGCCGCCGACGAGGTACTCCTGGAACGATCCGTCGGCGGGGTTGAGCACGCCGAACTGCTGTGTCCTTTCGCAGGCAACGAAGAATACGCCGTTCTGGGTCCAGCTGGGATCCACGCCGGGGATGGAGATCGAGTTCTGGTAGTCGCCGAAGGCGATCTCGAACGCCTCGGCCTTATCGAGACCCGTCACCCCAATCTCCTCGACCCAGAAGCCCGCCTCGTGGTGGATTCGGAAGAAGTGCGTTCGCGAGGTGGCGTAGAGATACCCCCTGGCGTCGATCGCAAGACCCTCGAATCGGCGGCCATCGCCAAGCATGGCCTTCGTGGCGACGATCGTGGACGTCCCATCCGCCGGATCGATCCGGACCAGAATCCTGCTCTCGGAGCTGTCCGGGTCGGACGGCCGGTCCTCCGAGCTGGCTGCCAGCAGCAACCACTCTCCGGCCCCGGCGTCGTAGTAGGGAACCATGCCGGTGATCTTCCTGCTGGCCGAGACCAACGTGGCATTGTACGACGTGGCGACCGCCGTCAGGGGATCGACCTTCACCAGGTGCCGCGAGTAGGCACCGCGTGTAGGCGCGGAATACACCCCCTTGTGCGGGCCTGACGGGATGTACCCCAGGGACTCACAGTCCTTGATGACATCGCCGGAAGCCGTTGCGACCACCCCGACCGCCGTGAAGTCGTTGGTTGCGAAACTGTATCGCAGAAGTTCATAGGTATCGCTATCGATCGTGTACGCCGCGACCTCGGTGATCGCCGTCTCCTCTGGAGAACCAGCCGCCCGCACAGCACCCGCAAGGGCGCCGGCCGTCAGCAGGCACGTTGTCAGTCGCGTATATCGTGTCATCGTGCTTCCGTCCTTTTCTTCGCATCGCTCGGGTATTCGTGTCTCCAGCTAAGTGTCGAATATGACCGGCGTTGCCTGCAAACCGGAGGATCGTCATTTCCCGGCCCCGATGCCGGTCACCCTTTCAGGGCAAGCTGGGCAGCGCCGGGCCGCGAAGTCGGGGCGACGTCGCCGAGTGATCCGACAACGGGAGAGAGTCAAACGCGGGAAGACGGGCAAGATGATGCAGCCTCCAGAAAGGTCACTCGGCGACGACGAAGTAGTTGCGTGTCTCGCTCATCTTGCGGAACATGCCGGTCCACGCCTGCGAGGCGGCTTGCATGGCCCATGGTCGCGGGTCGGAAGCGTGACAGAACGTCGGCGGCCTCGGAACGCAGGCCGCTCACCGCGCCGAGATCGAGCCAGTCGGGGATCCGGCGGCTCTCGGCGCTCGCCTGACGCTTGATCTGCGCTAGCAGGCCGCTAAAGAACTGGTTCGCCTAGTCCCGCACCTCAAAGTTCAGGGCGAGCTGGCGAACCCTGTCATCGGCGCGACCCGTGATGCCGACGCCCACGTACTGCCGCTCCTGCTTGGCGGTCAGCCATGACGTGACGTCGCCTGAGGAGTCATCGTCGCTGAAGGTCTTCACGCGCTTATCGGTCACGATGGTCAGCTGATCAATGCCCTGCCGGCCCGTGACATCCATGCCCACGAGCTTCTCGTTGCCCTTGAGTTTGAACACTCGTGTCGACCCCCCGTCGCCGCCGCGACGAGGCGTGTGGTGAACCCGGCCGTTGTGCTCATAGCTAAGCCAGATTGCCCGCACGCCGTCGTCGGTGGCGACGTTGACGGCGGTGATCCGGGCACCGACGGGAATGATGTCCTGGAACCTCCACCCCTGTGGCGTGCCGAAATCCGGCGTCGTGCGGTAGCCGGCGAGGCTGCGACGGGTGGGTTCCGGCTTCGAGCGAGCAGCGGAGGGGGTACTGCGGTGCGTGAACGCCTTGCCGTCTTCGCCCTTGGGCGCACCGCCGCAGCCCACCATCAGCAGCAGTGCGGGGCCCAGCAACCACGCAGCCAGTCGTCCTCGAGCCATGGGTCCACCCTCCTTCGCTCGCCGTGCCGGCCTCCGATAACAAACGTCGGCATCAACGGCGCGTCTATCCGTTCATCGGGCGGTCTGCCGTCGCGCGATAACGCCGGCCAGCGGAAAGAAAAAAAACCTCGCTCCGTGAGCGAGGTTTTGCTTGCGAGAAATGGCGACAGTCAAGAGCGCCGACGACCTGCCCAGGCGGCTCAAGCCGGTCGGTGGCGCCCTGGCACGACCGAACACAAAGAAAAGACCCCGCGGCATTTCGCCACGGGGCTTGTCGGTGCATTGGATGACCTTCCCGGTCAATCGAAGGCGGCACTGCTGCTGCCGAGAACCGGACCGGGCGTGAGGAACACGTTCGTCCGGAACATGAAGTCCTGGGCACTGCCGCGGTTGGCGTAGAAGATCCTGATGTCGTAGTCCTCTCCGTCAACCAGGCCGAACCGGTCGACGCTGGCGTACTGATCCTCGGAGCTGTCGACGCCGCCGAGGTCGATGGCGAGCTTGCCGTTGATGAAGATCCAGGCGCCGTCGCCGCCCTTGAATTCCATGAACTGATTGGCGGATGCGTCGTACGTGAACTCCGCCGCGACCGCGAACGTGAAGTTGTCGTTTTCGCCCTCGCCCTCGTTGCCGTACAACTGGCCGTTGAGGGGCATGAAATCTTCGTCGATCTCGTAGACGCCGTTTCCGTTCTCTGTCAGCGTGATGTCAACGGTCGTGCCGATGTTCTCGCCGAGGATGTCGCGGAACCACTCGTAGAAGGTCGCCGGAGACGTGACGCCGCCGTTGCTGAGGACGCCCGCCTCGCCGGCCTCGTCGCCGAAAGCGGGCACGTACGTGTGTGGTGCAATACTATTACCGTCGGTGTCCTCCCACTGATTGTCGACCTTGTAGCCGATGGGCAGGAGCGACGAGGAGGTCGCGCCAGGGTCGAAGAAGTAGACGGGATCGGTGGCCAGTGTGACCATGATCACAAGATCCTGGAAGTCGGCGGCCGACGACGAGAGGTTGCTGGTGCCCAGCTCGAACAGGTAGATGGCCTGGTTGTCCTGGAGGACGATCTTGCCGGTGGCCACGTTGACGTACGGGTCGACGAAGGCTGCCAGGTTGGTCTGGTCCTGAAAGGCGTCGATCGCGGGCACGTCGCTGCCGTTACGCAGGACGATGACCTGCTGCGAGTCGTCGCCGCTCTTGGCGGTCATGTACGGGGCATAGGTGGGCGTGCTGGATGTATATGTCATGTAGATCGACAGCCTTCTGTTGTTCCAGATCTCCTTGTGAGGCGTGTCCCAGGTGGCGACGAAACCAGAGTCGACGGCATTCTGGCTGTGCCTGCGCGTCTCGTAGCCGCCGGCGGTCTGGTAAGCGATGGCCTGATCGTCGTCGTCTTCCATGGTCACCGCCAGCCAGTAGTCGCCGCCGGCAAGCCACGTGTCGGGGATGTTTATCGTGTGCCAGTTCGAACCGCTGGACGAGTTGACCTCAGCTGTCTGGAGAATCAGGTCGCCGGGCTCACCGCCGTTGTCGTCGTAGAGGGCATACATCAAGTCGTCGTCGGAGCCGGAGGACCGGGACACGTAGGCGGTGATGCTCGTGACGGTGCCATCCTCCGGTAACGTCACCTGCGTCGCCAGCTGGTCAGTCTGAGCAGTTTCCGTGGTGCTGCCGCCCGCTTGGTCATACCCGACATCGTCGGTCTCGAACTGCGGCAGCCAGCTCGTGGCGGTCACGGAGATCGGCGTCCCCGCGCTGTAGATGTCGTCGAGAGAGTAAATGAAGTGGCGGGGGTTGGAGCCGTCGTTGACGTCACCGTTGCCGCCGGGATCAAGGTAGAGGCCGAAGGGTTCGAAGACCTCGGCGCTCGTCTCGGTCTCGATGGTGACGGGCATGGGATTGCCGCCTGAGGTGATCTCCGCGCCCAGGACGGTCAAACGTGCCGCGTACGGCGTGCCCGGGACCAGGCTGCCGAAGTTGATGTTGAAGTCACTGACGCCGTGGACCTGCAGGGGTGCACCGTCGGCACCGAGAATCTGCGAGACGTTGCCCGCGTAGTGGCCGTTGCCGTCCGGGACGGGCGGGAGCACGGCAAAGTCCTCGTGCGAGGCGGGGAAGTCACGTGCGAAGCCGGTGAGCACGATCTTGTCGCCATCGGCTGCCGAGACGGGAGCGGTCAGCCCTCCCAATGCCAGGAGAGTGAGTGTGGTGGCGAGGAGCGTCGTTGTGGAGCGGTGCTGTTGGTTTCGCATTGGGTTCTTCTTCTCGTGTCCTTAGCGTGAGCCTCCACAGAGAGCATCGAATGGCAGCCGCAACGATTCGTCGAACGGGTGCCTATTCTCGTCGTTGCGAGAGAGGAGACGCGCGTCGGGGGGCACGGGTAACGTGGGCTGACTCTCTTGAAACTGTGCGGGTTGTGCGGCCTCGATCGATCCTGTGGCCGTACGGAGCGGGCGTCAGGCGTTCCTACCCTCAGTGCGAGCATTACATCGGGCAGGGCGACAAGCTTATCATCGGCAGTGGCGGCGGCGGGATCGTCCGCCAGCAGACGGTCAGCAATTCCAATGCAGGATCGTCGCCGACGACGTATGACAAGACCTTCAACCCCGCCGGGGTTCTCGGGCGGGGGCCACGGCGTCTATGGCGCCGCCGGCAGCGACGTGGGCGTCCGGAACACGATCTCCGTGGATCACGGCTCGCTGGACATGTACATCGAGACCGGCGGCGGCGCCACGATTTCCTACTACGGTTACAACCTGTTTAGCACTTACGGCGGCGGATTCGATCCCAACGACATCGCCTACGCGGGCAACAACCAGGTGCCGCCGGCGAACCTCGAGCACCTCTTCATCGATTTGAGTACAACTGATCTGCACCTGGAGTTGTCAGGCCACCGCGCCGGCAACAGGGGTCTCGACCTGTCGGGTTCATTCACCGGGGATATCGACGGCACGACCCGTACGGTCACCTGGGACATCGGCGCCGACGAGGGCGTGACGGGGACGGCCCCGCTGCCCCCAAGATCGTCAGCTGGCATTACGACCGCGACCTCGCTGCGGCTAAGGCAGCACTCGCCGAAAGCGAATTCGACGCCGACTGGACCGAGGGACGCGGCATGACCTTCTCGGAAGCAGTCCAATATGCCCGCTCCTGGCTTGCGGGCGTCTGAGGAACCATTGTCAGCCGCGGCGTGACAATTGACTCCTCTCGCGTCGGCCTTGTGGCGATCGACGCCAGCTGCACACGCTGCCAGAACTCGTCGCCTGAGCGGCGGAGGCCGCCGGAAGGCCGCGCAACCGGAACCACCCGTCCAGACGACAACGTCGTGCGCGGTTGCCGAGCCCGCGCGGCCTGACAGGAGGATTCTCTACCGCAGGGCACACAGTTGGATCGGGGAGCTTCGAATCATACTCTCTCGGTACTGACATAAATGCTTACGACGGACAGGAGCAAACCCATGACAGAGACAACTCCCATGCAGCAGCCCAGACGACTCGGATTTGCCGCCGCCGCCATCGCAGCGTTGTTCACGTGTGCAGCATCTGCGGAACCGAAAACCGACATCACGGAGCTCGTGATGTACGGCATCGACGCCGACACGTATGAACTGCTGCGGTACACGTTCCACGACGACAACTACACCCGCATCGGCAAGGTCACCGACGAGAATGACAACGTCGTCGAGGACGTGGAATCGCTGTGCTACATCCCCAGCGGTCCGTACAAGGGCTTCTACGGTGGCGCGAACTTCTACGAGGAAACGCCCTCCCGCTTGGTCAAGATCAACGCAATGGACGCCAGGGGCGTAATGCTGCCGCAGGCGGTCGGGTTCGCGAAAATCGAGGGCATGGTCGCCGTGCTGGACGGTGGTACCGGCGAGTGGTTCATCCTGGCCACCACCCAAGGCGAGTATTACGACGACGGCGATACCGAGGGCGACCCCTGTCTCATCCGGATCAACCCGGCCACCGGCCGCGGAACCAAGATCCGCGAGACGGCCGAGAACTTCGAGGGCCTTGCGATGGGTCTCGACGGAACCGTCCTGGGCACCTACGAGGACGAGCTCTACGAGATCGACCTGGCCTCCGGCAACGACAACCGCACCTCCAGCGGCCACGATTTGGGCAAGACCGAGGCCCTGGAGTGGGCCTTCGGTGACGCGGGTGCCCTCGGCATCAACACCGACGGCTTGTGCCCCGGCTCCTGGACGACGAACGGCATACTCTTCGGCTTCAGCGACGACGAGGATGCCCTCTTGATCATGGATCCGGACAGCGGCGACGCCGTGAAATACCCCTGTTCCTTCGCCACGGTCGACTGCGAGGGCCTGGTCTTCACGACGCGGATCCGCGACGCCTTCGGCGAAGTCGTCTCCGAGCCGTGCGACTGACACACTGTTTCTCGGACTCTCCTGTCAGAACGGCGAGTTGTACGGATTGTGAGCGAACGCCATATACCACCCCATTCGTCATCACTCGGCAACGGCGAGCCGAACGCACCCGATTGAGCGTCCGGGAATAGGCCTGCGCTTGACAGCGGCGGCACACCAAATGGGCACAGTTTTCAACCGACCCGTCGATCGTTCCGACCTATCGAGGGAGGCCGCCCATCCGGGCAATCGGAGCCATGCCGTGCTAGTTGACAAACAAGGCTCGCTTACCAACCTTGTTCTGGCCGCGACGTTGTGGCTGGCGGGCCCGGCTCACCTGGGACATCGGCGCCGACGAGGGCGTGCCGGGGACGGCCCCGCTGCCCCCCAAGATCGTCCGCTGGCAGGAAGTGGAGCCCTGAGCGCGTTGGCGGAAAACTTGAGCGAACGTCCGAGAGCTGTCCGATCCACACATACGAGAGGCACAATCTCTGGGGGGGACCAGATGCGCGCGGCCTATCGACACCATCCACTGTTGCACGTCACGGCAATATCGCTCGTGCTGCTGGCCGGCGCGCGCCGCGCGACGGCGGGTGCCTACACGGAGAAGCACGAGACGTGGACCGCCAGCTCGGCGGCGACCTGGGAGGTCAAGGACCTGAGCGGGGCCCCGTACAACGTGCCCGCGAACGCCGTCGTTGAGATGGCGGTCATGAATTACCACGACAGCGATACGCGGAGCGCCGGCATGCGGGCGGTGGGCTCTTCGCTAGAGCGGCGCGGCGGCGTCCAGGATGCGGATGGCGAGAACGGCGTCGACGTCATCGTCATGCACGTGCAGGCCGACGCAAGCAGCCGGATCGAGCAATACGCACAGGACACCACCGACGTGGAATTCGTCCTCCTTGGCTACTGGGAGGGCGTGGTGTACGTCGAGCGCTTCGACTCATTCACCGCCGGCGCGAACACGTCCTGGCAGGACCAGAACCTCAATACCTACGGCGTCACCGGTGACCAGGTGGTCGAGATCCTCATGGCCAACAGCCACACGTCGAACGGGCGGGAGATCGGCGTTCGGACGGACGGGTCCAGCCTCAACAGTCGACGGCTCGACGTCGCCCCGGACAACGACCCCCCGGTGTGGGTGTCCATGCACGCAGTGGCCGCAGGTGGCAATGCGACCATTGAGGTGTATGCCCAGAACGACGCCGACGTGACCTTCTACCTGGCGGGCTACTGGACCGTGCCGCCGGGGTCGTACACGGAACTCGACGACACGACCGGAGATCCGTCAGGCAACGACAGTTGGGATGACGTCAGCCTTGGGGGCTTCGGTGTGCCCGCTAACGCGGTGGCCGAGATTTCGCTGGGACAGGGGGAGACCTCGGGCGCCAACAGGATGGGCGCGCGCGCCAAGGGCTCTTCCAACAACAACCGGCACTACAACCTCAAGGAGGGCGAAGGCGGATACGTATACGGACGGATGAACGCCCTGGCCGACTCGAATGCGGAGATCCAGCTCTTTCATGACGATGTGAGCCAGGACCACGAGTATCGGCTCGTCGGCTATTGGGACCTGGCCGGGGCGCCGACAATGTCGTCGGCGGCGAACCAGGCCTTCTTCGTAGGCGATGCCCTTACGGCGATGAGCACGGTCACCGTCACCGACGCGAGCACGGCCTCGATCACCGCCGGCAACGACATCCGGCTGCGTATCCCCGCCGGGTTCAACATGACATGGAACAGCGCCGACACGAGCGCGACCATCGGCGGCGCGGCGTCATCGAAGGTCGCGTCAACCGTGAGCTACGAGGACAGCAACGCGACGCTCGTCCTGAACGTGACGAGCAGCTTCGCCGACAGCGACGTCATCACGGTGGCCGGGCTGAGCTTCACGAGCTTCACGGGGAAGTCATCCGCCGCGACACTTCAGCTCGAGATCAACAATGACGACGTCGTCACCGCTACGGACGACAAGACTATCTTTATAGGCGCTCCGACCTACCGGTCGATCGGGACGGACGTCGGTGACCGGTACTCGGTCGGGGATGCATCGACGACAGCCGGATCGGCGATCGTCACGTTCGCCGGCGGCGCCAGCCTGCCCGCCGACGTCGGCATCGGCGACAAGCTCACAATCGGCGGCGTGTCGCCCATCGCATTCGACAACGTCACCGCCCAGACGTTCGGCAACGCGTCCTCGCACAACCTGAATCACGCCATCGGCGGCGGCGGGGAACGCGTGCTGATCGTCATGACCTCGCACGAGACGAACCCGCCGAGAACGATCACGGGCGTCACGTACGACGGGCAGGCGCTGGCGTTCGCCGGCGCCCAGGAAGCGAGCTCCGACACAGGTCTCCGGGTGGAGATGTGGTACCTGCTTGAGGCGAACCTGCCTGCCGCGGGCACCTACCAGACGACGGTGAACTGGTCGGGCTCCGCCCGGCCCGGCATCGCCGTACTGTCACTCGACGGCGTGGCGCAGCAGGCGCCGGAGGCAACCAGCAGCAGCAACTGTAGCGACTGCACGACGATCTCCACGAACATCACCACCCTGACCGACGGCGCCTGGGTCGTCAGCAACGTCGGCAACGGCGAGTCGGGCACGTACACCGGTCACGGTTCGGGCCAGGTCGAGCGATGGGACCAGAATCCCAACAGCGCGGTGCACTCGGGCACCACGCGCTCCGTGGCCACGGCCGGGCTCGTCTCGATCTCAGAGACGGCGTCAGGCCAGGCCAACCGGCAGGCACACTTCGTGGCCGCGTTCGCGCCGGCGTTCGTGCCCGACCTGTACATCCTCTCTCGCGACTCGGCGACCGAGGTCACCGTCCAGCAAAACGCGACGAGCTCGCTGAGCAACCAGACCTACAGGATTGAGCGTGCCTACTACACGATGCAGTCGTGGGAGGAAGACCGCCAGGGCGACCTGGTCGCGGGCACCCGCCGCGAGGTCGGCGTGTGCTACAACGACGGCGTCTTCACCGACCGGCTGGTGATAAGCGGCTCCACGACCGACGTCAAGTACTACATGGCCCTGACCGTAGCGGCCGGCGAGCGGCACAACGGCGTGAGGAACTCCGGAGCCC
>SMVA01296075.1_pt1 | contig 11552 bp, 12 predicted proteins | sample 2456451 | NCBI WGS metagenome assembly SMVA01 (sample SAMN11095933, study PRJNA526329) | marine sediment metagenome | biome: Marine sediment; feature: Surficial sediment; material: Deep marine sediment; isolation source: Hadal surficial sediment | place: Pacific Ocean | collected 2014-05 | depth...
AGGGGAGCCGGAAAATTGTATATAAAGGCCTGGAGACGGTGCGTACCGACTGGACCGAACTGGCCCGGCAATTTCAGCAAACGCTATATCGGCTGATTTTCGATGGCGAGGAATACCAGACCTATGTGCGCAAGCTGGTCGATGATTTAAACAATGGCTTGCTCGACGAGCAACTGGTTTACCGCAAGCGGCTGCGCAAGAAACTTTCCGAGTATCAGAAAAATATTCCGCCGCACGCGCAGGCGGCCATCAAGGCTGAGGCGCAGTTTCAGCGACAGGGCTTGCCATCGCGTTATCGCAACAAGAGCTGGATCGAATATGTGATTACCCCTGGCGGGGCGCAAACCCTGGAATGCCAGACCGACAAGCTTGATTATGAACACTACCTGGAAAAGCAGTTGACCCCGATTGCAGACACTATTCTAAATGCGATCGGTGCCTCGATGGAAGACATTACAGGTCAGCAGCAGGATTTATTTCAGGCAAACGCGCCGCCGGAGTCAGCAAGCTGACTCCGACAAAGCGCTATAATCATATCAGTCGCGCAGATACATCATGTCGCCACCGGGGGCGGCGGTGTGACAGGCAATACAACCTTTGGGCTTACCTTTTGCGACCTTGCCGGCGAGCTTCATGCCTTTTGGGTTGACATCCAGACTACCATCGGCCTTGAACTTCGCCCAGAACCAGTCCTGGGTTTCTGGGTCGTAGCCGGGGCGTTTTAACATCACGGTTACCGCTTTCAGGTACTTGGCCCGGTCATTGGAGACAGTCGCTATACTGACACCCTCACCACCATAATTACGCTTGATTAAAATCTGGTGAAGATGGCCGTCTATCGCTATCTGAGCTTCGAAAGTGTCGAGGATGGCGCCATGCGGATGCTGACCCTTATAAGGCCGCGACTGGATACTGCCTTTACCCGCAAAGCCTGCGTCCATCATAGTACTCCATAATTTTTTGGCGTAGGCTACGTCCTCGTCCCCACCAAAAGGTGCTGCTGCATTGACACTCCCTGTCAAAAAAACCAGTGCTCCGATGAACATTAATTTTATTGCTTTCATTTGGATTCCCCCAGGTTTTTAAAATGTTGCAGTCGGTTGGACAGCCACAAGCCATGGAGGTTGCATCAGTTTTTGAAAATAGACTATTTTTCTGGCATCGACCTGAATTGGGGCCAACCATTTGCCGGAAATCTGAAGGCGTCGAATTTCACCCTCATTTTCCAGATCGAACAGGATCAAACGCTGATCCTGGTCACTTAACAACAGGAATCCGGGCCGCGCAGGATGCATGTTCAGGTCCCGGGTCACCAGGGTTCGATGCCACATCTGGCTCAAGTTATCCAGCCTGAACGCGGATAATCCACCACCGCGGTCGGAGCGATAAATGATCTGCCCGTATCGATAGATATCCTTTGGTTGAACGCTGCCGCTCAAGCTACCGACTATCTTCCCCATCGGTGACTGCAGGATCAGCGTGCTGCCATCGAACAGGTTAAATGCAATCCGGTTGTGACCGATGTTCACCGGGCTGAAAACGTGCTCCTGCGTGGTTGTGATCTCCTTGACCAGGCGGCCGTCGGCGATGTTTATCGAATAGGCCTTGTGCGCCTGTCCACCACTCCACAGCAGCCCCGATTCTGCGTCGACCGCCGGCGAATAAATCCATCCGGGAAATTGCCTGCGCCAGTTAATTTTGCCGTCCCCGGGATCGATAGAGTAGAGTTCGCCGTGGATGCTGCCGGCGAATACCTGGCCGGAAACGACGGGGCTGAAAATGCTCCGCTGTTTTTCAATATGCCAGGCGACCGCTCCATTGTCGGGATTTAAAGCATAGAGCCCCTGGGTACTGCCGACCAGTATCAGCTCTCCGCTGGAAACGGGTGCGAAGGTCTCTACACCGGTCAGGCTGGACCACAGCTTTTCGAGGGTTTCCAGGTCGAATTTATGTACGCCCTGCTCGGACACATACAGAGCATTGTCTAGCAGTAACGGGTTTGCCGGCTCTGCTGCTGGCGATAATCGGGCGATCAGTAGCAGGCAGATTGCGCTCAGCAACTTCAGACTACGGTTTGACATGACAGCTTTATCCTGGGGGTAACTGGTCGTGCTTTGGTAATGGCTCGACTTCCTCGCGCCAGTCAGCACGGTCCTGCCAGAAAATATTCTGTGTGGGCCTGATGCCCGGGTCTTGATCCAGGGTGCCGGCGGGGATAACCATTGCGCGGCCGCTTTTGGCCAGCCAGGGGAGCGACGAGCCACATTTCGTGCAGAAACAGGTGGCGAAATGCTTCGCCTCGGGATGTTCGAAACGGCCCACCATATCTTCGCCGCCGAGCCACTCGAACTGCTTTGGATCGACAATAATATTTGCCGCGTGAGCGCTACCGGTAAACTTGCGACATCGCGAGCAGTGGCAATACTGAAATACATATTCGGGGCCATGGTACTGGTAGCTGACGGCCTGGCACAGGCAACTGCCCTTGATGTTCTCGTTCATGGTGCTCTCCTTTCATTTTTCACAGTGTAGCCAGTAAACCGGGTGCCAATACGGTGATAATCGAATTAAAGGTCGGTTCCGATAGTTTCTGCTCAAATAACTTCTCGTGGCGAATTTCAAATACGCCCGCACGGATTGAGACATAGGTTTGCTGGCTGCGTTCATCGACAAATTCGATCAGGTCGATCTTGTTGATGCACTGGCGAATAAAACCGAGGTTGTTTTCGACTTTCAGCGTCTCCACCGCAGGCATGACCAGCTCCGGGCTGGTAGCGAGCGTATTGATTCGCTGGTAGCGTTCGATATCGATAAACGCGGCCGGTTGATACAGCTGCATCTTGCCCTGGGTACCCCGGGCAATCAGTTTGGGGTAGGTTCCCTTGGCGACGCTGTTGTCGAGAAATTCAAAAAAATAGCGGGGCTTGTCGTTGGCAAGCCACTTGAAAAGCAGCTTGGGCATGCCTGCATAGGCTTCGATGCAATGGCCCAGAAAGTCTTCCACGGCCTTATAGCGGCCACGGACCAGGCCTCGTTCAACCCCGTTCGACGGTCACCGCGGGCGGCGCCACGATAAAATACATGTACATGGTGTCGATGTAGCGCACATAGGTCTTATGCAAAACACTGGTGACTTTTTCGCTGGCAAAACTATCGAAGCGAAAACGATCGACCATCAGGTGCGGGATCGAATTACGCTGTTCGGCCTTGTCCCGTATATGGTGGTCGAGCTTGGTATCGATAATATTGACCTCGTGGCTGGTAAACCTGCCGGCGTACTTGTAGCTGTCGCCGAGCGCTTCGTAGTCGAGTAGCAAACGCCGCCAGATATCCGGGCTTATGGTGCCGTATCCCTGCGCATCGAAGCCCAGGTGAGCCATCATTTCCTGTAGCATCGGGCGCAACGAACTTTTTCCCGCGGCCGACGCCCCCTTGAGGCTGATCAGTATGGGGCTTGCGGCGTCCTCAATCTGTGCATAGCCCTCGTCCCCGATAGCCTGCTGCACCAGTTTTCCAACCATTTTCCCGATTTTACGACTGCCGAGGTAATTGCAGGCATGGTTGACGCAGATTGGTTGCAGATAGCGGGGGTCGTTGCCAATAAATCCTCGCGTGGTGGCGATAGCCCCGAGCACCCGGTAGAGGCTGCGAAACATGGCCGCGTACAGCTCGTCGTCTGCGTTCAGACCGCGTTGTTTGAAAGAATTGATCAAATCGAATTCGCGTTCCTGCCGGGTTTGTGAGGGCGCACCGGGGGGCTTCTTTTTAGGTACGAGGCGCGACCAGAAAGATTGCGCCTGTGTTTGCCTGGGGGCCTGATGCCGTATCAACGCCTGCTCGAGTTCGGCCAGGGTAATTTCCTCGATCCTGGCGCGCATGGTTTCGTAGCTGTGCTCGATTTGCATCAGCTTCGGGATCAGGTATTTGCTAAAAATATTTTTCGCGATATGACGGAAATTGATTCCCAGGTCCTCTTCGGATTCGCCTTCGAGAATCACGATATCGGCGTTCACCTGTACGATAAGCGCGTGTAGCGCCAGGCGGTGCGGTTTGAAACTTATCAGCTCGGTGGGGTTGAGACCCGTTTCTCGCGCCAGTTCTTTGACCTGTTCGAAGCTAGTGAATACATTTCCAGGGTTGTAAATGGTTTCCAGCTCGCGATAGACCTGGGGTATTTCCGACTCGATACCGGGATTCCAGGCAGAATAGGGTGGATTTCTCATGCGACGGGTAATTCGATCAATGGCCTCTAGTCGGGTTATTATCGCAGCATGTATTCGAAATACGAAACGCTCGAGGGTATATGGCTGGAACGCCTGAGCTGGGTCGAGGCCGAGACCCTGTTCAAGCAGGACAGGATAGTGGTCATTCCGCTGGGTGCGGCGGCCAAGGAGCACGGGCCGCATTTACCGCTCAATAATGACGCCCTCATAGCCCAGTGGCTCGCCGAAGAAGTGGCACAGGCCCTGCCGGTGATTATCGCACCCCCGGTGAACGCTTCGTTTTACCCGGCATTTGTTGAATACCCCGGCTCGATCAGCCTGCGCTTCGAGACCGCGCGGGACCTGCTGGTCGACATCTGCAGCAGCCTCGCCGCGCAGGGTGCAAAAAGATTCTATGTGCTCAACACCGGGGTTTCCACCGAGGCACCGCTGGCACAGGCGAGAACCCTGCTGTCACAACAGGACATCCGTTTCGAATACCTGCAATTGGGGACAGCACTGCAATCGATGCCATCGGGGTTGCTGAAACAATCCCGTGGCGGTCATGCCGATGAGCATGAAACTTCACTGATGCTGCATATTGCGCCACAGGTGGTCGATATGGATAAGGCGGTAGACGATGGCGCGACCGGTGACGGGCATCTTAGCCGCGTCGAGGGAGGCGGAATTTACACGCCTTCCGGCGTTTACGGGCAGGCGACGCTGGCCACTGCTGAAAAAGGCAGGGCGGTGGCAACAGCGCTTTTGGACCAGGTTTTACAAGATATCGGAAAAATGTTTTAACCTGAAAATTCTATAAACTTTTACGCTAGTCCGAACCATTCATGAAATGTCCGGGCAAGAGAGTTCCGAGGAGCCAGAAATGTTGACAGCCACGCAGAGAATCCGTGTCGAATGGGCACATTGTGATCCCGCCGGGATCATTTTCAATCCACATTACTACATGTGGATGGATTCGGGCACGCACGCGTTATTACAGGTGGCGGGGTTTGATCTGATCGGGCATAGCCGTAACGACGAATTATTTCGGGGTTGTCCGCTGGTTGCCAGCAACATGGCCTTCAGTCGCCCGCTTTATTTCGGTGATGTTACGCTGTGTACCACGCGCGTGGAGCGCTTCGGCAATACTTCGTTTGTGGTTTCCCACGAGTTCCGCCAGGGTGATAATCCCGATCCGGTAGCCACCGGCAAGGAGGTCAGAGTCTGGGGATACTCGGATGCCGAGGACCCGGCAAAACTGGTTGCGCGGGCGATGCCCGAAGAGGTGAGGGCGATGTTATCGGTAGACAAAACCGTTGACGTTACCGTTTAATGCCCCGATCTGCCTGGAATTCCCAACAGGTCAATATAACGAGAAAATTATCATGGTCACATTCATCATTTTACTCAATGTCAAGAGCAACAAGATCACAGAAATTGCGGAGCAACTGGCTGGCCTGCCCGAAATTTCAGAAGTCTATTCGGTTACCGGTAACTATGACCTGGTAGTGATCGTGCGTACCCGCAGCAACGACGACGTGGCGGAACTGGTAACCAATCGCCTGGGGATGATCGACGGCATCGAGCAAACCGATACCATGCTGGCGTTCAAAGCCTTCTCCAAGCATGATCTGGAATCGATGTTCTCGATCTAGCCCGAACATTTCATAAATATGCTCGCGCCCGCTAGTTGCCGCCCGGGTCACGTTGTTCTCTCCAGAACCCCAGTTTTTGCTGTGCCACCCGGTCTGAATAACTGAACAATACGGACTCGACATCGGCTTCATGGACGATCCATTTCCAGCTCGGCGCGACAAAAATATCGCGCGGGCCCCACTCGAAAATCTGTCCATCGATGGTCGTCCTGCCGCTGCCCTCGGTGGCGACAAATACGGTCGCGTCGGTACCGCGATAGGGGGTCGATTCGAATCCTGCGGGCAACAGTTGCAAGAAGGCCGCTATCGTCGGCATGGCGAAGCCGCCATCGGCGGGATTCACGTAGCGCATCTTCAGGCCGTGGCATGGATCCCATTCCTGTTGTTGTTTCATCGTTTCCAGCGCCTCGCGCGAACGCGCGTAGGGGTAGTTGAAAATCGGCGAGACCAGGTCATGTTGCCGGTAATCCACCGGCAGCATGTTGGCGCCGTAACGCGCCAGACTGTCCCCCGTCTGGCGGCTAAGCGGCTGTTCATCGACGCCGTAACCCTCGGCGAAGGAAGCGTCAAACAAGCTCGCCATCGGTATATCGAGGCCGTCCAGCCAGATCATCGGCGTATCGCTGTGGTTACCGTGGTCGTGCCAGGCCCAGGGCGGGGTGATAACAAAATCGCCAAACTCCATGATGGTACGTTCGCCATCGACACTGGTATGTGCGCCCGAACCGTCCAGCACAAAACGCAGTGCCGACTGGCTATGGCGATGCGCGGGCGCCACTTCACCGGGCTTGACCAGTTGCAGTCCCGCATATAGCGAGGTGGTGATTTTAGACTCACCGCGCATCCCCGGATTTTCCAGAATCAGCACCCGGCGTTCGGCTTCCTGCGCGGTAATCAGGTCACCGGCTTCGAGCAGCCATTGCCGGGCCTGGTCGAATTTCCACAGATTGGGCAGGCAATTGCTCTTCGGCTGCGGGGTGATGATGTCCGCAAACACTTCCCACAGGGGTGTATAGGCCAGGCGGTCGATTTTCTTGTAGAACGCGAGCCGTGCGGCTGTCGCTTCGGGTTTTTCGGTCAGGGACATGGGTCACTCCAGGTAGTTCAGTTATCCAGACCGGTGCCAGCGTATAACCATTCCAGCTTGTCATACCATTGCTCCGGGCTCAGCTTCGACATGATATGGCTGCGCACTTCGGCAATCGCACCCTGTGGATGATAAATATAATCGCCGATCAGGCGAGAATCGAGTTGCACCCGCGCGGTACGTACCCGGCGCTGGCGCATGTATTGATCGAGTGCAGTCTCGACGTCATCCCGGTGCTGTGCAAACATGTGACCGAGACAGACCGCGTCTTCCAGCGCCATGCAGGCACCCTGGGCAAAATACTGCAGCATCGGATGCGCAGCGTCGCCCAGCAGGGCGACCCGGCCCTCGACCCAGTCCAGGATCGGCTCGCGGTCGCATAACACCCACAGCTTCCAGTCTTTGCCGTGTTCGATGATTTGCCGTGCGCGCGGACAAATATGTTCGAATCCCTGGCGCACTTCGTGCTGGCTTGCCGGTTTGCCCGCAACCGCTTCCTCGACATCGTTGTGGTAGGTCACCACCAGGTTGAAAAGTTTCCACCCCTTCAATGGATAATGCACGATATGACATTTCGGGCCGGCCCACAGGGTCGCCGCGTTCCAGCGCAGCTCCGTCGGCATTTGCTCGGTGGGGATAACCGAGCGGTAAGTGCTATGCCCGGAGACTCGTGGCGCGCCGTCGCCGACCAGTTGTTGACGAATATCCGAGTGCAGGCCGTCGGCGCCGATCAGGGCACGACCCTGAAGCTGTTCCCCGTTTTCGCAGTGCACCCGCACCGAATCACCATCCTGTCGGTACTCCTTGACCGCGTGGCTGGTACGCAAATCGATCAGATCGATGCCACGGCAGGCATCGAGTAATACGCCGTGCAGATCGGCACGATGCACAACCGCGTAGGGGTTGCGGAAACGTTTGCGGAATTCTTCATCCAGCGGGATAGTGGCGATAGGTTCCCCATCGACCGCGTCCATCAGGCGCAGGCTATCGATATATACCGCCCTGGCGCGGGCCTCGTCACCGACGCCGAGCTTGTCGAAACAGTGAAACGCGTTCGGACCGATCTGAATACCGGCGCCGATCTCGCCCAGCTCGGCGGAGCGTTCGAGCACCATCGAAGCCACGCCCTCGCGCGCCAGCGCCAGCGCCGCGGCCAGCCCGCCGATACCACCACCGGCGATGATCACCGGGAGCGATATCATCGTACGCATCCAATTTGTCCAGCTGTTCTCATTATGATTTCGAGGGTTGAAGTATTAATCAGTATGGTGATCATTATACTGATTAATAATTTAGATTTAGTGGCCGCTAGAGTGTGCGTGCCAGGTTTACTTTGCTGCCGGAAATAAAGGTAAAACTATGCAGAGGTATAACCGCCTGGGAAAAAACATCGATGCACTGGGTGTTGCAACTTTAAAGTCACGGTTTCAGGTAATTGTGTATGATGTCGTGCTTACCCGTTCTGAGCGAAACCGTGGTTGATGATTAATTTAAAACCTCGTACCAGGTACCTGATCGTCATTTCGCTGCTGCTGTTAGTGATTGCAGGCATGTGGTTCTATCAGGCCTTATACGGTTCCACCGGTGAGGCGTTAAGACGCGCCGAGAATTTTCTGTTCACGCGCAGAGCCGTGTCAGAACTTGGCGAACAGGGCAGTAGCCGGTATTTTTTCGTCACCAATCGTAACCAGGAAAATGATGATGAAATACTGGAAAACCGTTTTGGCAGTGAGCGCGGCGCCGAACTCAAGTTTGGCATTTTCGATGCCTCGATAGAGCCCAGTGTCGGGCTTGGCATGTTTATCAATCCGAGCGAGTGGTTCCAGAACGAAGAAATTGTGGTCAGCAATACGAAATCCTTGCCACAAGCGGTGTTTGTCGAAAAACTTCGAGAACAGGTAGAGGCTTCACCGCTTCGCTCTCTGCTGATTATAGTTCACGGTTTCAGGGAAAGATTTCCTTCCGCCCTGCGCAAGACTGTTTTTGTTGGGCACATACTCGACATTAATACACCGGTTATGGTATTTGACTGGCCCGGTGATCAGGGCTCATCCCTGCGTGGTTACCGAAATGCGCACAGGGTTGCCACCGAGTCGGGTGCCGAGTTGGCAAAAACGATCGAACTGATAGTGAACCATGTCAAGCCGGAAAAACTCTGGCTGATCGCAAACAGCATGGGCGGCCAGGTTGTTGTCGGGGCGTTCAGCCATTTGTACCAGAACCCTGAATTTGCCGACGCAGATATCGAATTTGAAGATGTGATTCTGACCGCGCCAGACGTTAGCCGGGAAGCGTTTGACAACCAGTTCAAGAAAGAAATTACCAGCCTTACGCGTAACCTGACCGTCTATGTATCTTCGAATGACCGCGCACTGGTGATGAGCCGTCTCATCAATTTCGGCGACAGCCGACGCGGCGAGAGTACCCTGAGTACCGATATGCTGGCCGAAGCCGCGAGCATCTCTGAACTTATCGACCCGGACAGCGAACTGGTTACCCTGGTAGATGTTACACCGGTCAACCGCACTCGTAACTTTCACAATTTCAGCCTCGAAACACCGGAGTTTTTCGACGACCTGTACCTGCGGCTGATTAATGAGAAAACGCCTCACAGCCGCGCACTTTACAGTTTGCAGACCCAGCAAGGTACGACCTACTGGGTGCTGACACCGGGACGCTAGCCAGATAACAATTACCATGACTGAACTCAATCGAAAGTATTTATCGCGACGCATAACGCTATTTCGCTTAATTTTTGTTACCGCTACGCTTAGCCTTCTGCAAAGCTGCAGCAGCGCACAACTCTACCCCTGGCATACGCAAAAGTTGACCGAGGAATTCACCGTAGAGAAAGCTGATGAAGTCAAAACATTTGCCGATTACCTTGCGCTCGAAGACCGGTTGTTCAAACAACTGGATGAAAAAGTCTACGCACAGAGCGAAACCGGGCCTGAATACAGGCTCGATCGCTACAGCACGGGAAGTGCCGCCGATCCCCGCAAGCTGGAGACCAACTGGAACCGCAGTTTCGAGCTAACTACCGAGCAACCCCGTGGCGGGGTCCTGCTGTTGCACGGCATGTCCGACTCGCCCTATGCGCTGCGCACCCTCGGGAAAGCGCTCCACCGGAAAGGATTCTGGGTGGTTGGCATGCGTATGCCCGGGCACGGCACGGCGCCCTCGGGCCTTAGGTACATCGATCGCCATGACCTGGCTGCCGCGGTGCGGATAGGTATGTCGCATCTCGACAACAAGGTAAATGGTAAGCCGGTGCACATGGTTGGCTATTCCACCGGTGCGCCCCTGGCCGTGGAATTCGCGCTCGATGCGCTCGATGAAAAAAGTTCACCGGTACCGGCGAGCCTGGTACTGGTCTCGCCAGCCATCGGTATTCATGGTGCAGCCGGCGCCGCCAGTTTCAAGGACAGCATGTCGAACCTGCCGGGCCTGGGTAGATGGGCGTATTTAAATTTACAACCCGAGTTCGATCCTTTTAAATATAACTCCTTCGCGACCAATGCCGCAGACATCGTGCATACACTGACACGTTCGGTCGCCAGCCGACTTCAGCAGCGTGCTGCCGCGAACCCTGATGTCATCCTGCCACCGACTATTGTTTTCAAGTCAACAGTCGATGCGACGGTTACTACGAATGCAGTCATCGATAGCCTCCTTATTCGCTTGCATGCCAATCGCCACGAACTCGTGCTGTTCGATATCAACCGCTATGCCGTTGCCACCAGAATGCTGATAGACGATCCGGCTCCCCTGACCGACAGGGTTATGCATGCCGACGACCTGCCGTTTGCCGTTACCCTGGTAACCAATGAGAACCCACAGACAACTCAGGTCATCAGCCAGTATAAGAAACCTTTCTCCGACGAGGTTTCGAACACGCGTGAGCAGGGTGTATCCTGGCCACCGGGTATCGTATCTCTATCTCATGTCGCACTTCCCATCGCCCCGGACGATCCACTGTATGGCCGGCGCGCGCCGGATAATGATGATTTCATCTTTCTCGGGCAAATGGCTATTCAGGGCGAACTGGGTTTATTACAAATACCCACCGACTGGATGATACGACTGAGGTACAATCCTTTTTACGACTATCTCGAAAGCCGCATGCTCAAGTGGATCGATGCAACGGGTAATGAATAAATGCCGCCTGCATCACCGAGAGCAGACTTGCGCGGATCAGGAAATTCTGGCGGACCGCCCCGGCATGACCAGGTTTCACAGGAATAGAATGCGGGCTAGTGACACCGCAATGGAAAGGGGGGCGTACAAGCACTCCCTAGTTTTGTTAGCATACGCAGCCCTGCGTTAATAGAGTTATCGGGTCTTCCCGACCGAAGGACAAGGTTTGTGAGTAATCAATTATCCCGGATTTTCAAAGAACCGCTGATACAGTTTCTAATCATTGGTACCTGTATTTACGGTGCATATGCACTTTTTGGCGTAGCCCAGGACGATTTTCGTGACACCACTATCCGGGTGGATTCAAATCGCATTAACGCGATGATCAGCCAATGGGAAAAACGCTGGAGTCGCTTGCCTACGCGCAAGGAAATGGACGGCCTTATCCAGGCATATATTCGCGAAGATGTG
>SMVA01332988.1_pt1 | contig 11552 bp, 10 predicted proteins | sample 2456451 | NCBI WGS metagenome assembly SMVA01 (sample SAMN11095933, study PRJNA526329) | marine sediment metagenome | biome: Marine sediment; feature: Surficial sediment; material: Deep marine sediment; isolation source: Hadal surficial sediment | place: Pacific Ocean | collected 2014-05 | depth...
ACATACATCATGACCGTCAAGCGGATGATCTCGGGCGATGTCTTGAAATAACGGAATGGATTTTTCATCCCGGGACGCTACGAGACGTGCTTTCGGCGCTCAAGCAATTTTGCTCTGACACTGCCGTCCAACGATGTGGGGCCACCTCACTCGGCTGACGAATGCGCACAGCAAGAAATTCGAGAACCACTGCCACATGGTTGCCCTCTACACGGTCTGGTACAACTTCGCCAGGATCAACAGCGCCGTTCGCATGGCCCCCGCAATGGCGGCGGGGATTTCTGATCGGCTCTGGGATATGGCAGACATCGTTAAGCTGATCGACGATGCCGCGCCTAAGTCCGGCTCGCGCGGTCCTTACAAGAAACAAATTTCAAACTGAGACAGTGCCCTATAATCAGTTAACTTGACAATGCCCACACCGGCGCTCCGCGCGCTTGTTGGACCGACGCCCTCTCCATGTTTGGCTATATTCAATGAGTTTCGGACACCAGCACATCGATGACAGTCTGCCGGGTCAAAGTTCCGACGGGCTGGCCGTTGGTGTTCACTACGGTGACATCTCCACCGCGAGCCATTACGACGGCCGCAATATCGCCGATCTTCGCGTGCTCCGGCACTGAGATGGACGCGCTGACAGCCTCCTCGGGCAATGCTGTAACCATGACCGATTTTACCGAGAGCACCTTGGAGCGTGAAATTCCCTTGGTGAATTCCTCCACGTAGTCCGTCGCGGGATTGAGCACCAGCTCCTCGGGCGTGCCGATCTGAACAATCTTGCCATCCTTCATGATGGCGATGCGATCAGCCAGTCTGATTGCCTCGTCAAAATCGTGAGTGATAAAGACGATCGTCTTGCGCAACACGCTTTGCAGGCGCATGAATTCATCCTGCATTTCGCGACGGATGAGTGGGTCAAGGGCGGAGAAAGGTTCGTCAAGAAACCAGATGTCGGGTTCCACGGCCAGCGAACGAGCAATGCCGACCCGTTGTTGCTGACCGCCCGATAGTTCCCGCGGGTAATAGTTCTCACGGCCCTGGAGCCCCACCAGTTCGATCATCTCCAGCGCACGCTGTTCGCGCGCCCGTCTATCAACACCCTGGATCTCCAAGGGAAACGCGACATTTCCAACCACCGTCAGGTGTGGCAACAAAGCAAAGTGCTGAAACACCATGCCCATCTTGTGACGCCTGATTACGTTCAGTTCCCGTTCCGACATGGCCTGCAGGTTCTGCCCATCAAACATCACATAGCCGGCAGTCGATTCAATCAATCTTGAAAGACAGCGTACCAGTGTGGACTTGCCGGAACCGGACAGCCCCATGATAAGGAAAATCTCGCCCTCGCCGATTTCTAACGTCGCATTGCGCACAGCGGCGATCAGTCCCGCTTCGTCCAGCGCTTCCGGCGAAGGGGCGTTACCATGCCGTGCCAGAAACCGGCTGGCGTTGTTGCCGAATAGCTTCCAGACGTTGTGGCATGAGAGTTTTATCTTTCTCTCTGCCGTATTCGTACCATCGGTCTTTGCGCTTGTCATTTCGACTTTAGCCGTCTTCACTTATGGCTGGACTGAAAGTATCTCAACGTTGCTCGTGTCATTCTCTTCCTTTGAAGCCACGATCACCGAAACGCCCAAGTCCCGGATCGCGCCGACCGTATTTTCATCCCGGCAATCCGTTATCAGCACGTCGACCCTCGATGCCGGAATGGCGGTCATACGGTCACGTTGCCCAAGCTTACGCGCCGTCGCCAGCACAACCGTTTTCGCCGCCCTATTGTTCATAATACGTGCGATCGTTGCATCGGCTTCATAGGAATACGTCAATCCTTCACTTGCGGAGAACCCTTCGGCGGCGAGGAATGCTGTATCAGCATTGATTGCAGACAACATCTGTTCGACAAAATCACCGGCGGTCCCGAGTGTTCTATGCCGTACCAAGCCGCCGGCAAGATAGGCGTTAATTCTAGGATTTTCCGACAGCATTGTCGCGATGTTTACACCGGGCGTGGCCACGGTTAGTGACATGTCCGATGCCACCAGTTCACGGGCAAGCGCCAGTACCGTCGATCCATCGTTCATGAACAATGTTTGATCGGGCTCGATCAACTCGAAGGCGGTACGCGCGATAAACCGCTTTGCATCAAGATCGATTTGTTCACGTAATGCAAATGCCTGATCGGCGCCACGGGGTGCCGTGACCGTTGCGCCACCATGTGTTCGTCGGACCGAGCCGTCCTCTTCGAGAATCGTCAAATCACGTCGGATCGTCGCGACAGACACGTCGAGATCGCGAGCCAGGGCTTCAACCGCCACCGTGCCATCCATGAGAAGTTGCCGTTGAATCGCAGCGCGGCGGGCCGATGGGTTTCGATTTCTGCTGGTCATGGGGTCTTGTAGCACGAGAAAAACAATCATTCATCCCCAATAAACGATCAAAAACAACAGGAATTATGATTGTAATCTATCGTTTTTGCCATTAGCGTAGCCTCTGCCGTTGTAAAACAATCGGCTTCGCGAGTCATTTCGCGCAAGCGCACAAACACTAGGGAGGAATGAAATGCTTAGCAGTATTCGAGATTGGGCGGTTGGCGTCGTCATGTTGGGACTGGCGGTTGGCGGCATCGGGATGACTGCCGCCGAAGCAGGTGTTCCAGAATCGAAGGAGCCCATCAAAGTCGTCATGATGGGTTACTCCGGCGATAACATTATCATGTTCATTTACGGAGAACTGATCAAGAAGCTCGGCTACAGCGTTGAATACACACCCGCTGACTACATCGGCCAATTCACGGGCGTTGCTGCCGGCGATCTTCACATTGCGTCCCCGGGTTGGGATACAACAGCCAAGGCTGTGCTTGCTGACGCGTTTGCATCTGGCAACGTTCTCAACATGGGGGACATAGGTATCGCCGTTAATGAAGACTGGTGGTATCCGCTATATGTAAAAGATGACTGTCCCGGCCTGCCTGACTGGAAAGCCTTGCTTGAGCCCGATTGCGTCGAGGCGCTTTCGGTGCCCGAGACGGAACCCAAAGCCCGGTTCCTCAGTGGACCGATTGAGTGGGGCGGCACGGACCCAGAGCGTATCGCCGCAATGGGTCTCAACTTCGAAGTCATCAATGCCGGTAGCGATGGCGCTCTTGCCGCTGATTTGGTCGCGGCGATCAAGCGTAAACAGCCGATCATCGCCTGGTCATGGGAGCCATACTGGATTCCCGCACTTTATCCGGGCGAATTCGTAACATGGCCGGAATATGATGATGCCTGTTATGACGATCCGTCATGGGGCATGAACTCTGCCATGACCCACGATTGTGGCCGGCCCAATGGTTTAATGTGGAAGGCTGCATGGGCTGGTGGCGAAGCGATTTGGCCAAAGGCTTATGACGTTTGGCGTAAATTCAAGCTGGATGCAAAGACGGCCGGCGAATTGGTGTACAAGTCCGACGTTGACGGGATGGACACCAAGGCAGTCGCTGAACAGTGGATTGCCGAGAACGAGAGCATCTGGAAAGCTTGGCTCAAGTAGGCCTCTCCCGTGCCAGGATAACGGCTGTGATCGGGACCACGTCTCGATCACAGCCTAATCCTGTATATTCCCTTGCTTCACTGTGGAAATTTCGGGAACGATAAAACAGTAATCGGCCGAATCCAGGGAACCAGCCCATGACAGCGATGAAGTTGGCGTATAACACCTCATCGCTGCGATTAAAACCGAGCGTAGTATTCATTCTTCTGAGCATTTTTTCGATTTTTCTAATTGAATATCAGTCAGCGACACTGGCGTGGGCCAACGAATATCCCCGTTCGTGGGTTATCCCATTCAGTAAACACCTGTCGGCGACCATCAAGTGGCTGCTGAACGACGCCGATCTTGGATTCTTCACCTTCAAGGAATTCACCCGCGCTATTGGCGCCTTGCTTGATGCCCCAACGCTGTTTCTCAAGAAACTGCTGGTAACCGGTTTCAAAATTGACGGTGACAGCGGCACGGTGTTGCAAATCCCGCCCTTGTCATGGCTCGGCGTAACGATCGGCTTTGTGTTACTCGGCGCGTCTCTTGGCGACCGGCGCCTGACCGGTTTTGTGCTTCTTTCATTTCTCTATGTCGCGCTTATCGGTCTTTGGGACAGCACGATGTTGACGCTCGCGTCGATAATCGTCGCCGTCTTGATCGGCATTGTTGCCGGCATGCTGCTGGGTATAGCGGCCTTCAAATGGGTGATCATGGATCGCATCCTGACACCTGTGTTTGACTTCATGCAGACCATGCCGGTGTTCGCCTATCTGGTGCCCGCGTTGATGATGTTTGGCTATGGCCCGGCCGCTGCCATGGTGGTCACGCTGATCTATGCCATGCCGCCCATGGCGCGCGTGACCAAGATTTCCCTGACTCAGGTGAGTAGTGAAACCGTGGAATTCGGCCGCATGGCGGGATGCTCTTCCACGCAACTGACATGGAAAGTTATGATTCCATCCATCCGACCGCGTCTGATGGTCGGCGTTAACCAAGTGATCATGCTGACCCTGAACATGGTGATTATCGCGTCGCTCATTGGCGCGGGCGGTCTGGGGTTCGATGTGTGGCAAGCGCTCAAGGCGCTTCGTATCGGTCAGGGCGCCGAGGCTGGAATCGCGATTACCCTCGTCGCCATCGTGCTGGATAGACTCAGTCAGCGATACGCGGCGCGCAGACCCGTTCACCGCGATTCTGCGCCATCTTTTTTCGAACGATACAGGTTGTTGATCACCATCGCGGTCCTAGCCATCGGAACAACCGCCGTCGGACACTGGGTTCCCGCGGTTTCTCAGATTCCCGATTCCTGGACATTCAGCACCGGAAAGTTCTGGGACAATATCATCGATTGGATCAACATCAATCTGTATGAATACATCGACGGCTTCCGCCGCTTCTTTTTCATTTATCTCCTAAAACCGTCCAAGAGTTTCATGTTGTCGTTGCCATGGCTTGGAGTTGTTCTCGTCATTTCCGCCATTGGCTATCATTTGGGACGGCTGCGCTTGGCGATCCTCTGCGCCGTGCTAGTTTCGTTCATCGCCATGGTCGGGTTGTGGGAAAAGGCCATGATCTCGGTGTACCTCGTTGGTGTTTGCGTATTTCTGGCGAGCATTGTCGGCATCCCCATCGGCATAATTTCAGCGCAGAATGATCGCGTTCATAACGTTGTTCTGGTGGTCATAGATACGCTGCAAACGCTGCCGTCCTTCGTCTACCTCATCCCGGTAATCATGCTGTTTAGTGTTGGCGAGTTCTCCGCAATGATTGCCGTTGTGATGTACTCAATCGTGCCGGCAATTCGCTATACGGATCACGGTATCCGGCAGGTTCCGCCCCATCTAATCGAGGCCTCCCGCGCCATGGGCTGCACGCGAATGCAAATTTTGAAACGAGTCCAACTGCCATTGGCGCTCCCGGACATCATGCTCGGCGTAAACCAGACTCTGATGATGGGCCTCAGCATGCTGGTGATCACGGCTCTGGTGGGGACACGTGACCTTGGTCAGGAAACCCTTATCGCCCTGTCAAAAGTCGATCCGGGACGTGGTGTTACAGCGGGAATGTGTGTCGCGTTTATCGCCATCACGGCCGATCGTCTGATCAACGCGTGGGCGCGTAGGCGCAAATTGGAGTTCGGTCTCGATGCCGCACGTCAGCTCTAACCCTCGGGCCGTCGTCATCGGCGGCGGGGCGACCGGGTGCGGCGTTGCCCGTGACCTGATTTTGCGGGGATTCAGTGTCACCCTTGTCGAGTTTGGCGATCTGGGTTCCGGTACCAGCAGCCGCTTTCACGGCATGCTGCAATGCGGCGCGCGCTATGCCGTCAGCGATACGGATTATGGCGCTGAATGTATGCGCGAACGCCGGATTGTCGCGCGCCTTGCCCCTGAAGCGGTTGAGCGGACCGGGGGTTTGTTTGTTTCGCTGCCAGACGACCCGCCGGGGTTCGGCGACGAATTTCTCGCTGGATGCCAGAACGCCAAAATCCCGATCGATGAGTTGGACCCCGATCTGGTCATGGCGGAGGAACCAAATATAAGTCGTCATATCGTAAGGGCCTTCGCCGTTCCCGATGCAACGGTCCACTCCTGGAAGCTGGTGAACTTGCTGGCCGATGACGTGCGCCGTCGCGGGGGTGAGATTCTGACGCGCCACCAGGTCACGGAAATCGACGTGTCGGGTGGACGGGTGCGAAGCGTTTTGGCCGTGGGGAGTGGAGGAGAGCGGCGGATCGAAGCGGATGTGGTGATCAATGCGGCGGGGGTCTGGTCGGCGCGCGTCGCATCATTGGTTGGTGAACCCGTCGACCTTCAGCTCACCAAGGGATCGATTATCGTTTTTTCGCATCGATTGGTAGCGCGCGCTGTTAATCGCTGTAGACCGCCGACAAGCCACGACATCATAGTTCCGACCGGAACCGTCAGCCTGTTCGGCACCACGTCGGAGGTCGTCGATGACCCCGACACGACTCATGTCCGTCCGGATGAAATACAGGAGCTGCTCGACAAGGCCGAGCCGCTGATTCCTGGAATTCGCGGTTATCGCGCCTTTCGCGCCTGGGCCGGGGTGCGGCCGTTGTACAAGCCGAATAACTGGACGTCGGACAAACCGCTACCGCGGCGGCATTTCGTCACTGATCATGCCGACAATGACATCCTGGGGTTTTTCACCGTATGCGGCGGGTCGCTGACGACACATCGCGCCATGGCCGAGGATCTTGGCGATCATGTTTGCCGGCGGTTCGGCATAAACGCGCCCTGCGAAACGGCGACCACGCCATTGACCGCCGGCGCCGCGAACTCGGACTGGCGGCCGGCGGAAAACTTCCAGCGCATCGAACGAGATCGGGCGTTCACGGCGCCTGTCTGTGAGTGCGAATCGGTGGATGGCGCCGAGGTGATTGAGCTCATCCGGTCCTGTGGCATCCGACATCTTCATGATTTGCGCCGGCGCTTGCGGATCGGCTTCGGCCCATGCCAGGGAACCTATTGCAGCAGCCGGGTTGCGTCGTTGATCGCTGAACAGTATCCGGATTACCGGGCCGAGGATGATCTCGGAAGATTTTGGACCGAACGCCTTAAAGGAACCATGCGGACAGCCTGGGGTCATCAGGCGCGACAGACCCTGCTGAGTGACGCGATCTATCGGGAAACCCTGGGCATTCGGCTCACGCAGGACATCCTTCCAGCCGAGGATCATAGATGAAAACCGATGTCCTCATTGTCGGTGCTGAATTGGACGGTTTGATCGCGGCGACGCGCCTGCTCGATCATGGCCGCTCGGTTCGCATGCTGTCGACGGGCGTTGGGTCGCTGCATTACGCACCTGGCGGGATACATGTTCTCGGCTATGCGCCCGATGGTAACGAGCGGACTCTATCATCGCCGTTCGATGCCATATCGCACCTCGATGAACACCACCCCTTCCAAACGATCGGAACCGAGAAGGTTCGCACCGCCCTTGATTGGTTTTTCGCGGACGCTGGACCCGCGGCCCATTGCTTTCGCTCGAATGGCAATAATGCCTTGACCGTCTCGCCCGCTGGGCTCGGCATTCCCGTCTACGGCGTTGCCCGGCACCAGGCGATCTTCGAGTGCCTGTCGGGTAAGCAGGCCGCCATTGTCCGCGTGCGACATCATCGAGACTTTCCGGCAGAGTTGCTGGCGCTCGAGCTTGGCAAGACGGGCGTGGATGCGCACATCGTTGAAATTGACGCGCCCGGATCAGTCGTGGAGAACGCGGGACTGGCCAGAGCGTTTGACGCGCTGGACGATGGCGACGGCTATTTCAGCGGCCTCGCGAGCCAAATTCCGGACGGAACAGAGGTTGTTATGTTCCCTGCGGTTTTGGGCCTTCGGGAACACAGCCGGGTTATGGCCGCTGTCGAGCGAGCATTGGGCATACCGTGTCTCGAGGTTCCCACGCTTCCCCCCAGCGTCCCCGGAATGCGCCTTCAATTTGCCTTCGAGCGCTCGCTCAACGATCGTGGGGTCATCATCCACACCGGCGTCCATATCGAGCGTCCTCGCATCGAAGGCCGCCACTGCGTCTCACTCGTTGATGACATGGGCCGGACCCATGACGCCTCGGCCATCATCGTGTCAACCGGCGGCATCCTCATGGGAGGTCTCGACGTTGATTCCCGTGGCGCGGTCCGCGAAACGGTGCTGGGTCTGGATGTCCACCAAAGCGAGCCATTGAACGCCCTTTCGGTGGACCAGTCCCTGAGCGCCCTGCATTTGGCGGGTGTTGTAACCGATGGCGATCTGCGCCCGGCAAGCAACGGCTCCACAGCGTACGAGAACGTCTTCGTTACCGGGCGCACGCTCGCTCATTGGAACCCGGCGGAGGAAAGCTCGGCGGAGGGTGTGTCGATTGCGACCGGGTGGGTAGCGGCCGAGGCTGCCCACGCGCACTTGGGAGTTTTGCGAGATGGATAGTGGTGTTTTTGTCGGCATCGATCATGGCGGCACGACGACAACGGCATTGGTCTTTGATCCCGAGCGCGGGAAGCGCTCGGCTCACTCCGTACCGATGCCGAAGACCACGCCACGGATCGGCTGGGTCGAGCACGATCCCGAGGATTTCCTGAACACGAGCATCGCTGCCGCGGCCGGCGCCTTGGCGGATGCCAATCTATCGTGGCATGACGTGAAGGGGATTGGATTTGCCAACCAGGGCGAAACCAGCATGGCCTGGTCGAGGGAAACCGGTATGGGCATCGGCCCCGCGCTGTCGTGGCAGGACAGACGAACCAGCGAGATCTGCGCTGCATTGGAAGACCAGGGCGTTGGCGACTTGGTGCGTGAACGAACCGGCGTCCGGCTCGATCCGTACTTCTCTGCGTCAAAATTCCGCTGGTTGATCGACAATCTTCCCGAGGTATCCGCCGCCCGGAGCAAGGGGACACTGCGCCTTGGCGGAACCGAAACCTATGTTATCGACAGACTGACACACGGCGCGGTGCACGCAGCAGACGCCGGCACGGCCTCGCGGACCGCGCTGTTCAACCTTCGCGATGTCTGTTGGGATCGGGATCTGCTCGACGCATTCGAGTTGGTCGAACATCAACTGCCGGAAATACGCTCGACCTGTGGGGATTTTGGGACCGCGAGACACCCTGAATTCGGTGGCGCCTCCGTGCCGATTACGGCTGATGCGGTCGATGCTCATGCAGCGCTGTTCGCGCAAGGGTGCAAGGACAACACGACCGTGAAAGCGACTTATGGCACCGGTGCATTCATCGAAGTCAATACCGGTACATCGCCGGTCGAAGCCGATGGCAATCTATCGGTGTTCATCGCCTGGGAGATTGATGGCCGCGTCGACTACACGGTCGAGGGTGGCGTTTTCTCCGTTGGATCGGCGATTGACTGGGTCGTTCGTTCAGGCCTGTTGCCGTCTGCCGCGGCATCCTCCGATCTGGCGGAAGGTGTCGCGAATTCCGGCGGTGTGATGATGGTGCCGAGCTTTGCCGGATTGGCGGCGCCGCATTGGGAATCAGGCGCCCGCGCCTGTTTGTTCGGCCTTGGCCTCGACACCGAACCCGGTCACATCGCGCGCGCCCTGCTCGACGGGATTGCCTTCCAGTGCGCCGACATCGTCCATGCCTTGAATGCCAAGATGGGCGGAAGCATCAGCGAAGTCCGCGCCGACGGCGGCCCGACCCGGAATCGCTATCTTATGAAATGCCAGGCCGACCTTCTCGGGATGCCGGTAGCGGTTTCGCTCGAGCCAGACATGACGGCACTAGGGGCGGCCTATCTGGCGGCCATCGGCGCCGGATATTTGACTGCCGACGAAGCCGGCGCGATGACGACGGACGCTGTCACCCATGAGCCGTCTATGGGGTCTGACGAAAGAGAGTTCCTGTGGGCTGAGTGGCACAAGACCGTCGACGACGTATGCCAGCGGGCGAGGCGGTAACCATGTCGCACCAAGCAACCGCGGATCGCTCGATAACCAAGCATCGCGGAAACGCACGGGACCGCAACGCCGTGTTGCGATCTATGGATCTGTGCACCAAGTGCGGAATTTGCCACGCGTATTGTCCTGTCGCGGCCGTGACGGGTGCTTTTCCGGGGCCAAAGTATGTTGGCCCCCAGGCTCAGCGATTTCGCGTTATCGAGCCAGCGTCCGAATCCTCCCCATTCCTTTGCAGCGGGTGTGGCGTATGCTCCAGCGTTTGCCCGAACGAGGTGGCTATCACCGATATCATCGCGGTGGCCAAGGCCGATGCGGTGGCTCTTGGGGCTGGTGTAAGCCTGGGGCAGCGCATGTTAAACCGGCCGGAACTGGTTGGTAAACTAGGCGGTATATTCCCATCGATCACGAACGCGGTGTTGAACAGCGCTGTTCTGCGCCACTTGGCGGAAATCGCGTTCGGCATTCACCGTAACGCACCGCTGCCCGAGGTTCGCGGTCCGGTATTCGAACGCTGGTTGTCGAGACTAACGCAGCCAGACGGGCCAGTGATTTCCTATTTCCCCGGGTGCGCGATCGGCAATTACGACTCCGATGTCGGGATCGCTATGGTTCGCCTGCTCAATCACCTGGGGTACCGGGTGGACGTGCCAACCGACCTTTGCTGCTCGCTGCCCATGTTATCGAGCGGTGAATGGGACCCCGCCCGTGGTCGGGCGCGCCGTCTCATCGACGCGCTTCATCCGTCGGCCCAAGCCAACCAACCAATCGTATCCACATCAACCAGCTGTGGCCTGACCCTGCGGTCCAAATACGCCGCCTATTTGGACATGACGGACCCCGATTCGCAAAGCGTCGCCGATGCCATGGTCGATGCTTGCGAGTTTCTCCTCGAGAACCACCGGGACGATATTGGCAATGCCGCGAAGCCGATGCCGCTTCGCGTTCTATACCACGGCCCCTGTCAGTTGCGCGGCCACCGCATGGGGCAGCCGGCGGTCGAACTCCTGCGATTAATTCCAGGCATCGGGCTGACGCTCTCCAAGGCCGATTGCTGCGGCATCGGCGGGACCTACGGCTATGACCGGGACAAGTACGAGATTGCGATGACGATCGGCAAGACGCTGGTCGATCAGATCAACGCGCTCGAGCCCGACGTGGTGGTCTGCGATAGCGAGACGTGCCGCTGGAACATCGAGGCGCAAACGTCGATATCTAGCGTCCACCCGGTTCAACTGCTGATGTGCGCGATAGATGGCGATCCCGCGCCATCGCCTTGATCGCGGAGCTATTCGTCGATCGAGGTCCACCCGACCACATCCGCTCGGACAACGGCAGCGAGTTCACCGCCAAGGCCGTCCGTGAGTGGCTGGCGCGGGTCGGTGTGAAGACGCTCTACATCGCACCGGGTAGTCCCTGGGAGAACGGCTACAACGAGTCATTCAACGGCAAGCTCGGCGACGAGCTGCTCAACGGGCTCTGTCAAGTTAACCGATTGTAGACAGTTTTCGATATTTCTTCATGAGGCTAAGCCATTGAAATTGCATATAGCAGCATAAGCGATTTACCGATATTTCGTCGTGAATCCGGTTAACTTGACAAGGCCC
>SMVA01289148.1_pt1 | contig 11549 bp, 9 predicted proteins | sample 2456451 | NCBI WGS metagenome assembly SMVA01 (sample SAMN11095933, study PRJNA526329) | marine sediment metagenome | biome: Marine sediment; feature: Surficial sediment; material: Deep marine sediment; isolation source: Hadal surficial sediment | place: Pacific Ocean | collected 2014-05 | depth 0-1...
CGGCGGCATGAAGTTCGCCATGTTTATGCTGGGTGAATACCTGGGCCTGATACTAATCTCCTGCATGATCGTGGCGCTGTTTTTTGGTGGCTGGCTGGGCCCCTGGCTACCGCCGGTGGTGTGGTTCTGTATCAAAACGTTCATTGTTATCTGCTTCTTTATTCTGTTGCGCGCCGCTATTCCCCGCCCGCGCTACGACCAATTGATGACCCTGGGCTGGAAATACATGCTGCCCCTGACCCTGTTTAACCTGCTGCTGACCGGTGTTATAGCACTGGCGATGAAGGGAGGCTAAGGCAATGTTCAAATCTCTGCGCAGTCAGCTACAATCCATGTGGACCATCTTACAGCACAGTTTTACGCCGGCAGAAACGGTGCAGTACCCGGAGCAACAACCGTATCTGGCGCCGCGCTATCGCGGCCGTATCATATTGACCCGCGACCCGGACGGCGATGAACGTTGCGTGGCCTGTAATCTGTGTGCCGCGGCCTGCCCACCAGACTGCATCGCCCTGCAGCAGGGTGTACGGGAGGACGGGCGCTGGTACCCGGAGTTTTTCCGCATCAACTTTTCTCGCTGCATCATGTGTGGCATGTGCGAGGAAGCCTGTCCCACCAACGCCATTCAGCTGACACCCGACTTCGAAATGGCTGAATACGATCGCCAGGATATGGTCTACGAAAAAGAACACCTGCTGATCAGCGGCACAGGCAAATACCACGATTACAATTTCTACCGGGTTTCCGGCATGGCCATAGACGGCAAGGACAAAGGGCAGGCACAAAATGAAGCCCAACCCATAGACGTAAAGAGTCTACTGCCATGATGGGGAGCCCTCAGCTATGATGGAAAACCTGTTTTACATCGCCGCCGTGGTTGCCCTGTCCTCCACCATTCTGGCGCTGACCCGCTCCAATGCCACCCACGCACTCATTTACCTGATTGTTTCACTGCTGGCCGTCGCCGTGTTGTTCTTTCTGATGGGCGCACCCTTCGCGGCGGCTCTGGAAATACTCATCTATGCCGGCGCCATCATGGTGTTGTTTGTCTTCGTCATCATGATGCTCAACCTGGGGAAAGAGGGTGTTGCCCAGGAGCGCAGTGGCCTGCACCCACGCAACTGGATAGTACCGGGCACCATGGCCGCCCTATTGTTTGTCGAATTGCTGTACGCACTGGAGCAAACCAGCACCCTGACCAGTGGCATTGCGGTATCACCCAAGGAAGTGGGCTTAACCTTGTTTGGGCCCTATGTGCTGGCGGTGGAACTTGCCTCCATGTTGCTGCTGGCCGGCCTGGTGGGTGCCTACCATCTGGGCCGCCGGTTTATCGTGCGCAGCGGGAGTGACGACTGATGGGGGGCCTGCAAATACCGCTGGAGCACGTCCAGGTTCTGGCAGCCATGCTGTTCAGCTGCGGCTTGCTGGGCCTGATGCTGCGCCGCAATATTATTTTCATGTTGATGTCTTTGGAAGTTATGTTGAACTCGGCAGCACTGGCCTTCGTGGCAGCGGGCGCGAAATGGGGCCAGGCCGACGGCCAGATTATCTTCATGTTAATTCTGGCGGTGGCCGCCGCGGAGATTTCCGTGGGCCTGGGCCTGGTATTGCAAATTCAGCGCCGCTTTAAAACCCTGGATATGGATACCGCCAACAGGTTGAGGGGCTAGAGGACTATGAATTTAGTCGCTCTGGTTCCAGCCTTGCCCCTGTTCAGCGCAATACTGCTGATGGTGAGCGCCGGGCGCTTGCCCAGACAAATTGCGGCCGTACTGGGCGTGGGGTCCGTGGGCCTGTCAGCCGCATGCGTAGCGATAATCAGCCAGGGTTTTCTGGCGGATGGCCAGGTGCGGGAAGTCACTCTGTGGACCTGGATTGCCGTCGATGGCTTTACCCCGGCAATCGCTTTTTACGTCGATGGTTTAACCGTGGTGATGATGTCAGTCATCACCGGCGTGGGGTTTTTAATCCACTTGTACTCGGTAGAGTTTATGGCGGACGACCAGTCTTTCTCCCGCTACTTTGCCTATATGAATCTGTTTGTTGCCGCCATGTTGCTGTTGGTGATGGCGGACAACCTCCTGCTGCTGTACCTGGGCTGGGAGGGGGTGGGGGTCTGCTCCTATTTGCTGGTGGGTTTCTGGTACCGCGACCCGGCCAATGGCAAGGCCGCCCGCAAAGCCTTCGTGGTAACGCGGGTGGGCGACACCGCCATGGCCCTGGGTTTATTATTACTGTTCACCGAGTTGGGAACTCTGGACATTCAACCGCTGATGGCCGCAGCCAACAGCCAGTGGCAGGTGGGCGGCAGCCTGCCCGTTCTGGCTACAGCGCTGTTGCTGGGCGGGGCGGTGGGTAAGTCGGCGCAGTTGCCCCTGCACACCTGGCTGCCCGATGCCATGGCCGGGCCCACACCGGTCAGCGCCCTGATTCACGCGGCTACCATGGTGACCGCCGGTGTCTATTTAATTGCCCGCACCCATGAATTATTCCTGTTGGCGCCGGCCACGCTGGAAGCGGTGGCCTGGCTGGGGTTGGCCACCTTGCTACTGGCGGCATTCGCCGCCCTGGCCCAGAACGACATCAAGCGCATTCTCGCTTACTCGACCATCAGCCAGATCGGCTATATGTTTATGGCACTGGGTGTGGGTGCCTTCAGTGCGGGTATTTTCCACCTGATGACCCACGCCTTTTTCAAGGCCCTGCTATTTCTGGCGGCGGGGGCGGTTATCCACGCCCTGCACCACGAGCACAATATTTTTCGCATGGGCGGGCTGCGCACGCGCCTGCCGGTGGTTTTCGCCAGCTTCCTGATTGGCTCAGCGGCGCTGGCGGCACTGCCTTTCACATCCGGTTTCTACTCCAAGGACAGTATCTTGCTGGCCGCCTGGGCGCTGCCCGACATAGGTCCCATCTTGTGGACCGGCGGACTACTGGGCGCCCTGCTCACCGCCATCTACAGCTTTCGCCTGGTTTTTGTCGTGTTTTTTGGCGAGGCCAATACCGAACCGGACAAAGAGGTCGGCTGGAAAATGGCCCTGCCCCTGGTGATACTGTGTGCCCTGGCGGCGCTGGGCGGGTGGATTGGCCAGCCCCTGGGTGATGTCTTCCCCACCAGCGAACACCCCGTGGCGCATGCCGTAGAGGCCATTGGCATCGCCGTACCCCTGCTGGGCCTGCTGATCGCCTATTTGATTTTCCTGGGCGGGCAGTTGTCCGTTGCACGTGTGACAGAATCAGCCGTGGGCAAAGCACTACAGGCGTTCTGGCTACAGGGCTGGCGCCTGGACGGCCTCTATCACGCCGTCTTTGTTCGCCCCTTTACCGCTCTGGCCCGTTCCTGCCGCAATGAACCGGTTGACCTGGTTTATAACGCGCTGGTAGCGGTGACGCGCTGGGGCCACCGCGCCCTGGTGACCACACAAACCGGTGAGCTGCGCTGGTACGCCACCAGCATGGTATTCGGCTTGATTGTACTGGTGGCCATTATGCTGAGGAATGCCTCGTGAGCCTGGTGATTCTCATTGTCATTCTGCTGGCCGGGGGGCTGTTGGCAATCTTCGCCCAGCGCCTGGGTGAAAACCTGCCGCGCTGGGTGTCGCTGGCCACCATCGTGCTGGCACTGGTGTACCTGCTGGGTGTGGTCAGCAGTTTACCGCCCGAACATCTGACCATTGCCGGTGCCGGTGACAACTGGCTGATCCATCTTAAACTGGAATGGATCCCGCGTTTTGGTATCGCCTTCGAATTGGCCATGGATGGGCTGAGCCTACTTTTGGTAGTACTCACCCTGTTACTTGGCCTGGTGGCAGTGTCGTCCTCCTGGAGTGAAATAAACTTCAAACAGGGACTGTTCCAGGCCAACTTACTGTGGACCCTGGCGGGTGTCAGCGGCGTCTTCCTGGCCATGGACCTGTTTCTCTTCTTCCTGTTCTGGGAAGTGATGCTGATCCCGATGTACTTGCTAATTGCCATATGGGGGCACGAAAACAAAGCCTATGCGGCCATGAAATTCTTCATCTTCACCCAGTTTTCCGGGCTGTTGATGCTGCTCTCGATTGTGATACTGGCCTGGCAGGCCTCCCTGGCCAACGGCGCTTACAGCTTCAGCTATTTCGACCTGCTGGGCACGACACTGGACGCCAAACTCGAATTCTGGGTAATGCTGGGCTTCTTCCTGGCATTCACAGTGAAGTTACCGGCCTTTCCCTTCCACACCTGGCTACCCGATGCCCACACCCAGGCACCCACCGCAGGCAGTGTGCTGTTGGCGGGTATCTTGCTCAAAACTGGCGCTTACGGTCTGTTGCGATTCTGTATTCCACTGTTTCCCCAGGCCTCCATGGACTTTGCCCCCGTCGCCATGGCGATGGGGGCGGCGGGGGTTATCTACGGCGCCGTGCTGGCTTTCGCCCAGAGCGACTTCAAGCGCCTGGTGGCCTACAGCAGTGTCAGCCACATGGGTTTTGTGCTGTTGGGCCTGTACGCCTGGAACACACTGGCCCTGCAAGGCGCTGTGATGCAGATGGTTGCCCACGGCGTCAGCACCGCTGCCCTGTTTATGATGGCGGGGGCGATTCAGCAGCGATTACACACCCGCGACATGCACAAAATGGGCGGCCTGTGGCACAACGCCCCGCGCATGGGTGCCTGCGCCCTGTTTTTTGCAGTGGCGTCTCTGGGCCTGCCGGGTCTGGGCAATTTTGTGGCGGAATTCCTGGTGCTGCTGGGACTGTTCGCCGTACAACCCTGGATCACAGCGGTCGCGGCCCTGGGTATGATTGGTGCCGCCATCTACGCCCTGTGGATGATGCAATTGGCGTTTCAGGGAAAACCCAATGAGCAGCGACACTTTGCCGACTTCGGCACACGGGAAATGGCCACCATGGGGGCCATGATGCTGGCTCTGATATGGCTGGGCCTGTACCCACAGCCCGTACTGGATATCGCCCAACCGGTAGTGGACAGCCTGCTCACCCTGGTACCCTCCTTGAGTGACGGGGCAGCCGCAGCGGAAATAGCCGGCGTAAGCCTATGAATGCTGCCGACTTTCAGGCCCTGGCCCCACTGTTGATACTGGCTGGCGGTGCCACGCTCATCATGCTGCAAATCGCCTTCCGGCGCGATACCCGGTTGACCGCAGCCCTCACGGTGACAACCTTTGTGGCGGCGGCATTTTCGATTATCTATGCCGGCGACAGCGCACCACGGTTCGTCACCCCCCTGCTCAGGGCAGACCACATGGCCCTGGTCTTTTCGGCACTGTTTTGTATAGCGGCTGCCGTGACCAGCATATTGTCCATGGACTATCTGCGGCAGCGCGGCGATGAACCGGAAGAATACTTCCTGCTACTGGTACTGAGTACGCTGGGTGCCTGTGTGCTGGCCTACGCCGCGCATCTGGCCTCTTTGTTACTGGGAATGGAGTTGATGTCTGTTGCCCTGTACGCACTGATTGCCTACCCCGATAAAACCAAACTGCCACTGGAGGCGGCCATCAAGTACCTGGTGTTGTCCGGTGCTGCCTCGGCCACTATGTTGTTTGGTTTCGCATTACTGTACGGCGCTACCGGCACCATGGCGTTTGCCGCGATGGGAGAGCAACTGCTTGTGGCCTCCGCCGACAATGCCACCCTGTTGGTGGCAGCGGTGATGATCGTCTCCGGTCTGGGCTTCAAGTTATCGCTGGTACCCTTCCACATGTGGACCCCGGACGTATACGACGGGGCCCCCGCCCCCATCACAGGTTTTTTGGCCTCGGTGTCCAAGGCAGCGGTGTTCGTCGCGCTGGTGCGCTGGTTCCTGGCATCGGATTTATTTCGCTTCGAGATCCTTATCGACAGTATCGCCCTGCTCGCTATCTTCAGCATGCTGGTGGGCAACATCCTGGCCCTGCTGCAGAGCAACATCAAACGGATGCTGGCCTACTCCTCCATTGCCCACATGGGCTACCTGATTATCATTCTGGTGGTGGGCAGCAATATAGCCCACCGGTCTCTGGCCATTGAAGCGGGCATGTACTACCTCATCGCCTACACGGCAACCACGGTGGCAGCTTTCGGCCTGTTGACGCTGCTGTCCAGCGAGGGCAACCACCGTGAAAATGTGCAACTGCATGATGTCAGTGGATTGTTCTGGCATAGGCCGCTGTACGCCGGCCTGATGATGGTTGCCCTGCTGTCCCTGGCGGGAATACCGTTGACCGCGGGTTTTATCGCCAAGTTTTACCTCATCACCGCCGCGGTCAGTGACCTGCGCTGGATTCTTCTGGGGGCACTGGTGCTGGGCAGTGGCATAGGTATTTATTACTACCTGCGGGTTATTTTTTACATGACCCGGCGGGTAGAGGAACACAACAGCAAGCCGGTTGCGCCCGGTGGCTTCATGCTGCGAGCCGTCTCCTGTGCACTGATTGCGGGTATATTACTCCTGGGGACGGTGCCACAACCCCTGATGGAGTATTTGGGGTCTATACTTCAAGATATAAATTGAAAAGCCATACGAGGGAGCCATTATGCTTAAGTCTGTCAACCTCCGGGACTATATGTTGTTACACCCGGTTAAAGTAAAAGCCGATGACAATTTGCTGGACGCCATGCAAGTCATTATCGACAACAAGATATCCGGTGTTTGCGTGGTCGATGACGAGGAAAACCTGGTGGGTATTTTGTCGGAACTGGATTGCCTGCGCGCCGCACTGGGTGCAATTTATAACGACAGTGGCATCGGCAATGTGGGGCAGTATATGGCCAGCGACAACCTGGTTGTGGCGCACCCCAATGAGGACATCGTCGATGTCGCACAGGACATGCTGCTGAAAAACAAGCGCCGCCGCCCGGTGGTCGAGGACGGCAAGTTGGTAGGCCAGATTACCTGCCGGCAATTACTCAGCGCGGTAAAAGACTTCAGAAGTTAGGGCCCAACCCCCAGGTGGTGTAGCACAAAGCTGATTTGCTCGGCAAATTCATAGACGCTATCGTAGCGGCCAGATTTGCCGCCGTGGCCCGCACCCATATTTATTTTCATTAGCAATTCATTGTCATCGGTCTTGAGGGCGCGCATTTTTGCCGTCCACTTGGCCGGCTCCCAATAGGCTACCCGGGGATCATTCAATCCACCGGTCACCAACATGGGCGGGTAGTCCCGCGCTTCGATGTTGTCGTAGGGGCTGTAACTGCGAATCAGTTCGAAAGCCGCCCTGGATTCTATGGGGTTGCCCCACTCCAGCCACTCCGGCGGCGTCAGTGGCAGATCTGCGTCCAGCATAGTGTTCAGTACATCGACGAAGGGCACATCCAGTACCGCGGCGGCCCACAACTGCGGCGCCTGAATGACGGCTGCGCCCACCAATTCGCCGCCGGCACTGCCGCCCGAGATGGCCATGCGCTTCGGGCCGGTGTACTTCTCTTTTACCAGAAAACGCGCTACATCGACAAAATCATTAAAGGTATTGGGGCGTTTTTCCAGTTTGCCATCGAGATACCACTGGTAGCCTCTTTCATCACCACCGCGCACATGGGCGATGGCATACACCACACCGCGCTCCAACAGGCTAAGTCGCAGGGCGGAAAAATAAGGTGGGGTGCCGCTGCCGTAGGCACCGTAACCGTACAGATAGAGTGGCGCCTTGCCATCGCGCGCCAGCCCCTTGCGATAAACCACTGACACGGGTACTTGCACCCCATCCCGGGCGGTTGCCCACAGTCGCTCTGTCACGAAACGGTCTTGGTCATAACCGCTGGGAATTACTTGCTGTTTCAGCAATTCCAGCGCCTTGGTGGTGGGATTGTAATCAAACACCGAGTCGGGTGTGATCATCGACTCGTAATCGATGCGCAGTGTAGCGGTGTCGTAGGCGGGATTATTTCCCAGAGAACTGGTGTACACCTTCTCCGGAAATGCCACATAGTGTTGCTCCCCGGCGTGGCTGCGAATTCGGATGCGACTGAGCGCATCGGACATCTCCTCCACCGCAATAAAATCCTTGAACACCGTAACATCCTGGTAGTAGACATCATCGGATGCCGGCAGCAAGGTGCGCCAGTTTTTCGGGGAGGGGTCGCTCTCCGGCGCCGTGGCAATACGAAAGTTGACGTGCTCATCATTGGTCAGGATGTAAAACTGGCCGTTGCCGTGATCCAGGCTGTATTGGTGGTTATCGCGGCGGGGGGAGACCAGTTGCAGTTCAGCGCCGGGGTCATTGATCGACAAATACCAGACCTCGGATGACTGGTGATTGCCCCGTTCGATAAACAGGTACTGCTCCGATTGGCTGAGCCCCAGTGACAGGAACAAACTGCTGTCGTCATTGTGGAATATCTGAGGGTCGGTGTCCGGGGCCGTGCCCAGGGTATGTACCTTCACCCGCTCGGTGCGCCAGGCATCCTCTTCGGAGGGGGTGTAAAAAATCGTGTTGTTGTCTGCGCCCCACACAATAGGGCCGTGGATATTGTCCAGGCCATCCCGGTAGCGCTGACCGGTCTCCAGGTTGTCCACAATCAGGGTATCTCTCTCCGAGCCATTGTCATCTACGGTCCACGCCAGCAGCTTGCCATTGGGGCTGATCTCCACCTGGCCCACCGCGAAAAACTCACTTCCTGCGGCCTCACCGGGCTCATCGAGAATAACAACGTAGTCACCGCCCGTGCGCTTCTTCCGCTCCCAAACCCGGTACTGTGAGCCCTTTTCAAAACGCCAGCGATACAGGTACTCGCCCTCCACCCAGGGCACGGCAGACTCATCGTCCTCCATGCGCCCCTTCATCTCTGCAAAAATACTCTCCACCTGTTCCAACCGCGGTGCCACCTGCTGCTCATACCACTGATTCTCGCTGTTAAGATAGGCGAGGATGTCCTCGTCATCGGTAGTGGGATAGGAACTGTCCTTTAGCCACAGATAGTCATCGGACAGGGATATTCCATGAAAGAAACGTTCGCTGGGCCGTTTATCGGCAATGGGGGCCTGCTGCATAGTCGAGTTTTTCTCCGGCAGTTTTTTGACCTGACAGCCCATCAATAAAATTAAAAGAGACAGGAGTACCACGGGGCGAGATTGCTTGGGCATGATTTTTTCACTTATCGATTCACAGCCTGCAACATACACAGTTTTTGGAAAAATACCAGATCGAAATACCGCACAGACTGGCGCATAATCTCCAGCTGTTTTGCGACTACCAGCCACCATCACCCACAAGACCACAAGATATGAGTAAAGTAATTTCCAGACGTATCGCGGACGAACTGTCCGTACGCGAAGCCCAGGTATCTGCCGCCATTGCCCTGTTGGACGAAGGTGCCACCGTGCCCTTTATCTCCCGCTACCGCAAAGAGGTCACCGGTGGCCTGGATGACACCCAGATGCGCCAGCTGGAGGAGCGACTCCATTATTTACGGGAGTTGGACGAGCGCCGCAAGACCATCTTGTCCCGTATTCAAGAGCAGGGGAAATTAAGCCCGGAACTACAGGCTTCCATTTTACAGGCCGACACCAAGAACCGCCTGGAGGACCTGTATCTTCCCTATAAGCAAAAGCGCAGAACCAAAGCGCAGATTGCCCGGGAGGCCGGTCTGGCGCCCCTGGCCGAGGCATTGCTAGCCAACCCCCTGCTGAACCCGGAAGACACCGCCGCCGCTTATCTGAATATGGATGCCGGTATTGCCGACAGCAAGGCGGCCCTGGACGGTGCCAAGCAAATCCTGATGGAGCGCTTTGCCGAGGACGCGGACACGCTGGCAACCGTGCGTCAGTTTTTACAGGACAATGCCTTGCTGGCGGCCCGGTTGATAGACGGCAAGGAGCGGGAGGGCGCCAAGTTCCGCGACTATTTCGAGCACACAGAGCCCCTGGAAAAGGTGCCCTCGCACCGGGCACTGGCCATGTTCAGGGGGCGCAATGAGGGCATTTTGACACTGGCCCTGATGATGCATGCCGAGGAAAAACCAACCGATGCCCACCCCTGTGAAGCCATGATCGCCCAGCATTGGGGGATAGAAAATCAGCAGCGGCCCGCCGACAAATGGCTGGCTGAAACCGTGCGCTGGACCTGGCGCATCAAGCTGCTAACACATCTGCAAACGAACCTGTTGGGGCTGTTGCGTGAGCGGGCCGAGTTGGAGGCCATTCGGGTGTTCGCCGGCAATTTGAAAGACCTGCTGTTGGCCGCACCGGCGGGGCCGCGGGCTACCATCGGCCTGGACCCAGGGCTGCGCACCGGTGTAAAAATGGCCGTGTTGGATGCCAATGGCAAGGTGCTGGACCACGGGGCCATCTTTCCCACCGCGCCACAAAGGCGCACTGCCGAGGCCGCCACCGTGCTGCTTAAAATGATACAGCAGTACGACATCGAGCTGATCGCCATAGGCAACGGCACCGCCGGGCGCGAGACGGACAAATTTGTGGGGGATTTGCTGCGCGACCACCCGCAGCTCAAGGTGCAAAAGATAATGGTTAACGAGTCCGGCGCCTCAATTTATTCCGCCTCGGAATTTGCCGCAAAAGAATTCCCCGACCTGGATGTCACTATACGGGGGGCAATATCCATTGCCAGACGCCTGCAAGACCCTTTGGCAGAGCTGGTAAAAATAGAACCCAAGGCCATAGGCGTGGGCCAGTATCAGCACGATGTCAGCCAGATACAGTTGGCCCGACAATTGGAGAGGGTGGTAGAAGATTGCGTAAACGCCGTGGGCGTGGATGTGAACACCGCCTCCGCGCCACTGCTGACACGCGTCTCGGGCCTGAACCAGACCATCGCCAATAATATCGTCGCCATGCGCGATGCCAAAGGCAGCTTCGCCGATCGGAAAAGCCTGTTGAAAGTGGCGCGCTTTGGCGACAAAACCTTCGAACAGGCCGCCGGATTTCTGCGGGTGATGAACGGCAGCAACCCCTTGGACAGCTCAGCCGTTCATCCGGAGTCCTACCCGGTGGTTGAGAACATCGCCAGGAAACAACAGCGCGAGGTGGCCAGTATTATTGGTGATTCCAGCTTCCTGCGCGGCCTCAATCCCCAGGCCTACACCAGTGACAGCGTTGGCCTGCCCACGGTAAAAGACATACTCCGGGAACTGGACAAGCCCGGCCGCGACCCGCGCCCGGAATTTAAAGTGGCGGTGCTGCAGGACGGCGTCGAAAAAATGTCCGACCTCAAGCCCGACATGGTATTGGAAGGCACAGTGACCAATGTCACTAACTTTGGTGCATTTGTAGATATCGGAGTCCACCAGGATGGGCTGGTGCACATTTCAGTACTGGCCAATCGCTTTGTCAAAGACCCACGGGATGTGGTGAAAGCCGGCGATATCGTCAAGGTCAAAGTGATGGAAATTGACCAGGATCGCAAACGCATCGCACTGAGCATGCGACTCACAGACAAGGCAGAAGACGCCGCCAACGACAGGCGGGGGCAGCGGCCGGGGCAATCACCGGGTAAAGCCAGTCGAAATCAGCGGGACGGCTCGAAGCCGCAGCGGGACAAGCCGGTGGCGAATAATGCCTTTGCTGCGGCATTTTCGAATGCCAGAAAAGGTCGGTAGAGATCGCTGACAAAC
>SMVA01277917.1_pt1 | contig 11548 bp, 8 predicted proteins | sample 2456451 | NCBI WGS metagenome assembly SMVA01 (sample SAMN11095933, study PRJNA526329) | marine sediment metagenome | biome: Marine sediment; feature: Surficial sediment; material: Deep marine sediment; isolation source: Hadal surficial sediment | place: Pacific Ocean | collected 2014-05 | depth 0-1...
GTGGCTTCGCTCGGCGAGGACGATCGTCCGCCGATGCTCGCTCAGGCGGCACGGATTGCGCAGCGCGGAGCGCTGTTGAGCGAGGCCGCGCTGATCCGGGAGCGTATTCTCACCGAGTTCCCCGACTCGCCCGAAGCCGGCGAAGCGGCGCTCGCGCTCGCGCGCTATCGGGCCACCACGGGCGATGGCGTGGCTGCCGCGATTATGCTGCTAGAGGAGCTCATCACGTCCCGTCCGAACGCGGCCGTGGTGCCGGATGCGCGGCTCGAACTCGAAAGGCTGCGGGAGCGGGGCCGATGAAGCGCTACCTCAGGACAGCCCTCGTGCTGCTTGGACTCATGGGTCCCATTGCGCCCATGGGGCTCATGGTGCTCATGGACTTCGTCGCCCCCCGACCCGTCTCAGCCCAGTGGATCTTGGTCCCCATGGATCGTGATCAGCGCAACCATCTGCGTGCGTACGGCCTGACGTACTGGACCTTGGAGCAGGAAGAGAAAGCGGAGTGGCTACTCAACTACCGCGGCGGTTCCTTCTTGCTGCCGGATCGGGCAGACGTCCGGCGCGAAGCCGCCTTCCGTGGCGTTACGATCATTCCGATCGACGCACCGGCCGAGGCGCGCATTCGCGCCACGATCGAGGGCTCCAACATGGAGGCCGTAGAGCTCGAACGCGCGCCGAAGGTCGCGATTTATACACCACCCAATTCCACGCCATGGGACGATGCCGTCACCATGGTTCTCGACTACGCGGGCATTGGGTACGAGACCATCTGGGACTACCAGGTGCTCGAGGAGGACCTGAACCAGTACGAGTGGATCCACCTCCACCACGAGGACTTCACCGGGCAGTACTCGAAGTTCTACCTCACGTATGCCGGCGCGCCCTGGCTACAGGAGGAGGTGGCACGCAACCAGGAGGTCGCGAGGGCAGGCGGATTCGCCAACGTGCCGGAGCTCAAGAAGAACATCGCGATGAAGATCCGGGACTACGTCGAAAACGGCGGCTTCCTGTTCGCCATGTGCTCGGCCACCGAGACGCTCGAGCTTGCCCTCGCGGCGGGCTCGGTCGACATCGCCGCGGCGTACTCCGATGGGACTCCACCGGATCCGAACGCCTCCAGCAAGTTGGATTGGAGTCGCACGCTCGCCTTCGAGGGCGCGCAGGTGCAGTTGGCGCCCGCGGTGAACTCCTTCTCGGACATCGATGCGCATCAGGTCAACACGCAGTGGAGGAAGGAGCTCGGCGTGTACACCCTGTTCGATTTCTCCGCGAAGTTCGATCCAGTTCCCTCGATGCTCACACAGAACCACCAGTCGGTGTTGCCCGATTTCTACGGCCTGACCACCTCGTTCCGGGAGGATCGTCTTCAGTCCGGAACGATCGTGCTGGCGCGGGAACAGGGCTGGGCCAAATACGTTCACGGCAACCTCGGTGAGGGCACGTGGACCTATTTCGGCGGACACGACCCCGAGGATCCCGAGCATCAGATCGGCGATCCCCAGACCGATCTCGCGCTTCATCCGAACTCGCCCGGGTACCGACTGATCCTGAACAACGTGCTCTTCCCGGCGGCGAAGAAGAAGAAGCTCAAGACGCAGTAGCGTGACGGACCTTCCCGAAGGCTTCCCGATGCGCATCCCCAAGGAGGCCCTGGTCGGCCTCGACGGGCTGGAACCGGAGGCCGCTCCGCCGACCAAGCCCCCCCCCACGCCTCTCACGCTTTCAGCCGAGAGCTCGGCCCGTCTGAGGGCGGAGATCGAGCGCGCCGGTGGGCGAGAAGTGTGCTTTCTAGCGCGGGTCGACGAAGAGCGCGTGGTGCGTGAGCCTCGCGCGGTGGCACGCGGGAACTTCAGTGCGGTGCTGGTGGCCGCGCGCGATGCCGACGAGGGTGGCGTCATGCTGCACAATCACCCCTCAGGGGTGCTCGAGCCCTCCGATGCGGACATGCGGGTCGCGGCTCAGCTATACGAGGAAGGATTGGGCACCGCGATCATCGATAACGACGCCCAGCAGCTCTACGTCATCGTCGAACCGCCACGGCCGCGCGTCCTAGTGCCGCTGAACTCCGAGGAGCTGGACGAGATCCTCGGCCCAGGGGGCGGACTGGCGCAGCGCTTCGACGGCTATGAGGACCGCCCCGGGCAGCGGGACATGCTGCGAACTGTGGTCGAGCGTTTCAACGACGGGGGTGTCGCGATCATCGAGGCGGGAACCGGTACGGGAAAGTCGCTCGCGTACCTGTTGCCGGCCGCACGCTGGGCGCAGGAGAACGGGGAGCGGACCGTGCTTTCGACGAATACGATCAATCTCCAGGAGCAGCTCGCCGGCAACGATCTGCCGCTCGTGCAGTCCCTGCTGGGCGACGTACGGTGGGCGCTGGTGAAGGGGCGGGGCAACTACGTGTCCATCCGGCGGGCGCTGCTCGCGGCTGATACTCAGACATTGCTCTGGGACGACGATCGCTCCGCCGAGGTCAAGGCGCTTCTCGAGTGGATGGGCAGCACCGACGACGGGTCGCTCTCCGATCTGCCGTTCACGCCGGAGCCCGAGACCTGGGAAGAGGTGCGGAGCGATCCGGACATCTGTCTGCGCAGCCGCTGCGAGCACTTCCAGCAATGCTTTTACCAGCAGTCCCGCCGCCGCGCGGCCTCCGCCGAGCTGCTCGTCGTGAACCATCACCTCCTGTTCACCGACCTCGCCGTGCGGAACGCGACGCAGAACTTCACTCAGTCCGCCGTCCTTCCCGCGTACAACCGGGTCATACTGGACGAGGCCCACAACATCGAGGACGCCGCTACATCGCACTTAGGCGTCGAGGTGACGCGCCACAGCCTCTATCGCATGCTCTCGAGGCTCGATCGGCGAGGCAAGGGCATCCTCACGGCGGTACACGAGGCGCTGTCGGGGTCGGCGAACGGCCAGGAGCTGCGCGAGAGGGTGGAGAACCGTGTTCGGCCCGCGATGTCTCGCGCACGTGCCGAGGTCGAGGGCTTCGTGGGGGCGATCGAATCGTTCACCCCGCCCGGTGGAGGCAGTGTGCGCCTGGGACCGTCCGGGATCGGTGAGCCGGCCGAACGCGACGACATTCGGGAGCGACTTGCCGGCACGCTTGCCTCGCTGGGGGCGCTCGAACGGGAGCTCGCCGAGCTCCGTACCCGCATCGAGCTCGATGAAGAGCTTTCGGCGGCCCTGGAGGGGCGTGTGCTGGACCTGCGTTCCGTTCAGCGACGGGTCGCTGCTGCGACGCATGCACTGCGCCTCGTATTCGCTCCAGGTGAGGAGGCTGACTCCTACGTGCGCTGGTTGCAGACCCGTGGAAGCGGAAAGCGGGCGAATGTCGTGATGGCGGCGGCACCGATCGATCTCGGAGGGCTGCTACTGGACACGCTCTTCACCAAGGTCGAGACCACGATCCTGACTTCGGCGACGCTCTCGACCCGTAGGGGATTCGACTTCCTCCGCGCGCGCCTCGGGCTCGACACACCTCACCTCGATCGAACCGAGAATCCGCCTGAGGTAATCGAGCGTATCGTGGTGTCGCCCTTCGATTTCAAGTCCCAGACAGTTCTTTGTGTGCCCACGGACTTGCCGGGAGCAGAGGGCGGCGCACAAGCGTTTCAGGAGGCGACTGCGGACGTGACTCGCGAGCTGGCCGAGATGAGCGACGGCGGGCTCTTTGTGCTCTTCACGTCGCACGCCGCCCTGCGGCAGGTCGCGGAGTTGCTTCGGGATCACCCGTCCGGGGACCGTTGGCCGCTCTTCGTGCAGGGGGAAGACGATCGACACCGACTCTTACAGCGCTTCGTGGAGCACGGACGGGGCATCCTGCTGGGCACGACATCGTTCTGGGAAGGCGTCGACGTGCCGGGGGACCCGCTGCGCGGGCTGATCATTCAGAAGCTGCCGTTTCGCGTGCCCACCGAGCCGATTACGGCGGCACGCATGGAAGCGGTCGAACGTGCCGGTGGAGATGCGTTCCAACAGTACATGCTTCCGCATGCCGCGCTGCGCTTGAAACAGGGATTCGGGCGGCTCATCCGTTCCCGAACGGACCGCGGAGCCGTGCTCATCCTCGACGATCGCATCGTGTCGAAGCGATACGGACGCTACCTGAGGGATTCGCTTCCCGATGCGCCGTTCATCAAGGGAGCGTGGAGTGACGTCCGCCGCCGGCTCGCGGCGTTCTACGCCAGCGGCTAGATTTGTGGGTCGCGGGCCCGCTTGCCTGCCTAACTCAAGACAACTACTGGCATCCATGAGACGGATTTTCGGAATGGGCGTGGGCGTGGTCTGGCTCGGAATGGCCTTCGGCGCGCTTCGTGTCAGCAATGCGGGATGGGCCGACGGGCACTCGGACCTCGGCTTTTGGTGGAGCGTGATCGCGGGCTTTCTGGCGATCGCCGGCCTGGGCGCCTTGATCGGCACCTGGATCCACACCCAGCCGACCGACGCCTGACACCAGCACTTTGATGTGACTCTGGAGGCCGCCCGACCTAGGTTCGGGCGGCTTTCTCGTATTCTGGAGATCCTCGAAGGAGATCGTGATGTCTTTGCCCTTTCCGTCCAAGATCGTCTGCGTTGGGCAGAACTACGCGGCACACGCTGCGGAGCTCGGCCACGAAGTGCCCAACGAGCCGCTGATTTTCCTGAAGCCACCATCGGCGATCATTCGCGCCGGGGACGACATCGTGAAGCCGATCTGGGCCGGCCGAGTCGACTTCGAGGGCGAAATCGGCGTCGTGATCGGCGCGCGTGCGCGGAACGTGGCCGCCGACGCCGCGTGGGAGCACGTCGCCGGACTCGCGCCTGTGAATGACGTCACTGCGCGCGAGCTCCAGGTGTCCGACGGGCAGTGGAGCAGGGCGAAGGGCTTCGATACGTTCTGCCCCATCGGCTCGGTGACCCCGCTCGAGCAAGTGGACCTGGACGGTCTCCGCGTCACGACACGCGTCAACGGCGAGGTGCGTCAGGACTCTCCGGTGCAGGACATGGTCTTCCAGATTCCCGTCTTGATTGAACACATCACGCGCTTCATGACACTCGAGCCCGGGGATGTCATCGCGACCGGCACGCCCTCGGGCGTCGGCCCACTCGCCGACGGGGACGAGGTTGTCGTGGAGGTCGCGGGCGTTGGCGAGGTCAGAAATCGGGTCCGCGAAGAGTAAGCATGAGGCGACACAGCAGGCGTTTCGACGCGCTCCCCGACTTCCCGATGGCCGAGATGAAGGCGGCGCGCCGAGAACTCGAGGCTCAGGGCGTCGATGTGATCGACCTTGGTGCGGGAGACGCGAGCTTGGACCCGCCGCCCGCGGTTGTTGAGCGGCTGCGCGAGGTCGCGGGCGACACGGCCCACTCGCGCTACCCGTTCCAGATGGGGCTGCCCGCGTTTCGCGAGCAGATTGCCAGTTGGATGCAACTCAGATTCGGGGTCTCTGTGGATCCGTGGGCCGAGGTGTTGCCACTCATCGGCTCCAAGGACGGGATCGGTCATCTGCCCTTGGCGTTCATGAACGAAGGAGATGCGGCGGTCATTCCGGATCCAGCGTATCCCGCCTACCTAGGTGGTGTCACGCTCGCGGGCGGTGAACCCCACATCGTCGCACTACGGCCCGAAAACGACTTCCTGATCCCGCTCGATGAGGTTCCGGAGTCGGTCGCGAATCGAACGCGACTTCTGTACCTGAACTATCCCAACAACCCGACCGCCGCGACCGCTCCAGACGACTACTTCGAGCAGTCCATCCAGTTTTGCGCTCGGCGCGATGCAGTCCTCATCCACGACAACGCGTACTCGGAGTTCGGCTTCGACGGGTATCGGCCGCGCAGCGTCCTCGAGTTCGACGGAGCTCGCGACGTCGCGGTCGAATTTCACTCACTGTCCAAGACGTACAACATGACCGGGTGGCGGTTGGGGTGGGCGGTCGGAAACCGAGAGGTCATTGCGGCGCTTTCGAGGGTGAAGTCGTTCGTCGATACAGGGCAGTTTCTCGGAATCCAAGCGGCAGGTGTGGCGGCGCTCGAGAGCTGGCAGCAGTGGGTGCCGGGTAACATCGCCACCTTCAAGCGGCGTCGGGATGTGGCGGTGAATGGCCTGCGGGAGGTTGGATTCGATGCTACCCTGCCCAAAGCAACGATGTACCTGTGGGTTCCTGTCCCAGGAGGTGAGTCGTCAGCAGCATTCGCGACCAGGGCGCTCGAGGCGGAGGGCGTGATGGTCGTGCCCGGCAGCTCGCTCGGCGCCGGCGGAGAAGGATTCTTCCGCATCGCGCTGACGGTCGATGAAGAGCGTATGTTGGAAGCGACGCAGAGGCTCGGTCGTCTACTTTCGACAACGGCCCAATAGGAACGGGTCTTCGGGGGCGGTTTAGGAAGACAAATGCAAGCTCAGGAGGGTCACACGAATCGCCCCGATCCGGGTGCCGTCCGAGTTCGCTCGGGTCTCGGCTCTCGCAGGGTCGTGTGGACATCCTTTGCCGTCTCGATCGCGATCCATGTCTTGCTGCTGGGCTTTTATCCTATCTACGGGACATCGGACCCAGAGAATGCACGGCTCCGAGGCCCTGCCTCAACGGCCGGTTCAGCGGCCCTGCAGTTGCTTCGCCTCATCGAGATGGCGCAGGCTGAGGACGCCGAGCGACCAGACGATCCGACCGAGATCGAGGAGATCGAGACGTCCGAGCTGACGCCGGCCCCGGTGATCCTCCAAAGAGAACCGGGCGTCGAATTGACGCCTCCGCCTCTCACCGGTGCCGAGTTGCTCCGTCCTCGACTCACGGACGAGCGCGTGTGGAGGCCCATTGATCCATCGCTCACCGATCTAACCCTGCGGCAGCGCGAGGAACTCGCCCTCCGCGGTCGGATCGTGGACTGGTCCGACTCGCTGGCTGCCGCGCAGGCGGCGGAAGCGCGGCTCACGGACTGGACCTACACCGACAGTGAGGGCAAGCGCTGGGGCGTCGCGGACGGCAAGATTTATCTCGGCGATGTCGTTCTGCCTGGAACTCACCTGTTTGGCGTACCCGTCGGCAAGCGAGACGAGGTCGCGCAACGGAAGTGGCAGTGGGACGAGATCATGCGCCAAACCGCACGCTACGATGTCGAAGAGTCCTGGGCCGAGCGCCAGGACGCGATTCGTGAACGGCGTGACCGCGAGCGGGCCGAGGTGCTGCCGGACACGACGCGCTCCCGCCGCTAGCCTGACGAATGACCGGGACAGAATCGGGAGGGGCGTTTTACGCAGGTCTTCTAGGTGGCGGCGATGGCTGAGGTAGATCGCTGTGCCGGTGTACACTTCGGTCCGACGGTCGCGGAAGCGTTCCTGTCGGTACCCGCGGAGGCGTTCGAAGAGGTGAAAGTCGACTCGCCCCAGCCCTCCGAGGCCTACGCACCCGACTCGCGGTTTTTTTCGGAAGCGTAGCTCGCGCGGGAACCTCACGAACGCCAAGTAGTAGAGCGGTTCCGAAGCTATCCAGGGCTCGCCATCTTTCTGGCTTCGAGCGAGTCCATCCCGGCACATGCATTGATCGGAGTTGACGTGTCCAAAGAGCTGGCGCCCCGGCTAGATCCGCAGGCTATCGAGCCTGCCCGTTACGCGAAGTGGCAAGAAGGCGGCTACTTCCACGTACCGGCGAGCCGAGTATTGGAGGATGGCGCCGATCCCTACGTGATCGTGATTCCGCCGCCCAACGTGACTGCGGTGCTCCACATGGGGCACGGACTCAACAATACGATCCAAGACGTGCTCATCCGTTGGCGGCGGATGCAGGGGCGAGCCTCCCTTTGGGTGCCCGGTACGGATCACGCGGGCATCGCGACGCAGAACGTGGTCGAGCGTAAGCTCGCGGCGGAAGGATGTCATCGCGACGACCTGGGCCGTGAGCGGTTCGTGAAGGCGGTGTGGAAGCACGTCGACGTGACGGGCCCCGCAATCCTGCAGCAGCTCAAGGCGATCGGAGCGTCGTGCGACTGGGATCGCACTCGTTTCACCCTCGATGATGAGCTCAGCCGTGCGGTGCGAGAGGTGTTCGTGCACCTGTACGAGAAGGGCCTCGTCTACCGGGGCGAGTACATCATCAACTGGTGTCCTCGGTGTCTGACCGCGCTGTCCAACGAAGAGGCTGAGGGCCACGACACGCAGGGCCGACTCTGGCACCTCCGCTATCCGCTACCCCAGGCGGCCACTGAAGCCGCGCGGGCGGCTTCCGAGGCCGGAGCCGACGCGATCGGGCAGCTCGACGACGGTCGTTGGTACCTCACGGTCTCGACCACCCGGCCTGAGACGATGCTCGGTGATACCGGAGTTGCGGTGAACCCCGAAGACGGGCGCTATGCGTCGCTCGTGGGCCTGGAGGTCGAGGTGCCGCTCACGGGCCGCACGATCCCGATCGTCGCCGACGCACACGTCGATCCGAAATTCGGCTCCGGGATGGTGAAGGTCACGCCGGCGCACGACGTGAATGACTTCGACATCGGACAGCGGACGGGACTCGAGGTCCTCAACGTCATGACGCCCGAAGCCAGCATGAACGAGAACGTGCCTGAGGCGTTCCAAGGCATGGATCGCTTCGATGCCCGCAAGGCGATCGTGGCGGCCCTGGACCAGCAGGGCCTCGTGGCCGGTGATGACGAGCACATGCACTCGGTGCCGAACTGCTACCGCTGTGGCACCGTCGTGGAGCCGCGTTTGTCCCTACAGTGGTTCGTGAAGATGAAACCGCTTGCGGAGCCCGCGCTGCGCGCCTCGCAGGACGGCACCATCACGTTCACGCCGAACCACTGGCAGCGCGTCTACGAGCACTGGATGGAGAACATCCGGGATTGGTGTATTTCGCGGCAGCTCTGGTGGGGACACCGGATCCCTGTGTGGTACTGCGCCTGTGGCGAGCAGATCGTCTCCCGCGAGGACCCGAGCGAGTGCCCCAAGTGTGGCTCGGCCGAGCTCGAGCAGGACCCGGACGTTCTCGACACCTGGTTCAGTTCGCAGCTGTGGCCGTTTTCCGTGTTCGGTTGGCCCGAGCAGACCCCGGACGTGAAGGCGTTCTACCCGGGACACGCCATGGTCACCGCGCCCGAGATCCTGTTCTTCTGGGTCGCCCGCATGATCATGATGGGATACGAGTTCTTCGGTGAGGCTCCGTTCACCGAGGTATACCTGCACGGGACGGTCCGCGACACCAAGGGACGCAAGATGTCAAAGTCGCTGGGCAACGGCATCGATCCGCTCGAAGTGGTGAGCGCGTTCGGTGCAGATGCCATGCGCTACACACTCGTTAGCCAGGCGGCGATGGGCACCGACATCACCCTGGACCATGAGGACGTGGAGGGCGCGTTCGCCAATGGGCGCAACTTCGCCAACAAGATCTGGAATGCGGGCCGCTTCGCTCTGCTGAGTTTGGGCGATGCCCCGGTGAGACCACTCGCCGATGTTGCGGGTGACCTCGCGCTCGAAGATCGCTGGATTTTGTCGAGGGTCCGCAGCGCCTCGGAGAACGCGACGCGCGGGCTCGAGCGCTACCGGCTGCACGACGTGGCGGAGAGTCTATACCACTTCTTCTGGGGTGAGGTGTGCGATTGGTACCTCGAGCTCGTGAAGGCACGGCTCGCCGAGGGCGCCGACGCCGCCACCCGAGAGGCGGCGCGATCGACGCTCGTGACCGTGCTCGATCACTCGTATCGGCTGCTGCACCCGATCATGCCATTCGTGACTGCCGAGCTTTGGTCGCGACTGCCTTGGCCTGAGGGTGACGAGCGTCCGGAAGACCTCATCGTCGCGCCCTGGCCGGACGGCAGCGAAGGCCGTCGTGACGACGATGCGGAACGGGACTTCGAGGCGCTCAGGGAGCTGGTCGTCGAGGTTCGCCGGCTGCGCAAAGAGTACGGGGTCGGCGAGGGTGAGCGCATCCGAATCTACCTCTCGGGCGGCGACTCTAGCCTGTTGCTCACGGTCCGGTCCCAGGCTGCCGCGCTCGAGCGGCTGGCGCGCATCGGAGGCGTGGACGAAGGCAAAGGTTCGGGCATCGGCGCGCATGCGGTGCTCGGTGGCGGTACCGAACTGTTCGTGCCGCTCGAAGGCGTCATCGACCTCGATCGCGAGCGGAGTCGGCTGCGCGAGGAGATCGCGCGTCTGCAGGGCCTCTCGGCGGGCACACGAAAGAAGCTCGAGAACGAGAAATTCGTGTCGCGCGCCCCCGGAGAGGTCGTGCAAAAAGAGCGCGACAAGCTCGCGCGATACGACGAGCAGGCGAGCAAGCTCCAGGAGAAGTTGACCGAGCTCGAGGGGGGAGCGTCCTGATCATCGATCCACGTTCTGTCGGACGCCTATCCAAGCGGGAGAGAGGTCGGCGAGCGGTTGTCGCCGTCGCCCTCGTAGTCGCCGCAGCCTCGCTGGCCGCGTGCGCACAACAGGGAGCGCCGACGGGTGGCCCGGACGATCGCCGTCCACCGATGGTGATTGCCACCACGCCTGACACGTTCGCCGTGCTCCCCGACTTCTCGGCTCAGATTCGCTTCGAGTTCGACGAGCGCATCAGTGAGCGAGTCGCGGGAGGTACGCTCGACGATGCCATAATCGTGTCTCCGCGCCCGCCGGGGCTACGGGTACGCCACGAGCGGCGCAGCCTCGTGATCGACGTGGACGGGGGCTTTCAGCCCGACCGCGTGTATCGAGTGACGCTGCTGCCTGTGGTCAGCGACCTGTTCGGCAACACGATGACCGATCCGTTCGAGCTGGTCTTTTCGACCGGTCCGACTCCCATACCCACGACGATCGCGGGCATCGTCTGGGACAGGATCACTGGGCGCGGCGTGGCAGACTACGAAGTCCGCGCGGTGGGCACAGTGGGCGACTCTGCCCAATATCTGGCGATGACCGACCGGGCCGGCGTTTTCGCGCTGCGCTTTCTGCCCGCCACCATCGAGAGCCCCGAGGGACGCGCCGGCCGGTTCCAGTTGACCGCTTTCGACGATCAGAACCGTGATGGTGCCGTCGGATCGATGGAGGTTCAGGGTTCGCGTGTGGGACTCGTGCCGGAAGCCGACACGCTCTACGTGGACATTGCCGTGCTGCAGCCCGACACGACGCCCGCCCAGATCACGAGTGTCACGGCGTTGGACTCGATCACCGTGCTCATCGAACTCGACGACTACCTCGATCCGGATTTTCCGCTTGCCGGGGTGGTCATCACGGTGCTCGACGAAGACAGCGTCGGTGTGGCAGCCGCGAGTGTGTTCCACGAGCACGAGTACGTGGCGTACGCCGAGGCCGTTGCGGACTCTCTCGCGGTCCTCGACTCCCTCGACGCCGTGGCGCGCGATGCTCTGGCCGGAGAGGCCGCTGTGGAGGAGGACGTGGTGATAGCCGACACGGTCATGGCCGACACGGTCATGATCGTGGACCCGGAAGCGGAAAACCCCGCAACGGAGGATCCCGTCGAGGCAGAGCAGGTGGCTCCGCCTCCGCCTAGGCGCGTGGCGCCTATCGCTCTCGATGGCCGACCCACGGCTCGACCGAGACCTCCGGCCCCCGGTGCGACCCCGGCACGCGGACGGA
>SMVA01385258.1_pt1 | contig 11547 bp, 8 predicted proteins | sample 2456451 | NCBI WGS metagenome assembly SMVA01 (sample SAMN11095933, study PRJNA526329) | marine sediment metagenome | biome: Marine sediment; feature: Surficial sediment; material: Deep marine sediment; isolation source: Hadal surficial sediment | place: Pacific Ocean | collected 2014-05 | depth 0-1...
AGAACCCCGTGGCGGCGAACCTGCTCATGTTCGTCATGCTGATCGGCGGCGGAATGGCGCTCCTGACCGTGCATCAGGAAGAGTTCCCCAGCATGGACATCAACATCATCAGCATCAGTGTGCCCTACCTCGGTGCTGCGCCCGAAGAATCCGAACAAGGGGTGTGCATTCGTCTTGAAGAAACCCTCGAAGGCGCCGACGGCATCGAGAAGATTCAGTCGGTCGCTTCGGAAGGCTCCTGCACCGTTATGGCCATGCTCTATGAAGACGCCAGTCAGATTGAGGTGTTGAACGAGGTCAAAAGCCTGGTCGACGGCATCACGACGTTCCCGATAGAAACGGAAAAACCCATCGTCTCAAAGATCACAATCACGCATGATCTGATGCAGATTGCTCTGTTTGGCAACACCGACGAGCGCACGCTCAAAGAAATCGGCAACGAAATTCGTGAAGACATCGTCGCGATCAACGGTGTCTCGACCGTCTCATTGCAGTTTGTCCGGCCTTATGAGATCTCGATAGAAATATCCGAAAATTCACTGCGTCGCTACGGCATCACTTTAGAGCAGGTCGCCCAGGTCGTGCGCAACACGTCGCTGGATATGCCCGGCGGTACGATCCGAACGGCCGGTGGCGAAATACTGCTGCGCGCCAAGGGTCAAGCCTATTGGGGTGAGGATTTCGAAAAAATCGTCGTGCTGACTCGCAACGATGGCACCAGGGTAATGTTGAGCGAGATCGCAACGGTTCGCGATACCTTCGCCGAAGGTGATCTCACCGCACGCTTCAACGGCAACCCCGCCGTCATCGTCAAGGTGTGGCGGGTCGGTAAAGAAGATGCCATCAACATGGCCGCGGATATCGTGCGCTACATCGAACGACGCAAAATGATGTTGCCCAATGGCCTCGAACTGGAGATCTGGGGCGACCAGTCTAAAGAGCTGCAGGAGCGCCTCAACACGGTGAACAGCATGGCACTGGGCGGCCTGGTGCTGGTCGTGATCATACTGGCAATGTTCCTGAAATTTCGACTTGCGATGTGGGTTGCCGCCGGTATCCCGATCGCACTTCTGGGCACGATTGCGGTGTTCCCTTACGCCGACATCTCAATGAGTTCGATGACCGTGATGGCCTTCATCCTGGTACTGGGCATTCTCGTGGATGACGCGATCGTGGTCGGTGAGCGGGTTTATGCTCACGAACAGATGGGGAAACCGCCAGATCAAGCGGCGATAGACGGCGCCTGGGAGGTTTCCATCCCGGTTATCTTCGGCGTTCTCACCACCATGGCAGCTTTTCTACCACTACTGCTGGCGACGGGTCGAATGTCAGGGTTCTTCAGCGTGATCGGCTGGGTGGTGGTGATTGCATTGGCCTTCAGCATCATCGAATCTCAGCTCATCCTGCCTTCTCACCTCGCCCACCGGAATCATTCAACGCCGACGAGAGGATTTGCAAAATGGTGGGATAAGTATCAGGGCCGCTTGTCCGGCTGGCTGGAAACGATGGGCAGCGACTACTACCTGCCGTTGTTAAAAAAGTGTGTTGAATTCCGCTATGTCACAGCCTCAGTCGGATTGGGCATCCTCATACTCGCGATGGCGTTGAGCCTGAGCGGTCGGGTGCTGTTTACGTTTTTCCCCTCCATCGAGGGTGACCGCGTGTACGCGAGCCTGGAGATGCCCGAAGGTGTCTCTGTCAGCGTCACCGCCAAGGGTGCAGAACAGCTGGAGGCTTCTGCCGAGGCACTGAAAGCCGATCTCGAAGCGCTCACGGGCGAGGCAAACGTCATTCGCAACATCTTCACGAGCATCGGCCGAAAAGCCGATCGTAGCAGCGGCAGGCCCAACATGCATGGTCCAGGCCGCAGCCACTTTGGTGAGGTCGTGATCGCGCTCGCCCCATCCGCAGAGCGAGACAACTTGAGCGCGAAAGTCATCGCGACCATGTGGCGGGAAAAGGTCGGTGCCATTCCCGATGCGGTGAAGCTCAGTTTCAACGCAGATGAGTTTTCTGCCGGAGAACCGATCAACTACCAACTGACCGGCAGGGATGTCGACGTGCTGCGCGCTGCAGCCGCTGATCTGCGAGCGGAACTTGGTCGCTACAACGGCGTTTTTGATATCACCGATTCGTTCCGCGCGGGGAAACAGGAGATCAAATTGAGCCTCCTGCCGGAGGCGCGTAATCTGGGCCTGACGTTGCGGGATCTCGCCGGACAGGTGCGCAGCGCGTTCTATGGTTCGGAAGCCCAGCGAATTCAGCGCGGCCAGGACGATGTGCGCGTGATGGTGCGTTTTCCGGAAAGCGAGAGGGCATCCATCGGCAACCTCGAAGACATGTACATTCGCACGCCTCAGGGCACGGAAGTACCTTTCTACAGTGTCGCCTCCTTCGAGCTCGGCCGCGGCTATTCGACCATCAACCGAGTGGACGGCCGTCGGGTCATCAATGTGATTGGCGACATCGACCGCTCGGTGATCTCACCGGAAGAAATTAACAGCAGTATTCAAAAAGAGGTGCTGCCAGGATTGCAGGCGAAGTATCCCACCATCACCATGTCGCTGAGCGGCGAGCAGGAGGAGCGTGCGAAATCGTTTGGCGGCTTGATGAACGCCGGAATGCTGTCGCTGGTCGTCATCTACACCCTGCTGGCGATCCCCCTGAAGTCTTATGTGCAACCACTGGTGATCATGAGCGTGATTCCCTTCGGCGCGGTCGGCGCGATCCTCGGGCACTGGATCATGGGTTACCAGCTGATGTTTTTCTCCGCACTGGGGATCGTTGCGTTATCCGGTGTTGTCGTGAACTCCTCTTTAGTGCTGGTGGATTACATCAATCGTCGCAGACGCGAAGGTATGTCGCTCGAAAAAGCGGTATTGAGTGCGGGCGTCGTTCGCTTCAGACCGATAATACTCACCTCGGTAACCACCTTCGTAGGCTTGATCCCTCTAATGTCTACTCCGAGTCCTGCGACGATATTTTTCATTCCCATGGCTATCTCGCTCGCCTTCGGAGTGCTCGCCGCAACATTCATCACCCTGATTATGGTGCCGGCGTTGTATCAGATCACTGAAGACATATTCGGCTGGGATCCGGTTGCGCAGGGCGTAGTCGCAACGCGCTGACCGACGCCCGGCAGGTAGGAAGCACAGCGACATTTTCGCCCCATGATTGCGTCTGATCACCAACGCACCTAGAGTGCGTCTTTTTTTCAGGGCAGCCCGTGAGTTCGATGCAAGCGCGTGTTTCCAAAAACCCGCTGTGACTGCCCTGACCCTGCCTGAATCACGACGGCAATGGCACGTGCGCATCTGGTCGCTGTCGTGGCCTGTGATTCTCGCCAACATCACCATTCCTCTGGTCGGTATCGTCGATACCGCGGTGATGGGGCGCATGCCGCAAGCGGCTTACATTGGCGCAGTCGCGGTCGGCGCGACTATCTTCAGTTCCATCTACTGGATCCTCGGTTTTTTGCGAATGGGCACGACTGGACTGGTCGCCCAGGCCCTCGGCGCCAGCCAGACGGCCGAGATATTCAACGTCGCCGCCCGCGGTCTTGTGACTGCGGTAGTCGTCGGCGCATTGATCCTGGCGTTGAACCTGCCGCTCTACCATCTGGCGTTTTGGATATTCGACGCTAGCGATCAGGTGGAGACACTTGCGGGCACCTATTTTTCCATTCGGATCTGGGGTTCTCCCGCGCTCATGCTCTATCTGGTGGAACTCGGCATCCTTTTCGGGTTGCAGAAAGTTCGTCAGACGCTGGTCATCAGCCTGCTGCTCAATCTGACGAACGTTGCACTGGATATCATATTCGTGCTCGGTTTCGGCTGGGGGGTATCGGGTGTCGCCGCAGCGACAATTCTTGCCGAATGGTTCGCCGCTCTAACGGGGTTGGTCATCGTAGCCCGCGCACTCGCGGCCAGTGGTTGGGATGGTAAGTGGCCGGTCGGAATCTGGCTTCGTGAGAAAGTGGTGCATCTGTTCGAAGTCAACGGCAACCTCGTAATCCGCTCGTTCTTCGTGCAGTTTCCTTTCTTCGCCTTTACCGTGGTCGCCGCCAGTCTGGGAGACCTCGTGCTTGCGGCTAACTCCATAATCATGCAGTTTCTCTACTTGACGGCGTTTGGCCTCGACGCCTTCGCGCACACTGCCGAAACACTCACGGGTTTTGCATTCGGTGCACGCAAGCCGATGGCGCTGCGGCAGGCGACGATTTTCAGCCTTGGCTGGGCTGTGTTGATTGCATGCCTGATCGCCGTGGTCTACGCGCTATTTGGCCCATTCATGATCGCTCTACTCACAATATTGCCCGAAGTACGTGCAACAGCGGAATCGCTGCTGCCGTGGGCGATTGCCATGCCGCTGGTCAGCGTCTTGGCATTTCACCTCGACGGTGTGTTCATCGGCACCACTCGAACGCGGGAACTGCGCAACTCCATGTTTCTGGCAGCACTCGTCTATGCTGCGGTCTTGTGGGGAACTCTCGAGCCGCTGGGCAATCAGGGACTGTGGCTTGCGATGATGACGTTCTTCTTCATCCGTGGTGTGCTGCTCGCCGTGCAGTATCCGAAAATCGAGCGTCTGTGCGCGAATCGATAGCGCCAGGTGCGCGGACCGATAGCGCCCTGCGCGCAGTTGCTGCTGAACTAACTAGTTCCTGTCCAGAAATTCCTGCACTCCGTTGGATGGTGACCGCATTGCGGCCGAAGGTTGTAGTTGCGGACGCCGCGCAATCGCTCCGCGATTCCCTCACTTTGCGAACTTGCCCGAAGACGGTCAATTCGCTCATTCGGTTGCGCGGTCACCGCCCGCAACTACAACCTTCGGCCGCAACGCTTAGCGACTTCGGGTTCGAACAGTCTGGACAGGAACTGACGAATTATAGCTGTACTGAAAGTCTGTGGCTGAAGTAGAAGGGTATCAGCGGTTACACCCGGCGACGTCTTCGTTCGATCCGAAAGCCCGTACCCCTTCGTCGTGGTTGCTCATCACTGCGTAGCCGGTGAGGGTGATGGTGCCGTAGCCCCATACTTTCTGCACCCACTGCGGCGCCCGGTCTTCCAGAATGTTCGCGACCAGCGCGTGGACGACGGCTGTGCCGATACCCCACAGCAGCACCTCGGCATCGCTTGGCTGGTCACCGATGATCTTCTCGGTCAACCAGGCGTCTTCGATGTAGCAGGGATCGCCGGCTGCGTTGAGCGTCTGCACAACGTCCATCGCATGCAGCGTCTGCCAGGCGATTTCAGAGCGGTCGAGTTCGAGACTCTGACAACCGCTGAGCACAACGAGCAGGACCAGCACCGTGCCGCAGGAAGTTTTTTCGCGTAATCGATACAAGCTAAATGACTACACCATCTGGGGAAAACAGATTGTCAGGGCGCGCGCGCGCAGATGCTGTTCGCTTCTTGGGGCCTTTTTGTGAAAATGTACTTACCTTTCAATTCGTCCATAAGTGTTTGTTTTTTATAATTATTACGGACAGCATTTCACTGTCTGAAAGTCGCTGTTCAGGTGTTGTTCAGCTCACGTGCGCCTGAATAGGTGCACTGCACTGAAACCAAGAGGTTATCGATGACGTACCGAGTTCTTTTGCCGATGCTGGTAGTCGCGCTTGCAGGCTGCGCGGGTAAGGCGAATCTCCAAGGCCCGATCGTCGATCTCAAGGGTGTGGATCCTGTGCAATACCACACGGATCTGGCCGAATGCAGCGCCTATGCCGACGAAGTGGCCGTGGGTCAATCGGCGGCAACCGGCGTCATCGCCGGCGCGGTGATCGGTGCCGCCGTTGGCGCCGCAGTCGGTAACAGTGACGACGTCGGCCGCGGTGCGGGAGCCGGCGCCGTCATCGGCGGTGCCAAGGGTGTCGGCAAGGGGGTGCGGGAGCGTCGCATGGTCGTGCGCAACTGCCTGCGCTTCCGCGGCTACGCCGTCCTCAACTAACCTCACTCCCCCGCCCAGTCCCCCGGCTGAGGCTGCTTCCTGACCGTGCCAGTTGAGTTGCGCCAGCCATACCGTCTATGCTGGACGGTTCTTTTCACCTGAATCTCGTATTCGAGAAAAACCACGCAATTCACGGGGGACCCCATGGCGGAAGCTGAAGACCTGACATCTGATATGTACAACCTGGCAATGTCCGAAGAAGCAGTACCGCTGCTCGCCGCGGTAAAAAAGCACATCGCCGACAACGTCGCACCGATCACCGAGGAATTTTTCCGGTTGGGCGAAGGCCGCGAAGATCGCTGGAGTTGGGCACCCGGGCAACTCGAACTGCTGCAGACTGCCAAAGACAAAGCTAAAGCCAGTGGCCTGTGGAACTTCTTTCTGCCTGATGCCGAGACCGGCGAGGGCCTGAAAAATCTCGACTACGCGTATATCGCCGCCGAGCTCGGTCAAACACCACTAGCCTCGGAATCACTGAACTGCAGCGCCCCCGACACCGGCAATATGGAAGTCCTCGAGCGTGTTGGCACGCCGGAGCAGAAAGAGCAATGGCTCAAACCGCTTCTCAACGGCGAAATCCGCTCCTGCTTCGGTATGACCGAACCGAACCTCGCCTCATCGGATGCGAAAAACATCGGCACCAAAGCTGTGCTCGAAGGCGACGAGTGGGTCATCAACGGCGAGAAGTTCTATATCTCCGGCGCCGGGGACCCGCGCTGTAAAATCATGATCTGCATGGTGAAAACCAGTCCCGATGCACCACCGCATCGTCAGCAGTCACAGATCCTGGTGCCGATGGAAACGCCCGGAGTGAACATCCTCGGACCGATGACGGTGTTCGGCCACGACGATGCGCCGCATGGCCATATGCACATCAAACTCGACAACGTGCGCGTACCGAAAGCGAACATGCTGCTCGGCGAAGGCCGCGGCTTCGAGATCTCTCAGATACGGCTTGGACCGGGACGCATTCACCACTGCATGCGCTCGATCGGGCAAGCCGAACGTGCGTTGGATCTGATGATCAGACGCGCCATGTCGCGCGAGGCATTTGGCAAGCCAATCATCCAGCTGGGTAAAAACCTCGAGATCGTATCTCGAGCACGCATCGACATCGAGGCCATGCGCCTGATGGTTCTGCGCGCGGCCAAAGCGATGGACGTGCTGGGCAACCAGGAAGCCCGCGTGTGGGTGCACGCCGTAAAAGCCATGGTGCCTGAGCGGGTCTGCCAGATCATCGATCAGGCGATCCAGATGCATGGTGCAACCGGTGTTTCGCAGTGGACGCCGCTGGCGGATATGTACACGAGCCAACGCACCCTGCGCCTGGCTGACGGACCCGACGAGGTCCACCATCTGGTGGTCGGCCGCGCGGAACTGCGCAAGTATCAGTAAGACGTGACTGTGACGGGATGGCGCTGAGAGGCGCCGTCCCGCTTCTCACCACTTCTCGCCAAACGGTCGTATGACAGATTCGAACGACCACGCAGATTTCGGCTGCTGCGACAATCGCCAGATTTCTCCTGCGATATCCGCTGGCTTGCAGAAAAAATCATCAGGCTTGTCGGCAAAGCGCTTGCGCGTCCACGCCAGATCGATCACCGCATCAATTGCGACAAATGCCACGTGGATGCCTTGCGGTCCGAGAAACCGGGCCATGGATTCGGCCAGTATCCGCTGAGCGGCTTTGGTCGGCGCAAAACCGGAAAAGTTCGCCAGGCCGCGATAGGCAGAGGTGTTGCCCGTGCAGATCACGGCACCAGTTCCGCGCTCGATCATCGCAGGTGCGACTGCCTGACCCAGATGCAACAGCGCCATCGTGTTCACCTGAAAGTTCTGCTGCAGGACTGCCGGCTCGATGGTCATGAAATCACCGAACGCTCCGCCAACCGCGTTGTGTACGACCACATCCGGCACACCCAGCTCGGCCTCCACTTGAGCGACGACCTCACGCAGGTGAGCGAAATCTGTTACGTCGCAAGGATATGCTTCTGCGTTCGTAATCTCGTTACTAATATCCGCCAGCCGTTTTTCGTTGCGTGCCAGCATCGCGACCCGGTGATCCCCGGCAAAGCGTTCGACGATTGCGCGGCCGGTTCCCGGGCCAACGCCCGTCACCAGGCAAACCTTATCCGTCATTTTTCCTCCATCCCATCTCACAACCACACGCGTGTATCATGCCTGCGCGACCGCAGCGCGGAAAGATTCGTGAGAATCTGCCCGCGGTGGCCTTTGCAGCGTGAGTAAATCCAGATGAGTAAACCTATATGAGTACACCTATATGAGTACGCCTACGCCGGGCACAGCAGAATGGCTCGCCCAGGTAAGCGAACCCATCGTCGATCCCGCACGCAAGATTGTCGATCCCCATCATCACCTGTGGCGTCGGGAAGGCTACGACTACCTACTCGAGGACCTCCGGGCAGATACGCAAACCGGCCACAAAATCTGCAAGACGGTATTCGTCGAATGCCGGGCGATGTACCGGGAAACGGGACCGGAGCATCTTCGTTGCGTGGGAGAAACCGAATTCGTCGCGGAAATCGCCCAGGCCAGCAATCTCGACGGCGCGGATAACGCGGTGATCTCGGCGATTGTTTCCCACGCCGATCTCACGCTCGGTGATGAGGTCGACGAGGTGTTGGACGCCCATGAGGCGGCGGGTGCTGGTCTCTTCAGAGGCATCCGCCATGCCGGGGCGCGGGACCCACATCCCGAGGATCTCACGATCCCCGGGAGGGCGCTCGAAGGGCTCTACGGCCGCTCGGATTTCCGCCGCGGCGTTCAGTGCCTCGGCGCCCGCGGTCTGACATACGACACCTGGCACTACCACCACCAGAATAAAGCATTCGCTCAGCTCGCCCGGGATGTGCCCGACACCACCATGATTCTCGATCACTTCGGCACGCCACTCGGCGTGGGTACCTACGCCGACAAACGCGAAGAGATTTTCGAACAATGGCGTGAAGACATCATTGAGATCGCCAAGTGTCCGAACGTGGTGGCTAAGCTTGGCGGACTCGCAATGCCGGACAATGGTTTTGGCTGGAACCTTCGGCCGCAGCCTGCATCATCCGACGAAATCGTTGAAGCCCATGAACGCTACTACCTGCACACGATCGCGGCTTTCGGACCGGAGCGCTGCATGTTCGAAAGCAATTTTCCGGTGGATAAGATGTCAGTTTCTTATCCTGTGTTGTGGAACGCGTTAAAGAAAATGGCCGCTTCGTTCAGTGCTGAGGAGAGACAGGCAATGTTCTACGGAACTGCAGATCGGGTCTACCATCTCGATCGCTGAGCGGCGCGCTTGTGTGTTAGCCGGTCGCGGCTAACTCAATGCGGAAGATTGACCCGCGCAACCGTACAGCCGACTGCAAATATCGGAATGGGTGCATAGAAATAAAGTTCCCCCGTGCAACCTTCCGTGGCACCGGATACGGCAATGAAGGTCCTGATTTCGAAACCTCCCTGGCCTGCCGCGAGGTAGGTTTCCTCATCCGAATACGACGTCAGCGCTGCCCGGTCGTTGCACAGCCAGCGCTCGAGAAATTCGCGATCCCAGGGTTCGTTGATCCTGCCCGAGTCGGGCGTGGCAGGCCAGTGAGAGATACCACCGGTGCCGATAATGGCGATGCGCTCGGGTAACGCCGCACAGATTCTGCCAAGCTCGCGACCAAAGTCGTAGGCGCGAGCCAGCGGCGTCAGCGGCGGACCCTGGCAATTGATGTTCACCGGGATAATGGGAACATCGTATTCGGGGGTCAGAAAATTCAGCGGTACCATGATGCCGTGATCGAACTGCCACTCCTGCGAATAGGCAAGATCAAAGTGCCGCAGCAACTTTTCCACGATCAAACCTGACAGTTCTGCATTACCCGGAATTTTTCGCCGTTTGATGCCCAGCCACTGTTCGTCCTCGATGGGCCCCTCGTAGTACTCCGCCATACCCATTGCGTAGGCTGGCATGTTATCCATGAAAAAATTTGCAAAGTGTTCTGCCGCTACAACGATCAGGACGTCTGGCCGCGCCTCTTTGAGTTCGGCGCCGAGGCGATAAAAATTCTGGTAGAGCGCTTCACGCAACTCCTTGTCTGCTTGTTCGTAGCGACCGGTTATTCCCGGACCATGACTGACCACACCAGCGAAAACCAACGGCATCAGGCCGCGCCCTTGCCGTCGATAGTGGCATACAAACCTGCCCGGACGTCGCCATGCTCTGCAAGTGCTGCGCGCATCGCAGCAATGTACTCGTCCCACGCAAAACCGCGCTGTGCAGCGTAGTGCATCAGGAGCTGACCGTTCACGCCCATGATGTAGAGCAACCCGATATCCGCTTGCCTGATCGCCGCCAGTTCCTTCTCATCGAGATCATAGTCGGCCAGCAACGCATCGAGCTCACCGTCATACCGGGAACGCGTATGTGGGTCACGATTCAGCTGATAGAGAAGCTTTTGTACGTAATAGAGACTCATCTGCCGAGACTCGGAACGGCGTGAGTGCCGAGGGCAACACAGACGTTTTTCGTTTCCATATAGAAATCGAAGCTGTAATCACCACCGTCGCGGCCGATGCCGCTCGCCTTCATGCCGCCGAACGGCGTCGGCAGATGTCGGTTGTTTTCCGAATTCAGCCAGATCATCCCGGCATCGAGCGCGTGCGCAACTCTGTGGGAGCGGCCGCTATCGCCCGTCCAGACGTAAGCGGCCAGACCATAGGGCACATCATTCGCCAGTCGTACGGCATCGGCTTCATCGCTGAACGCAATTGCCGTCAGAACCGGACCGAAGATTTCTTCCTGGGAGATTCGCATCGCATTGTCGGCATTCGTGAACAGCGTAGGTTTGACAAAATTGCCGGTGTCGCCGGATCTCTCGCCGCCGACCGGGATGTCGGCACCCTCCGCGCGCGCCTGCTCGAAGTAGCCCAACACCTTCGCCAGATGTTCGGGGTGAATCAGTGGGCCGATTTCGGTGTTCGGATCCAGCGGGTGGCCGAGCACGAGCGACTCCGCCCGCGCTGCAACCCGCTGCGTGAATTCCTCGTAGATTGTCGACTCAACCAGCAACCGGCTAGATGCCGTGCAGCGCTCGCCATTGAGGCTGTAGATCATGAAGGTCACCGCGTCCAGCGCACGGTCGAGATCTGCATCGGCGAAGACGATGACTGGATTTTTCCCACCCAATTCGAAATGCACGCGTTTCAGCGTCATCGCGCCCTGCTGCATGATCTCCCTGCCGGTCTGCGATCCACCCACAAAGGCAATCGCTTTGATGCCTGGATGTTCGGTCAGCGCTCTGCCCGCCTCCTCTCCCGTGCCATGAATGGTATTGAGCACACCAGGCGGCACACCTGCATCGTGACAGATCTCGGCCAGCAGGCTCGCTGTGAGAGGACTCCACTCCGCGGGCTTGTGGACCACCGTGCAACCAGCCGCCAGAGCCGGCGCGATCTTCCAGGTCGACAACATGAATGGCGTGTTCCAGGGCGTGATCACCGCCACCGGACCGATTGGTTGACGAATACTGTAGTTGAGATGCGCCTGCGCTGGCATCGACAGTCCGTTGGTTGCTTCGGGCGCCTTATCTGCATAGAAGCGGA
>SMVA01442970.1_pt1 | contig 11546 bp, 8 predicted proteins | sample 2456451 | NCBI WGS metagenome assembly SMVA01 (sample SAMN11095933, study PRJNA526329) | marine sediment metagenome | biome: Marine sediment; feature: Surficial sediment; material: Deep marine sediment; isolation source: Hadal surficial sediment | place: Pacific Ocean | collected 2014-05 | depth 0-1...
CCGGTGTCATAGAGCATATCCCGATCGATACTGAGCCTGACGCGGGTCTGATTTTCGGTTTCAGCTGTGACCAGTAGACTAACGAATATGCTCTGTTCAACCTGTTCCGGCAGATCTGTGACCATGTCTTGCCCGCTGAGCAGACTCAAGATGACAGTCGTCACAACGATTGCCGCCTCCGCCACTGCATGACCCATTCCTGGAGGTAATACCTCTGCTCTTTTACTGGCAACAACCAGACCCAAATACCGATCTCCATTGTTAATGCTGTACCCCATGTCCTGTAACACGCTTAAACACCCATTCAATACAACACCTGTCGCGTTGGTATCGAAACGACGGCTTTGTATGGCCAGGTCAGCAGGCGCAGTCGGATTGAGCTGGAATAACGGCATCATCGAAAGCTCCGCAGTCTGATTAGCACAGGCTGGCATGGGATCTATGACCATTGCAGCCAGTGTGCCCAGGACCACGATTAACCGGGTAGTTATGTTCATGTGATAACCCCCTAAAACCGCGATGAGTGATATGAGTAATCTTTGACCTGCCTGTTCTCATCAAACTTGATGATGATCGTCAACGTTTTCTGTGAACGACGGGAAGCACCAGCATTCCGCTCATGCCTTGGAATCACTCCGCCAGCGACCGAACCTGCCGCCGCTCCGATCAGCGATAACAATCCTGTGCCACTGTTTGAATAAACAGTTTCGGTGCTGACACGATCGTACACCCAGATTTCGTTTCGATCTTTATCAGTCGACACGATATTCGGGCTACCCAGGGTGGATAAAACTGCCGCACCCGACATGCCCAGTTTTATTTCCCTCTGCACGGCAGCCACTGTCAAACGCTGCTCTTCGGTACTACCCAGTTGGGTATTGTGCTGGGATGCTGTTATACATCCTGTCAGGGGTGTTAGCACCGCGCACATTAATATCAGTCGCTTTATCATCTTCTTTCTCCTCAGTCAGCGTAAAGGCACGCTTTATGTGAAGTTGAGATTAGGATCAAGAGGCTGATGGAGCCTGTGGAAAGGCTTATGATTTCCTTAGGTTTTGGTAATTTGTCTTATGTAGGCCACGAAAATGCAGATATTTCCTGATTAATACCGGCAAAACGAGGAACGCGAGGTCTCCTGACCCCAATGATCACATTGCGGGTCAAGAAATGCCGGCCAAGAAATGGATTGCTGATTGACAGTCCTCAATGCACAATTTCATATTCTCGACTTATCCCGGAAGAAGGTTCGATTCCAATGTTCAACAATGCTGCCCGTCTTTTCGTTCTTGCAAGCCTGTCAACCCAGCTAGTGGCTAAAAGCCTGCCCTTCGACAAGGTTCAAAGCCTTGGAACCGTTCAATCCACGATTACTAAAAGGGTGAGTGACAATTCTGCCAGTGTTCTCGTTGTGTTTGATATCGATGATACTTTACTTGAATCTAACAGCTTCATTGGCAGCGACACCTGGTACAACTGGCAGCGCGGTCGCGACATAGAGAAAGTTGAAGGAGGGACAACGAGAATTGACAAAAACGACCAATATTCATGCCTGTTCTCGAAGCTTGGAGTTCTATACGAGATTGGCGTCTATCACGCAACTGAAGATGACGCCGCCAGCATCGTTGCACAGCTTCAAGAGAAATTCGACGTGGTCGCGCTGACCTCTCGATCCCCCGATTATCGCGCCGGTACTGAAAGAGAGTTAGCACGCGCCAACTTCGAGTTTGCAAGGTCACACCTGCTGCCACAATCGCATTCCCTGGCCTATGATTTAAACGACGGCAGCAGTACCAGACCGGTGTCCTATGAAGACGGTATTATCATGTCTACAGGTTTGAACAAGGGCGTTGTCCTGGAGGATATATTGCAACGACTCGGTCGAACCTATACGACAATTTTCTTTATCGATGACAGCAAAATCAATATTTCCAACATGAGTGATGTCTGGACCGAGAAGGATACCCTGATGGTCACTTTTCACTATACGGGCGTGGAGAAGAAGATCAGTGAAGAAGATATCCGGCAATCCAGGAAATCCCAGGCAGCGTTCAACGCCTTTCTTGAGATTGCCTTCCCTGACCGCTTCACGATGTTGAGCGAAGGAAACTGTGGGTAGCTTTGCACTCATGCCTCGCGTCTTATCTCGCATTGGTTTCCTGATTTTAATACAATAAACACAGGCTCGTTATCCTAACGCAAATTATCCAGCACAAAAAATTTCGGTAATCTGTATGGCACAACTCTATTTCTACTACTCTGCCATGAACGCCGGCAAGTCAACTTCCCTTTTACAGAGTGCTTATAACTATGACGAACGCGGCATGCATGCGGAGGTTTTCACCGCCAGGGTTGATGATCGGTTCGGCAAGGGAGTCATTACTTCGCGAATCGGTTTGGAGTCAGACGCGCATCTTTTCGATAGCGAAACTGATTTGTTCGAACAGGTTAAGGCGCTGGATCAGGAAAGAAAAACAAATTGCGTTCTAATTGATGAGGCCCAGTTCCTTACCAGGAACCAGATCAAACAATTGGTTGCTGTGGTTGATGATCTGAACATTCCAGTCCTGGCTTATGGATTGAGAACTGATTTTCTCGGTGAAACATTCGAGGGTAGCCACTATTTACTCGCCTGGAGCGACAAGATTGTGGAACTCAAAACCGTTTGCCATTGCGGCAGGAAAGCAAATTTTGTGGTCAGGCTCGACAGTGCGGGCAATGCAATAACCCAGGGTGCCCAGGTAGAAGTTGGCGGTAACGAAAAATACGAATCCATGTGCAGGAAACATTTTCGCAGCCTGGTGTGGCAATCAGAAAGCCAGGTTTCTCCAAAGGGTTAGAAGAGCGGCTTGAGCCGCTCTTCTAACCTTAGTCAATCCAGTGTCTAGAAGGCGTACTTAACTCCAAAGCGAATTTCATATCGTGATGAATCCCCAACCCTGGGCTCTTCAAGATCACCTCTCACAACGTTGTTGGGGAAGTTCACTTTTTCTTGTATGCCCCAATCATCGTTCAACAAATTCGTCAGGTTATCGATAATCAGGAAGGCGGATGCCTTGCCCGGGCCGATTCCAAATTCCTGCTCGATTCGAAAATCAATTTTTCCCCACCATGAGCCACTCTCGTCGTTGCGGCTGCCACCTGGCGGCAGCACATTATCCCTGAAGTCCAGGAAAGGAGTAAACCCGTAAGGGTCAATCGTGCCGTTAAAGGTATAGCTGTAGGACGGACCCTCGTTATAGGAACCAAAGAACGAGATGATTGTTCGGTTATCTCCCCACCACTGGGCCCGCCAGTTATAGACGGCCGTGAATCGATGCCTGATGTTATAATTAGAGGTTGATAACTTATCTTCCTGCGGGTCAAAGAAAGAACGATTCTGGTAGTTTGAAAATGCCACAGAACTGGTCATCGGTTGAACGTCTTCCGAATCGGTGTAGGCATAACCGAAAGACCAATCCATGCCATTATCGTAGATCTTCGAGAGGAAAAACGAGGCGCCGAAGGATTGGTTGCCCTTATCACTGTTAGTGAGTACGAATGACGCCTCACGCACACTATCGTAAATCGGATATCCCTCAGCAGTTGTTCCTACGCGATCAATATCGCCATGTAATACCATGGCCGTGTCCTTTCCCTGTGTGTAGAGCAAATCGCCCTGTAGCGTGTAATCCTCAGGAAAGTAATAAGTGAGGCCTAACGCGAATTTCCATTCAGATGGAAGTTCAAAACCCGGATCGAGATAGTTAATCTCAAAATTATCGCCAACGCCACTCTCAACGGCATCAAAAAGTTCCGACGGAATACCCCAACCGGGCCCATCCGGAACGCCGGGCTCAAGACCCTTGTAGACAACATCATCATCAAACAGTGACCTTGATCCGTCGGTATATCCAAAGGAGCGACCACGCTGGCCAAATTGCAGCACATTGTTGGCAGAGAAATTGTTCGATAGCCACACGTTTGGATCACCGCCAACATAAAGCCCTACCCCACCATGAAATATCAGATCTGCAGAGTAGTCGTAGGTGAATCCAACGCGTGGTTGGAGCAAACCCTCACCGTCGAGGTTAGTGGAGTTGGAAAATCCATAATCAGCAACGAAATCAGCATTTTCACCGGGTTTGTCATTGGTCGTGTACCAGTCATAACGCAGCCCGGCGGTGATTGTCAGGCTCTCCCCGACGTTGAATACATCCTGGAAGAAAACGGTGTTAACTTCATAACCCCAATCGGCTGCCGCATCAACTGGATTACTTGTCGGTGCATTGTTGTAATAAATGGCACTAGCAAAGCCGTTGCGAAAATTATCGATTCCATCGAAGCGGATCTCCGTTTCCGTATGCTGAACGAACATATTGAATACTTCCAATTCATCACGTTCAAAACCGAAACTCAGGCTGTGCCCGCTCAATTGATATGTTCCTGTCAGTGATATATTAAAGACATCATAGGATAGTTTGTTGGCTTGTCGAGAATCGTCACCACCCAGGTAAACATCAACATCATCCAGCTCTACTCGAATTTCGCCAAAGTCCGTTCCACCTACCGAGATCTGGCGATTGTCCAGATCCAGGTAACCCATACGAAACTGGGTCGAGAAGTTGTCGGCCCAGTCGGAGTAAAGCGTGGCAGAATATGACTTCAGTTCCGCACCACGCTCGTAAAGATGATTTTCGAATTCGAATTCATTAACATCTCCGTCGGATTGAACGAAGTTTTCGCCGTCATTGTAGTTATAGGTAAAGGCCAGGCGCTGTCGATCCGCGATGTACCAGTCCAGTTTCAGCAGTAGCTTTTCATCCTCATTATCGAGACTGGTCGGTAGGGGGCCTGGTTCGTATTGATAGATGGTGCGGGCAATTTGCTCGATTTCATCCAGCTCAGCTTGTGTCGCGTTGACTTCATTAACGGCACCCGATCCAATGGCACCCCGGTCGAACAGATTGGCACCGTCCAATTTCTCGTAAGCCACAAAGAAAAACAATTTGTCCTTGATGATCGGACCACCCAGGCTAACACCCCAGCGAGTCTCCTCGTAGTCGCCTGTATTAATTTTATCGCCCTGAAGCTTGTCACCACGCAGGCCATCATCGGTATAATCAGCGAATACCGAACCGGAGAAAGTATTGCTGCCTGACTTGGTTACGGCATTGATGTTACAGGCAGTAAATCCACCGTAATTTACATCAAACGGCGCCAGTTCAACGGATACCTGGCTGATAGCATCATAGGGAAAGGGCATGCGTTCTGTGGGATAACCATTTGAGTTAAGCCCGAAGGAATCGTTGGTGCGTACACCATCTAATGTCAGGCTGTTGAATCGTGAATTCTTGCCACCACACTGTATCGCATTAATATCACCTCTCGATTCATCCACGTAAATCCGTGGATCGATTCGAATAATATCCGTTATATTGCGGTTTATTGCAGGTGTTATTTCGAGTTGCTCGAGTCCGAATGTTGCACTTGGGCCGACAGCAACCTGGGTTTTCAGACGTGATCCGACGACCACTATCTCTTCCATGCTTGTGCTGGACGCCAGGGTGATATTCAACTCACTGATTTGCCCGAGAATAAGGGAAAGCTCTCGTATGGATTTGATTTCGTAACCTGTTTTTTTAACCGTCACCGTATAATTATCATCAAGCTGCAGATTGCGTATGGAGAATTCCCCAAAAGGATTAGTCTGTACTGTTCTGGACAGCGATGTGGCTTCATTACGGACTGTCACGGTCGAGCCGACAATGGGCGTACCATTTTCATCGGTCACGATACCTCGAATCGCAGAGGTCGTTTCGAGCGCAACAGCGACACCTGAAAATAGAGACAACGCAGATAAAATAGTTAAAAAGTAAACAGATTGGACGATTGAAATTTTAGAAGAGCGCGTTCTGGCCATTTTTATTCCCCAATAGTTGGCAGATGACTTCCGTCGAATGTCCACCAAACTCTGGCGCGACCCATGGATGGCGAACCGGCGAAAAAGCAGGGCCAGTAAAACACCTTTTTGAAGGGTTTGGCAATCCGTTCAGAACATATTTTTTACCATCGCCAGAATACCTCACCACCTACTTTAAATTTGAGTCAGAAGTCGTTGATTGAGCGGTTAAACAGGTCAACGCATGATGAACTGTTGAGGAAAGTGGTGGCCTGGCACTGCTGGAAGCAGCAGAATAAATCAGCTATGCCTACCCGGTAATGCTCATTTACACAGGAGTTGAGCGCATCAGTCGCTGAGACCCGTCGCCCTCTCAAAATACTGTCCCATGTCCCACCCAGGCCAGCGCGCCTGGGTTAACTTCAAGGTACGCAATGACCAGTAGGGATCACCCGGCTCGGGGATACCTAGCATTGACAGTTGCTCAGCCGTGGCGTTATTCAATATCAGTTCCCAGGGCTTATTCGCACCGGTTTGCCAGACGTTATAACCAATGTTGTCATTGCCTGCGGTTTTGTAGCCAACCGTCATCGAAAATCGACGAGCATTTGCAACGGTTAAATTGGCGCCGCGATGCATGGTGTCGATGCCATGAGCCACCAGCGATCCAGCAGGCACTTCTACGACTTGTTCGAATTTCAACAGTGCTGCCTGTTCCTCCTCGGTGGGCGCTGCCAGCGCAGGTCGCCCGAGTGCTTTTTTAACATCCGGCTTGGTGACATAACGCAATGCCCCGTGTTCTTTCGTGACATCCGTCAGGTAAAAAATGAAATCCACGGCTCTGTCCACAGGGTCATCTGCAGGCACCGTTAAGGTGTGGTTACCGAAATCGCAGTGAAAATCCTGGTTGTAGTCAGCCTGGCCAGTGAATTTGGCCCAGGTATGGGATTGATAACAATGTACATGAGGCGCGCCCAGCAATGCACGCGCGAATGCAATGAGTTGCGGATGCAGTGAAATCAGGTTCATTTCAACAGAAGCATTGTAGGGCAAACTATGGATGTTCTGGAATTGTGTTGCACGGTTCAGGTCGACGTCATCACCGCCTTTTAGCATTCGCTTCATCGCCTGTTCTTCCGGTTGCGCCACGTCTCTGTAAATATCTTCAAAATCAGCGAGCACGGGTTCATATTCTTCCGGGGTAAAGAAGTTTTCCAGGACGCAAAAACCATCTTCCCGCCACTGGTCGACATGATCCTGCGTAAATCGCATCGTTCTTTTCTGTCCTTAAATTAGAAAAAATGAGCCACTGTCCGTAAGCGCTATTTCTCACTTAGCCAGCTTGCCTCCTCTGAAGCCGGGGAGAAAACATAATTTACCAGGGCTCCTGCGGCTGCTCAGCACCACTCCCTTCGCGTTTCGAGCTGCTTATGTGCCTATGTATAGGTGCTGCCTTTCATACCCGATTCAATATCCTGACGCATCACCACATTCACCAGTGCTGGTTTACCGGAAGCAAACGCGCGTTCCAGCGCGGGACCGATCTCTTCCGGTCGTTCACAGTACTCACCGTGTCCTCCCATCGCCTCAACAATCTTGTCGTAGCGGGTGAAATTGAGTTTGGTCGCAACGATCCGATTCGCGCCGTAAATTGCCGCCTGGGGTCTGATCATCTGGCCCCAGACTCCATCGACGCCCACGATGCCGACAATGGGTAAATCAAAGCGGACCGCAGTGTCATACTCAAAACCATTTAAGCCGAATGAACCATCCCCGTAGATAATCAACACGCGTTTATCCGGCCTGGATAATTGTGCGGCCAGAGCAAATGGCATACCTACTCCCAGTGTTCCAAGGGGACCGGGATCCATCCAGCAATTTTCTGCAGGTACGGGCAATACCTTGGATGCCTGGGCAACGATGTCGCCACCGTCACCAATCAGGATGACGTCCTTGTCAGCTACAAAATCTCGAATTTCACGGCACAATCGCAGGGGATCAATCGGTACTTCATCTGAGTTGAGGTTTGCTGCAAAGGCCGACTCAAGTTCCTGCTCCCGCTCAATGAGTTGATCCCGCCAGCTCGTGTGATCAATATTGTCTCCCGCCTCGTCCATGACTTCCATCATCTGAGTAAAACTCATGGCCAGGTTTCCAACGATTGCGGCATCTGCTGATCGGTTGGTGCCGATCAGTTCATTTTCGATATCCATTTGAATGATCTTCGCATCCGCTGGAATGGAACGCCCAAATCCCAACCTGAAATCCAGCAGCACACCGGCACAGATAAAGACATCACATTGTTGCATCGCTTCCTTTCGCACGCGGGTCATGAGCTCAGGGGTTCCCGGTTTCACCGTGCCCCTGCCCATGCCATTGACAAACGTCGGGATATGGGTTTTTTCGATAAATGCCTGCAGCTTGCTTGCGGCATTCGACCACTTGACGCTGGTTCCCGCCATCATGACCGGTTTCTTTGCACCGCGCAGTATCTCCAGCGCTTCCACGACACTTTCACGAGCAGGTATCAATATGGGCGGCTCGGTTCTCATTTTCGGGAAGCGGACGTCCTCCATCTCTACTTCACCGCTCAGCACATCAATCGGAACTTCAAGGAAAGCCGGTCCCGGATTACCCGATACGGCATGCCGTATTCCCATTTCTATGTATTCCGGGATGCGCCGGGTGTCATAGCATGAATCAGCCCACTTGGTCACCGGTTTCATCACGCTCACATGATCCATCTCCTGGAGGGAACCCCTGCGAAGATTATTAAGGGGACCCTGTCCACCAATGACCAGTATCGGGCTGTTGGCGCGCCAGGCATTGGCGACGCCAGTCAGGCCGTCCGTGACGCCGGGTCCTGCAGTTAATAATGCACAACCAATCTTGCCGGGATTGAGTCGACTCCAGGCATCTGCCGCATGGACAGCGGCCTGCTCATGGCGTTAAAACCAGGCGCTTAAAACCAGGCGCTTAAAACTAAGCGACGATGCCGCCCGCCTTTAAGCCCTGAATTTCATCCATCGAAAGACCCAGCTCTGCACTGAGAATTTCCTCGGTGTGTTCTCCCAGCAGCGGCGCTGCCTGAATGGCGACCTCAGAAGCCGATAACCGTGGGCCGAATCCGAGCAGCGGCACTTTGCCATGAACCGGATGATCAACTGATTTTATAAAGCCTCTTTCCAGTAAGTGCGGGTCTGAGTGAAGCTCGCGGGTATCCAGTACGGCCGAGCAGGGAATCCCGGCAGCCCCCAGTATTTCCATGGCTTCATATTTGGTTTGTTGTCGGGTCCAGCCGGCAATTGTCTCGTACAACTCATCTCGATGTTGTATACGGTCACCTGCGTCTTTAAAGCGTTCGTCGACCAGCAGAGCAGCGTTATCTGTCGCGATACAGAGTTCGTCCCAGTGCTGCGCGGTCACCGGCATCAGGAAAATCCAGTCGTTTGGCCCAAAGGGCTTGCAGGGATAGAGATTAACCGGCGGCAGCCCCTGGGCATTACCGGCTCGGACGCTCACGGCCTCACCCCACTCCGCGCCAAAAGCAATTCGAGTACGCATAAAATAAGTCATCGCTTCCTGCATGGAGATTTCAATTTGCTGCCCTTCTCCTGTTCGTAATCGTTGTACGTATGCTGCTAAAAGTGCCAGCGCGAGCTGTACGCCGGTGCCGGAATCCCCGGTTGTGGAACCGGGGGTCATCGGTGGTCCATCTGGCTCGCCGGTCACTGAAAAAGCACCCGCTGCGGCTTGTGCGATAGCATCGAAACTCTTAAAACCTGAATAGGGACCGGAAGTACCGAAGCCCTTTATTCGTGCATAAATCAGTGGTGGGTGGGCGGCCTTCAGCGTTTCATACTCAAGGTCGAGCCGCTCGATAACACCTGGGCCATAGTTTTCCACGAATACATCAAATCCTGGCAGCAACTGCATGAGAAGATCACGGCCTTCCGGCTTTTTCAGATTCAACACCAGGCTGCGTTTGTTTGCATTCCAGTTACAGAAATAGGCTGAATATGACTTATTGCCGCTGAGTCCGACCGCGCGCCCCGGGTCACCATGTCCTGGCGCTTCTATCTTCACCACATCTGCACCTAACCAGGCAAGCGCCTGGGTACAGGAAGTACCCGCTTCATACTGCGTCATATCCAGAATTCTCATGCCATCCAATGCCGTCATATCCGCCTCGCTGCACTAATTCGTTTTTGCCGGTTTGTAGTACACCATTTTCCCGGGTGTGAAACTCAATTAGCCGGGTATTCTTACCTGCAATTCACGAATTCCATGAATAAAATTAGAACGCAGGTAGACCGGATCAGCTGTCACTTCAATTTTCGGATATCGCTTCAAAATTTCTTCCCAGAGAACGTTGAGCTGCATTTCACCGAGCCGGTTACCGACACAGCGGTGGATACCAAACCCGAATGAAAGATGTCTTCGTGGATTTTCCCGATCAATGATGAAGCTGTTTGCATCACTGATTTCAGTTTCATCCCGATTGCCGGAGATGTACCACATAACGACCTTGTCGAGTTTCTTGATCTGCTTGCCGCCAAGTTCCGTGTCTTCCATTGCTGTACGGCACATATGTGCAACCGGTGATTGCCAGCGAATGATTTCCGGGACCATCTTCGACACTAACCCGGGGTTAGCGCGCAACTTCTCATACTCTTGCGGATTTTCATTTAGCGCCAGGACACCGCCGGAAATGGAGTTCCGGGTCGTATCGTTACCACCCACGATGAGCAGTAACATGTTCCCGAGGAACTCATTGGGCGTCATGTTTTTGGTTGACTCACCGTGAACCATCATGGAGATAAGGTCGTCGCCAGGCACGCTGCTGGCCTGTCGCTGCTTCCATACGGCATCGAAATACTCGAAACACTTCCACAATTCCTGGAACCCTTCTTCCGGTGTTTCAAAAAAATCTGGATTGCCCAGGTTCTCGACGGTATCTGACCAGTGAATCAACTTGTGCCGATCTTCCTGGGGTACGTCAAAGATGGTCGCCAGCATCTGGCCAGTGAGTTCAACCGAAACCTTTCTTACCCAGTTGAAGTCTTCATTGATGGGCAAGTTGTCTAATATATTGGCTGCCCGTTCCCGGATTAACCCCTGCAATTCCTGAATCCGTTTTGGAGTAAAAGACGGCGTTACTACCTTACGCTGTTCGTCATGAATGGGCGGATCAGACATGATGAACATCGGCAAGTGAAACGGCGAGTCCTCTACCCTCTCGGTTGTGGGCCTGCCGCCAATGCGAATGCCACCATTGTTGATGTCTGAAGAGTAGATCTGATGATTGGAATCGACATGCATGATGTCTTTGTAACTCGTGACCGACCAGTAGGGACCGAACATGCTGTGCTCCGTAAAGTGCACGGGATCCTCAGCACGTAATCGCTCGAAGTAGGGTTGAAATTTGTCATGTTCGAACAAGGAGGGATGAGCCGGGTCTAAATCTTCCAGCGGAATTTCATATGGGTCCTGGTTGACGTCGATGGCCCATTTTGCCTGTGCCTCAAGATTGGTCAGCTGTTCGACTTCTTCAGCAGGTTTTTGATTCTCTGTCTGTTCTTTCTCTGACATGGAATTTCCTATTATCTGTGTGGTTCACAAATAATAAACCATCTATTTATACTGCCGTCAACGGGCTTGAGTCCAA
>SMVA01366239.1_pt1 | contig 11545 bp, 12 predicted proteins | sample 2456451 | NCBI WGS metagenome assembly SMVA01 (sample SAMN11095933, study PRJNA526329) | marine sediment metagenome | biome: Marine sediment; feature: Surficial sediment; material: Deep marine sediment; isolation source: Hadal surficial sediment | place: Pacific Ocean | collected 2014-05 | depth...
AAGGTGTAGACGACGGCAGTTCCGCCGCTGGCTCGGGCTCGCGCCACGATCGTATCCGTAATCGCGCGATGGCCGACATGCAACCCGTCGAAGTTGCCAACCGTGACGATGGGTTTTTGCAAAGGGCGGCCCAGTAAACCGCTACCTGCAACGTACTCCACTGCTAGACTCCTGCCGTGCGCATCCTTTCGCGCCACTTCCTCACCAGCTACCTGAAACTCTTCGCCGTAATCTTCTTTTCATCCACGATCGCGATTGCGGTGATCGAAATGATGCTCAATTTCGAATCCGTTCTCGAACACCGTAACGGCAGCATGGGAATCGCAACGTATCTTCTCCTTCGCATTCCATCCTACTACTTCCGCGATCTCATACCGATCGCAGGCTTCGCCGCGGTCTTTTGCTGCATCGGTCTTCCAGCGCGCTCCAACGAGATTACCGCGATCAAAAGCGGTGGCATCTCGCCGTCGAGAACCGTGATTCCATTGCTCTTCGCGGCCGCCGCCCTTTCCGGTTTCACGATGCTCCTCAATGAAACGCTGATCCTCCAGGCTTCTCGAGCTTGGTCGAGGGAAAAACATCAAGGAGGAGAGATTACCTTTCGCAACGGTGCGTTCTGGTATCAGCGGGGAAATGCCATCTATAGCGTCCAAGAAGCCGATCGCGAAGCTCGGGTTCTCCATGGAGTCAGCGTCTACGAGCTCAGCCCGCGAGGTCGGCTCCTGCAAATTGTACGCGCAGAACGAGTCGAGTTGGAGGACGATCAGCATTGGCGTTTTTTCGGCACGACTTCTCAATCCTTCGATCCGGGGCACCCCGCGGAACCGCCGCGAATCGAACGCCTTTCCGAGTGGAATCGCGATGTCACCGCCGAAAGCGATCTGGTGCTACTAGAGGCTAGCGCGCAAACACTCTCGCTTCCGAAACTCGCAGCCTACATCGACGCCCAAGCGCGGGTCGGGCGAAACACCACTCGCTACCGGGCGCTCTACCACACGCGGCTGTCGGGGCCGATCAGCGTACTTCTTTTCGCACTTCTCGCGGTGCCCCTCGGCTTTGCAGTGGGTCGGTCCCGAAGCTTCGCAGCGCCGACCCTCTCCGGAATCGTCATTCTGGCAACCTACTACACCGCGCGCACCGCAGCCGAGATACTGGCTGGCAAGGGTTTCACGTGGGCAGCTGCTAGTCCCTGGGTGATCCTCACCGTCTTCACGGGCTACGGGGTTTGGCAGTTCCGCCGAGTCGCTCGCTGACAATTCACCGCGGCTCCGCGATCAAACCGCCTCCATCGAGGAATTTGAAAAATTCTGACTCCGGAGAGAGAACCAGCGTCGTCCCCTCCCCGATCGTCTTTCGGTAGGCCTCGAGGCTGCGAACGAAGGCATAGAACTCGGGGGCCTGTCCGTAGGCGGCCGCGTAGATCCGTGAAGACTCGGCGTCGCCCTCTCCACGCGTAACCTGGGCTTCGCCTCTCGCATTCGCGACGATCACCCTTGCGTCGCGGTCCGCGGCGGCTCTGATCTTGCGGGCTTGTTCTTCTCCCTCGGCGCGATATTTGCGCGCAAGCCGGTCGCGATCCGTCTTCATACGCGCGTGGACGTTCTTCTCGATCGCAGGTGGTAGCTCTGTGCGATTGATCCGCACATCATGGATCGCGATCCCGGTATCCGAAAACGAATCTGCCACCCTCGCGCGAATCGCATCCATGACCTCGGTGCGCTGATCCGTAAGTACCTCTGTGAGAGTGTGCCGCGCAACGATCTCCCTCACGCCCGCTCGAACGACTCGGTCCATCTGCTTCTCAGCCTGATGCATCCCCCTCGGAAACGACGAGATGAACGCAGTGAGGTCATCGATCATCCACATCGCATAGTTGTCGACCACGATTCGCTCTTGATCCTTCGTTTGGATCACATCCTCTTCGGTATTGAGATAGAGCAACCGGCGTTCGTAAGTCTTCACCTCGTCAATCAAAGGAATACGCCAAGACAATCCGGGTTCCGTCTCATTGATGACCTCACCAAACCTGAGGACGATCTGCTGGGTTCCCTCCTTGGTGATCACCACCGGACCGATCCCCCGGCTTCCGGCAGCTACAAAGCCCGTCGCGAGCGCCCAGAAACCAAAGAGTCCGATCCAGATCCGCTTCACGGCTTGCCTCGCGCGGCGGGACCCAGGGATAGATGCGGCAACACACTCGCCGTTCCCGGTTCGATGATGATTTTCTCGACGTTGGGGAGGATGGCCTCCATGGTTTCTAGATAGAGCCGCTTTCGAGTCACTTCAGGAGCCACCCGATAGGCGGCCAGCAGGGCGCTGAAGCGTTCGGCCTCACCCCGAGATTCGACAATCTTCGCATCGCGATAGGCGTGGGCGGATTCCGTCAGCTCGATTGCTTCGGCGCGGGAGCGCGGAAGTACCTCATTCTCGTAACCCTTCGCCTGATTGATGGCCAGATTTGCGTCCTGCGCTGCGGCCACCACGTCGTCAAACGCCGCCCGCACTTCTTCGGGCGGTTGGACCTGTTGCAGCTCGATTTGCATGACCTCGATCCCCATCGCGTAGGAATCAACAATGTCCTGCAACAACCGCTCGCTCTCGATCTCCACCTCGCCACGCCGCTCGGTGAGAACGCCGTCGACCGTCATCCTCCCGACGACCTCTCTGACGGCCGCCTGAGCGGCATCGCGCAGCGTCGGCACGATGTCCGCCACGCCATAGCGGGATTCGAAAGCGTCGCTGATGCGGTATTGCATCACGAAACCGAGATCAACGATGCTGTTGTCGCCGGTCTGCATGCTGGATTCGTGGATCGCGTCTTCCTGCGCCACCGAATCACCGCTTCGAATGCCGAACTCTAGACGCATGATTTCCGAGACATTGACGATCTCGTGGGTCTCGAAGGGTGCTGGAAAATGCCAGCGCAGACCTGACTGCGACTCGGTTCGGTTGTATGCGCCAATTTGCAGAATGATTGCCGACTGACCAGGCTTGAGTTGGTAGAAGCCGAGATACTCGGTACCCGAAAATCCGGTATACGCCCAACCCGCGCTAGCAGCGAGAAGCACCAGCACCAGGGTCGTGTTGCTCAAAAACCGCCGCACCGACCGATTCACCCTCGCATCGACCGAGGATTCTTCGTCGTCTCGGGCCATCGATTAGGTTCCGCCACTGTCTTTTGGAGCACTCGGCGAATTTGCGATCAGGTTTTCGTAGAACGGACGCAGGATATCGATCGGGACTGGGAAGATAATCGTAGAATTGTTTTCGCCTGCGATCTCAGCCAGCGTCTGGAGATACCGAAGTTGCAACGCAGCCGGCTCTGTACTGAGCACCCGAGACGCATTCGCGAGCTGCTGGGCGGCCTGGAACTCACCCTCGGCGTGAATCACCTTGGCGCGTTTCTCACGCTCGGCTTCCGCCTGCTTGGCCATCGCCCGCTGCATATCAGGCGGAAGGTCGATCTGTTTGACTTCGACTGCGCGAACCTTCACGCCCCAGGGTTCTGTCTGCAGGTCGATGATCTCTTGGAGCTTCTGATTGACATCTTCGCGTTCCGCGAGAAGCTCATCTAGTTCGGACTGGCCGCAAATGCTACGAAGCGTCGTCTGCGCAAGCTGGGAAGTTCCGTACAGATAGTTTTCGATCTGGATCACCGCCTTCTCGGGGTGAAGTACGCGAAAGTAGAGCACCGCGTTCACCTTCACCGAGACGTTGTCCCGCGTGATGACCTCTTGAGAAGGAACGTCCATGACGATTTCTCTCAGGCTGATCTTGACCATGCGATCGACGCCCGGGATGATCCACTTGAAACCCGCTGTCTTGACGCCGACGTATCGCCCCAGCCGGAAGATCACCCCGCGCTCGTACTCGGTAATGATCCGAATGCCAAAGACAAAAAGTGCCGCACACGTTCCAATGACGACCAGCAATGCCAGGCCCATCAACTCCCTCCCTTTAATTTTCCATCGACTCGATCAGCCGGCTGTTTTCCCGCAATGTGATCGACGTGTCATTGCCCTCAACTCGATCAACCAATGGCGTCCGGATCGGCTCTCGACCTCGACACCGCGCGACGCACGCGAAGATTCATCCCCTCGACCGCAGTCACCTCCACGGGTTCACCGTTCGCGATCTCCTGATCAGCCGTGGCCGACCAGTATTCGCCCCGGATGAATATTTTCCCTGCCGGTGTCAGGGGCGTTCGCGCCTCGCCGATCAGGCCCAGGAGTTCGTCCACACCCGCTGTCTGTTCTCGAAAAATACTTCGGGTCACAAGGACCACCACCGCCCCGCCGACGATTGCAAAACCCGTCACGAGCGGCACGAGTACTGACCAGAAAGATACGGTGAGGTCGCTTACCTCTGGCATGTCGAAAATCATCGTTCCCCCAACTAGAATACAGATGATGCCCAGGGTAAACAGCGCTCCAAACGACGTAACGAAGATTTCGAGCACGAGCAAAGCCATCCCCACGAGCATGACGAGCAACCCGACCCAGGAAAACGGCAGGATCTGGAACGCAAAGCCCGCAAGCACCAGACAAAACGCTCCGAGTATTCCTGGCACCAACATGCCGGGTTGTTGGAATTCGATGTAGAGGCCGAGCATCCCGGCCATCACCAGCAACATTGCGATGTCCGGGCTGGCGAGGAAGTTGAAGAACTTCGTCATCCCCGTCATCTCGATCACCCGGACCTCGACGTCCTCAAGATCGAGGACGACCAGCTCACCTCCCATATCGATCTCCATCCCGTGGATCTGCGCCAGGAGGTCGGATCGATCGGCCGCCACCAGATCGATCACTCCGAGTTCCAGTGCCTCGTCCTGCGGGATCGCTTCGGCTTCTCGAACCGCGCTGATCGCCCACTCGACGTTGCGTTTTCGCTCGGTGGCGATCGACTCCATGAACGCCATGGTCATCTTCTCGGCCTTCTCCATCGCGACGTCGGAGCGCCCATCATCCTCTTCGCGCGTGCCCCCCCCGCCCGACACACTGATCGGAGACGCCGCGCCGATGCTGGTGCCCGGCGCCATGGCCGCGATGTGGCCAGCCAGCGTGATGAAGGTCCCCGCCGAAGCCGCCCAGGCTCCCTTTGGCGAAACGAATACGATCACCGGAACCTTGGCGTTGAGCATCGCCTGAATGATGTCCTTCGTAGAGCTGAGCAGGCCACCCGGCGTATCGAGCTCGATGAGCAGCGCTTGGGCGCCATCGGATTCGCTCTGCCGGATCGCGCCCTGCAGATAGTCGGAAGACGCCGGATTGATCGAACCGTCGATCGTGATGACATTGATGTGGCCAGCCGTGGCGCTACCGGCGAACAGCGCAAGAAGCCCCAGCGAAATCACCACGATCCGCAGCAACGCGGTAAAGCGGCCTGGCATCATTCGTGCACCCCTCGAGACTTCGCAATCCGGTCGAGCAGCTGCGCGGCTACTTCTCTCTTGGGCAGGGACGGGAGTTCTTCGATCTGGCCATCGGCAGCGACGAAGACCACGGCATTGTCGTCGGCGTCGAAGCCCGAAGTGTCGCTGCTGATGTCGTTCGCGACCAGGAGATCACAGCCTTTGCGGGCGATCTTTCGGCGCGCGGAGGCCACCAGGTCGTGGCTCTCCGCGGCAAATCCGACCACGATGCGATCGCCCTTCCTCTGACACAGCTCCGCGAGAATATCCGGGTTGCGGGTCAGCTCGAGCGTCAAACCCGAATCATCGGCGAGATCTTCTTTCTTGATCTTCAACTCGCGGGGCTGGGCTGCGCGAAAGTCAGCGACTGCCGCGGCCATGACGGTGATGGTCGATCTCTCGAATTCGGCGAAAATCGCATCGCGCATCTCGAGAGCGGTCATCACGTCGATCCGACGAACCCCGGCTGGGGTGGCCAGCGGAGTCGGGCCCGCCACCAGCACGACCTCAGCGCCTCGGCACGCCGCCTCGGCAGCGATCGCAAAACCCATCTTGCCCGACGACCGATTGCCCAGATACCGAACGGCGTCGATCGGCTCGCGCGTACCGCCAGCGCTGACCAGAACCACCTCACCTTCGAGATCGCGGGATCCGAGCAACAACTCGGCCTGCGCGGCGATCGCCTCCGGTTGCGACATCCGGCCAGCGCCCTCCCAACCACAAGCGAGTTCGCCGACTTCGGGGCCGATCGTGTGAATTCCGCGCTGCTGGAGAATCTCCATGTTGCTGCGCGTGGCCGGGTGCTCCCACATGTTCACATTCATCGCGGGCGCTACCAGGACCGGCGCTCGCGTTGCGAGCAGCAGCGTCGACACGAGGTCATCCGCGAGTCCGCCGGTCAGCTTCGCGAGGGTGTTGGCGGTCGCCGGCGCGAGAATCACGAGTTCCGCCCAGTCCGCGAGGGAAATGTGGTCAATCGCTCCCTCCTGGGAGGCGTCGAAGAGATCCGTCCGCACCGGTTCGCCGGTAAGCGTTTGGAGGACCAAGGGGGCGACGAACTCCCGGGCTTTCGGTGTCATCGCACAGCGGACGCAAGCGCCCGCCCGGCGCAGGATCCGGATCAACTCCGGAACCTTGTACGCCGCGATACCACCAGTGACTGCGACCAGGATACGCCGCTGCTCCATGGGCAAGGCCTTGGGAATTTCCTTTATTGGGTGCGAGGTTAACGGAACCCTGCCCAAGGAACAACGAACCCATGGGAGGGGCTCGAATCCGCGTCGGATCCGGGATTCAACCCGGCGTCGCCCGCCCTAGTTTCTCCTGAAGCGCCTTGGAGACGACCGCCGGGACGAACGCGTCCACGGATCGGCCGAGTCGGACGAGTTCTTTGAGCCGAGAGGAACTGACGTAGAGGTATTGCTGGCTGGACATCATGAATATCGTCTCGACTTCGGGGTAGAGATGCTTGTTCATCAACGCCATCTCGAACTCGTACTCGAAATCCGACATCGCCCGGAGCCCGCGAATGATGACCTTGGCTCCGATTTCCATCGCGAAGTCGACCGTCAAGTTGTTGAAGTCGGTCACGTCGATTCGCGGTTCATCGCCGAACACGGATTGGAGCATTGCGAGTCGCTCGTCTTTGCTGAAGGTGCCTTTCTTCTCGGTATTGAGGGCCACGGCAACGACGAGTCGATCGAAGATGCCAAGCGCCCGCTCCACCACGTCCAGATGGCCGTTGGTGATCGGATCGAAGCTGGCGGGAAAAATGGCGACTTTCCTTCGGCTCTCTCGATTGGTCATACGACGTTCCTGCCCTATTTGTCCTATTCGGCCTGCCCGGCGACGAACCGAGCTACGACTGTGTCGCCGTAGCGTCGCTCATCGACTGCAGCCAATCCTTCCACCTGCGGCGAAGGATCACGCCTGTCGCGTTCGAGCACTAGCATAGCGCCCGGAGACAGAACCGCGGCGCCAACCAGGGCCTCGAAGGCCCGCGTCGGCTCTTCGGACGCGTAGGGCGGGTCGATCAGCACGAGGTCGAAGCGCTGCTTCGCGCGCCCGAGGCGACGCACGACTGCTGGCACGTCTCCGGGAGCAACCGACGCGATCGGGTCCATTCCGAGTGCTGCCAGATTCGCCCGCAACACCACCAAGGTCCGAGCGTCCTGCTCCACAAAGGTCGCCTCGGCAGCACCGCGAGAGATCGCTTCGATGCCGAGCGCACCACTCCCCGCGTAGAGGTCGAGCACACGCGCGCCTTCCAGGTTTTCGAGACGGCCGAAGAGGGCCTCGCGAACGCGGTCGGAAGTCGGTCGAACCTCACCCGGTGGAACCCGGAAGCGCCGGCCCGACAAACGCCCGCCGATTACCCGAAGACGATGATCCGCGCCGCGCACGCCAGCGTCTCGATGAGCAAATGATCTAGCCAACACACTAAATTGACTCGACGTTGAGGGGAAAATCGGTGACAACTGCACATTTCGGAGTAAACCTAGGTAAAACCACTAGCTTCGGTTTCCTTTTACACTTAATCGCGATGGTCCGCGGGCGAAGTCGAGAATCCTTTCGCGTGACGTGGTTGGTTAACTAGCCGTGCCTCTCGGGTTTTAGTCAAAACGAAAGGTTTTTCCCTTGCCATCGCCCACTTCGGAACCTACACTGCACCGCTTCGCAGGTGACGCTACTTTGTGATGTCGTCGGGCGAACCTTTGAAACCAACACGCTCTTCTTGAGTTCAGTCGGAAGCAAGGTACAAGAAAACGGAACGAGCAACAAAACGCCGGCTGCGACTAGACGATGAGAGGTACGGCTGCCGCCCGACGGATGGGTGGCCCCAGCCGTAGAGCTAAACCAGGAGAATAAAGAATATGGCAACTGCTGCAGTTGGACGCCTCAAGCGCAAGCTTCCCGAAAGACTTGCAACCGTTCGCGGAGATCGTTCGCAGCGGCAATTCGCGCGTGATCTCGGCGTGTTTCAGCAAAACGTCAACCGATACGAGAGTGGGACGACACCCCACACGGACTTCCTGATCACGCTGGCCCTCAAGGAGCACATCTCGATCGACTGGCTGCTATTGGGCAAGGGTAAAATGCGAAAGCGCTAGAAGATCTGAACCAGTTCGCGACAAAAAGGGCCCGGCCGCTTGGCTGGGCCCTTCTGTCAATCCACCTCGCGCCACAACGCTACCTGCGCATCGCATGCCGCAACGACCGAATCGCGGGCCTTCGCTGTAGCCAAATGGGAAAATAAACTCCCACACCCTGCTGCGCCCGGGGGCTTCTCCAACACGAATTTGATGCGCAAACGGCGCGCTAGACGGCTGACTTTCATGGAGTCGGTTGAACCGTCTCCGTCCGGGGCACGCTTCTTGCTCAATTCAGCTTCAATCCGCGATTTGGGCGGAATCGAACGATTTGGGCAGAACCGAGCGATTTGGGCAGAACCGAGCGATTTGGGCAGAACCGAGCGATTTGGGCAGAACCGAGCGATTTGGGCACAACCGAGCGATTTTGGTGGAACCCAGCAGGGAGTTCAGGTGTACGTACTCGCAATTGCCACACTGGTCCTTTCGGCCGCAGACCACTGGACCACTTACCTGTGTCTGCGCCAACCCGTCTCGGGTTGGCAGGTCACGGAAGCCAACCCGATCTCGGAGTGGCTCTTCCAGTCGATCGGGCTCGTCCCGGGCCTCCTCATCGACAGCGTCGTGACCGTCTCCGCGGTGGCCTTCCTGCTGACGACGCGCCGCTTGCCCAATTTCGTGAAAAAGACCTTCTTCTGCCTCGTGGTCGCCTCTACCGGTTATGCGGTCATCAACAACTACAGGGCGATCGAGGCGCTCGGCATCTCTCCCCTGGGCATCGGATAGCTGCCATGATCCGCAGACTGCTCGCATCGCTATCGTGCCTCGCCGTTGGAGCGCTTTCGTGCGGCCACTTTTCGGCGCCGCTGTTGCACGAACCGCCTCCGGTGTCCCTTGCATCGACAGCTCCTGGCGTCGAAGACCACGCGACCGACCCGACGGTCGGCCGCGTCATCCGATATCTGACGCAGAGCCGTTCGGGACTCAGCGAAGTGGAAATCGAGCAAGTCGCGGCCACGATCGTGCGCGATGCCAACCTGCACGGAATCGACCCGAATCTGGTGATCGCGGTGATCCAGATCGAAAGCCGCGGCAACACGTACGCACTTTCTCCGGTCGGCGCCATGGGGATGATGCAGATCATGCCCGCAACCGGTGAAGAACTCGCCGCGCAGCTCGATATTCGGTGGCGCGGATCGCAGACCCTCTTCGATCCCGTGTTGAACGTTCGGATGGGCATCGCCTATCTGAAGAAACTGGAAAGCCGCTATGGGAGCATGAAGACGGCGCTCGCGGCCTACAATTGGGGACCGGGCCGCATCGATTCGAGACTCCGGCACGGCGTCGCGCTGCCCGTCGTCTACTCCGGCTCGGTGCTCGCCAGCTACCGGGAACCCTGATCGCATTTCGGGGCGCCGGCAATCCGACCCTTCGTCAATTCGGATACAAAGTGATCCACCGCATCCATTGCCGCTTCATCGCTGCCGGAAAATTGGTTGACGAGAATCGAGAAGACCAGGGACTGGTCGTCGGCTGACATCGCGTAGCCCGAAAGCGAAGTAATTCGCGTGAGAAGACCCGTCTTCGCCCGTACCCGATTGGCAGCACCTTCCGTCCGCTTCTCCAATGTCCCGTCCGTAGCGCCAATCGGCAGCGCAGCGACGAACTCCGGGCCGAATGTAAACGAGGCCTTCGCGATGCGAAGCGCGGATACCAGCGTGCGCGGCGTCACGCGATTTTGATAACTGAGCCCGGAGCCATCCACCATCGAGAGTTTCGCGACATCGACGCCGAGCCGCACGAGTTCCTTGCGCACGGCCGGGATCCCCGTCGACCAACTGCCCACACCGGCATCGCGAACGCCGAGCGCTTTGACGAGCATTTCCGCCATCGCGTTATTGCTGTACTTGAGAAACAGCTGCACCACATCAGCCAGGCTCTTCCCTTCGAACTCGAGCAGCGACACCATCGAGTCGGGAACGACCCCGAGGCGATCTTCGCCCTCCACCGCGATTCCGTTCGCCCCGAGCTGCGCGCGCAGGACCGAGCCCGCATAGCGAACGGGATCCAACACGCTTCGCGGATAGGTCGTCGATTCGCTCGCCGCGCGAACGACTCCCGAAACGACGACCTCCTCGACGCGACCAGAGCGCATACGCTCGACCAATAGGCTCGTGGCAGCTTTCCGATCCCCGGTCCTCGCGCGGTTGTTGAGTCGAAGGTGGGTGACCTGGGGGTCCAGCACGACCCGCACGGGTTCGCCCGGTTTCGACCCCGCTTCCACGGTGGCGGTAAAGGCGCTGTAGTTCGCGGACAGCGCGGCGACGGGTCCGTAGTAGGCCCGCGCTGAAATCTGCCCCCAGCTCGGATGCCAGCGCTCGCCGTCGAACGCGCTCGCGTCGAGCAGCAGCCCCTTTCGAACCCGGCGAAGCCCGAGCAACCGCAAGTTGGCCGCGAGCCGCCAGTACTGCTCTGAAGTCAGCGCGGGATCGCCGCTTCCGCGGATCGCGAGCACATCGACGCTTCCTTCGGCATTCAGGGGGGCGTCCGCGAAGACCTCCGTGACGAATCGGTGTGCGGGCCCGAACGCCGAAAGCGCCGCAATCGCGGTCAGGATCTTCTGATTCGATGCCGGAGTCAACGCCCGATCGGGTCCATGCTCGTAGAGCACACAGCCGTCTTTCTGTGCGACGACCAACACACCAACGCGCGCATCCTTCAGGGCCCGGTTTCGCAGCGCCGCGTCGAGGCGCGCCGAGAGATCCTGCGCTGCAGCCGATCCAGCCAGACACACCGCGAGTGCTGCGGCGATCATGCTCCAGGCGCGCCGCATGGATCCTCCCCTCGGATGTTTCGGGCCTGCTCGGCAGCTCGTTCGGTTCTTGCCCGCTCCAAGCTCGCGATCGATCGCTCGCACGACTCCGCTGGCAGAAAGGGCTCACCGCTGGCGCCACGGGCGCCGAGAAGCTGGGGGGAACTTCCGGGATGCTCGCTTGACTTGGGTCATCTTATCCGGGAGGCTGCCGCGCGGCAATCGAGTTCGGCG
>SMVA01300695.1_pt1 | contig 11544 bp, 9 predicted proteins | sample 2456451 | NCBI WGS metagenome assembly SMVA01 (sample SAMN11095933, study PRJNA526329) | marine sediment metagenome | biome: Marine sediment; feature: Surficial sediment; material: Deep marine sediment; isolation source: Hadal surficial sediment | place: Pacific Ocean | collected 2014-05 | depth 0-1...
AGGGGAGAGCTCCTCCATGAGCTTTCGTCCGGCGGAAGAAACGTTCGAGAGAACCCGGTCCGCAGCGGAAAGCAGTTGAAACGCCTCGCGAAGCTTCGCTGGGCTCATCGACTTCTTTCTCAGTTTGTCCTCGACCGCCTCGGCGAAGCGCCGGAGTCCGGATGTCTCCTCACCGGCGTCCGTCGCATACTTGCTCTCCAGAAACTCGATGTAATCCAGAGTCTGGTAGACCTGCTCCTCGGGCAGAGTCTCTATCTTCCGCATGAGACGCTCGCGAAGTATGTCGTGCATGAACTGGATCCGGATCGGGTCAAGTGCTCCGTTCGACTGACAGCCGCAAGTTAACACCGCCCAGGGCCTGGAGGGTGATCGGCAAGGGGGGTGGGTCGCGCACATGGCGCTTGTGCGCGATCACCCTCCCGTGGCAACGGCTTGCCCGACCGTGGAAAGCACCTAACGTTTGGAGTCATCTTGGCCTCTTCAATCCGCTGTACCACTTCAACACCCTTCTCACCATGACCTTCCTGCCAAATCGAGTCGTTGGAATCTCCGAGGACATCGGACGCCTTTATGGCCGCTGGCTCGGCTCCATCGATGAACGCCTCGATGCGCCGGATTGTGACCGTTACGAGCTCTGCCGTACGGTCCTGACGGAGGTTCATTTCCCCCACCTCAGTGGTGTAGATCCGGCCACACTTCCCTTGCCGACCCAAGTCTTGTTGGCACAGATGGACGCCAGAAACGTGACATTGGAGCCCGAGTACTACGCGGAAATCGACTTGGAGCGGTACGAGCGCGTCAAGCCGCTCATCTGGCTCTGGGAGATGTTCGACCGGAGTGCTCTGGCCGAAAATGTTCATCTGGGCGTCAAGTTCCGCAGGCTCCTGGCCAAGCGGATTTTTCGCAAATGTGGCCACAACTTCAAAGCGTTCCACCACGTCAAGATGTCGTTCGGCTACAATCTGGAAGTCGGAGACAACGTGGTGGTTCATCGACACGTGCTCCTGGATGACCGTGGAGGCATACGCCTGGGGGATGGCGTCTCGGTCTCGGACTTCGCGAATGTGTACAGCCATTCGCACGGTGTCGTAGAGGGTCGGGACATCACGACCCCGGTGACGGTCATCGACGCCGGAGTGCGAGTCACGTACCACGCCACGGTCATGTCTGGAGTACATCTCGCGGAAGGGTCCATGCTCGGGGCGTTCGGTGTCGCCACGAAAGACACCGAGCCCCACGCGATCTACGCTGGTATCCCGGCGAAGAAGATCAAGGACAAGCCAGACGAATCACGGCGGCCCCCTACGCCCGACCCGCTGGCGGACCCCGAAGGGTAATCGGACAAGGGGGGCAGGTCCTTCCAGGGTGAACTCACCCCTCCTTCGCTTCGTACTGAGCCTTCAGCTGCTCCACGACCGCTGGATCGGCCAGGGTGGTCATGTCACCCAGCGCCTTCCCCTCTGCGACGTCCTTCAGGAGCCGGCGCATGATTTTGCCGGAGCGGGTCTTGGGCAGATCGGCCGCGAAGATCACCGTCTCGGGACGTGCGATCGCTCCGATCTTCTCGACGACGTGTTTCTTCAATTCCACGACGAGATCGTCGTCCCCGTCTTTGCCTCCTTTCAGAGTCACGAACGCGGCAATGACCTCACCTTTCACGTCGTGTGACTTACCGACCACGGCCGCCTCGACAACGGCGGGGTGATCCACCAGCGCGCTCTCGACCTCCATGGTTCCGATACGGTGCCCAGCTACACTGAGCACGTCGTCCACCCGGCCCAAAAGCCATAAATACCCGTCGTCGTCCCGCTTCGCACCGTCTCCGGGGAAGTAGATTCCATCCCATTTGGACCAATACGTTTCGCGGTACCGCTCGTCATCTCCGTAAATTGTGCGGAGCATCGACGGCCACGGCTCGGTGATCGCCAAGAAGCCCGCCTCCACTTCAGTTCCAGCGTCGTCGAGCAGCGTGACCGAGATCCCGGGAAACGGGTGTGTCGCGCTCCCTGGGCTCGTCTCGGTAACGGCAGGAAGCGGAGTGATCATGATGGCGCCCGTCTCCGTCTGCCACCACGTATCCACGATGGGGCAGCGCTCCTTGCCAACAACCCGATGGTACCACATCCACGCCTCGGGATTGATCGGCTCACCGACGCTTCCGAGAAGACGGAGCTTCGACAGGTCATGCTTATCCGGCCATTCCTCGCCCCACTTCATGAAGGCTCGGATCGCCGTGGGCGCGGTGTAGAAAATGGTCACGCCATACTTCTCACACAGGTCCCAGAATCGGTCCTTCTCGGGCCAGTCGGGCCCGCCCTCGTACATGAGGACCGTGGCACCGTTGGCCAGGGGCCCATAGACGATGTAGCTGTGTCCGGTCACCCATCCGACGTCGGCGGTGCACCAATAGATGTCGTCCTCCCTCAGGTCGAAGACGCACTGCATCGTCGCCGCGACCTGGGTCAAATACCCACCGGTCGTGTGCACCACGCCCTTGGGCTTTCCGGTCGTCCCGGACGTGTAGAGGATGTACAGCAAATCTTCGGCATCCATGACTTCCGGAGCACAGTCCGCGCTCGCGTCGGCGATGAGCTCGTGGTACCAGTGATCACGGCCCTCTCTCATATGCGCGTCGACCTTGGCGGTGAGATCCGCCCCTCTCGCCACCACCACCACGTTCTCGATGGTCGTGCAGGACTCCAGTGCCTTATCGGCGTTTTCCTTGAGGGGGATGATCCCTCCCCGCCTGTATCCGCCGTCCGCAGTGATCAAGGCCTTCGCGCCGACATCGTTGATGCGGTCAGCGAGCGATTCCGGACTGAATCCGCCGAAAACCACCGAATGGGGAGCGCCGATGCGCGTGCAAGCGAGCATGGCGATCGCGGCTTCCGGAATCATGGGCAGGTAGATGGCCACGCGATCGCCCTTTCCCACCCCTAGGCCCTTCAGCGCATTGGCGAACTGGCACACCTCGCGATGGAGGCCCTCGTACGTGTACTCGCGGACATCACCGGGCTCTCCCTCCCAGATCAACGCCAGCTTGTTCCGGCGCGGCCCATTCAGGTGCCGATCCAGACAATTATGGGAGACGTTGAGCTTTCCCCCGACGAACCACTTGGCGTGGGGGGGGTCCCATTCGAGTACCGTGTGCCATCGCTCGAACCAATCGAGTTTCTCCGCCCACGATTCCCAAAAGGCCAAGCGGTCCGCCGAGGCACTCTCGTATAGGCCGCGATCCGATACGACGGCCCCTTCCTTGAAATGTTCGGGGGGCGCAAAGCGACGCGTCTCGGTGAGGAGAACGTCCAGGCCCTGACCCTTTTCGCTCATTCGAGTCCCCCGTTTTCGATTTCCTCGGCCATGTGATCTCCTCCATGCTGTCTGGAAAGCCATTGCAGCCTTCAAGTGAACCATCCGTGCACTGAATCCACCCAGACGTCGGGCGCGCTCCCGCCAGAGTAGGGCGGTGGTGGAGCGGACGGCAAGCGGTGGCGAAAAGGGACCGACACCAAGCCGGTGGATTGAATCCTTATCCCGCCTCCATCAGCGAAGACCTGAGGCCCTCGTGCGCCAAGGAGCGCTCGAAGGCCGCGGTCGTGACCGATGCCAACGCGGATACCGCGCCCGCCCCAGCCTCCAAGGCTTCAGACGGGATGGTGAGCTTGATGCGGACCTCCGTCTCGGCGGTGAGCGGATCGTCCTGGGGGCCATCCATCCTCAAACGCACCACGAACGGGGTCTGGTATTGCTCGGGGAGACAGTCGGCGGTGACCTTTGCGAGGGCCGCAAGAAGGTCGGGCATAGGCTCCAGGAGTCCCATCTCCGGGCCGGAAACGACCAGGGCGAGATTCCCCTTGAGGCCTTTCGTCGTCTCATCCAGGAATACATCGATGCTCACGAAATCCGGACTCTTGTCGTGATGGAAAAAGAGATAGGCGCTTCGGGAGCTCTCCCCCTGCCACCGGCCCTCGAACTGGTGGCTGGTCGTCTTTTGGAGACCGGAGAGCACCCAACCGGCCCGTGTGATGCCGTCCTGAACCGCCTCGATAAACGGCTCCAAAGTCAGCAGGGGCTGGGCGTCGTCGGTCATGGCAAAGGTCGGGGTCGGAGCATATATTGTAATATCATGAAATCATCAAATGCGAAATTCGACGATTTGGTGTTGCGCCAGACTCTTCAGGAGAACGGCCACCGTTATACCGATCAACGCGCCGCCGTCTTCAAGCACGTCGCCCGCAGCAGAGTCCACCCCACCGCGGAAGACGTGTTCCTGGATGTACGTACCGAGGTACCCGGAATCTCGCTCGCGACGGTGTACAAGAGCCTCGAAATGTTGGTCAACTGTGGACTGGCGAAGAAGCTCAACCTCGACGACGGCTCGGCCCGGTTCTGTGGGCGGACGGAGCCCCACCATCATGCTCGGTGCCTGGCGTGTGGGGCCCTCTCGGACGTACCCGGTGAGCTCGGCGATTCGGAAGTCGCCGCGCTCCGATTGCAGGCCAAGACATTCCACTTGGTGGGATACGAGCTCGAGTTGACGGGGTACTGCTCCGATTGTGCGCCGTCGATGGGTAACGGGGCCGGCGCCTCCGCAAACTGACGGCATCACCCTGGGCGCGCCACTTCAGCTCCCGCGTCTAAGGGGTCAAACCACGTCCAATGCGTCCGACGTGCTCCCCTATGCAACCGCGGCCGGCCCGCTGTCGATCCAGCCTACATCAGTCGCCCGCCCCGTGGACGCCGACGATGTCTCCACCCTCCTCCGGTGGGCCTCCCAGCGAGGGGAGCCCGTAGTGCCCAGGGGCGCCGGAACGGGAATGCCGGGTGGCAACGTCGGCCGGGGTATCGCGTTAGACCTCGGCGCGTGTTTCAGAAGGATGGAGCCGTTGGACGTCTTCGGCCGTACCGTGAGGGTGCAGCCAGGTGTCTTGGCCGGGGACGTAGACCGGGCAGCCCGACTGGCAGGGCTGTTCCTTCCACCGCTCCCATCGAGCGCCGACCGATGTACGATCGGAGGGATGGTTGCGAACAACGCGGCCGGGGCGCGGACTTTCAAGTACGGAGCGATCCGTGACTGGGTCCAGGCCCTCGACGTGGTCACCGCAGACGGGAGCCAGTATCGGCTCGAGAGGGGTGAGACCGTTCCTCCCGAGTTCGCCACCCTCCACACCGAGCTCGAGGCGGAACTGGGGAACGAACCCGCGGGGTGGCCGAACGTCCGGAAGAACTCCAGTGGCTACGCACTCGACCGGTTTCTGCCGGAGGCCGACGCCGTGCAGCTCGTCGTCGGGAGCGAAGGGACAATCGCCGTTGTGACATCGGTCACCCTGATGCTCGCGCCGGTGCCCCAGGCCCAAGCCGTAGCCCTCATCGCACTGCGGAGCCTGCTCGACCTGCCGACCTTGGTCCAGTGGGCCCATGACAATTCAGCGTCTGCCTGTGAGTTCTTCGGCCGTCGCTTTTTGGAGGTCGCGTCGCTCGCTCATCATGTCGGGGCCGCTGGGGCTGTCGAAGGTGCGGAGGCCGCGCTGCTCCTGGAGTTGGACGGTGATCCGGACTCCGTTTCCGCCGGAGCCGATTCGCTACGGCGACTGGCCCGCGAGCTCGGCCTGCACGCCATCATCGGCATGGAAGAAAGCGACCGTAGGAACCTGTGGAGCGTACGGCATGCAGCCAGCCCATTGATCGCCGAATCTGCTAGGTCCGGACTCGTTTCCACTCAGATCATCGAAGATTCGGTCGTGCCACCGGAAGCCCTCGGAGCCTATCTTTCAGGAGTCGACGAGATCCTTCACTCTGCCGATACGGATGCCGTGATTTTTGGCCACGCCGGCGACGCCAACATCCACGTAAACCCCCTGCTCGATGTTGGAAGATCGTCCTGGCGAGAACGCGCCCGCGCGCTCTTGAAGGAAACGGTGGATCTCGTGGCCGATCTCGGAGGCACGCTTTCCGGAGAGCACGGAGACGGGCGCCTTCGGGCCCCGTTCATGGAACAGATCTGGGGGCCGAAGCTGGCGGCGTGTTTTGAGAGAACCAAGAACACTCTCGATCCAGCTGGGGTCCTCAATCCGGGCGTGATCATCCCCTGTCCGCACCAGGACCCTTTGGAAGGTCTTTGGCCTCAATATAGCGGTGCGGCATGATCCGCTTCCCCGAGATCCCGAACGCCGCGGGCCTCCGCCGCTTGGCCGGCGCCAAGGCGTTCTTCCCGGGCCTGGTAGCTGTGCTGGTTCTGTCCGTCTGGATCGCGACGGCCTGGGACGACGAGCCCGTGCCCGAGCCCGCACCGCCGATCGTGGTCCTCGAAGCCGTTCGCCCCCCCCAAAAGCCACCACCGGGTCAAGACGTGCTCAGGCTACGCGAGGACCTGTCGGCCCTCTTGAACACACCCTCGCTACGGAACGCCGAGTGGAGCGTCCTCGTCGTCTCTCTCGAGAAGAAGGACACGTTGTTCGCACGGGATGAGGATCGCTTCCTGGCGCCGGCGTCGAACATGAAAATCGCCACGACCGCCGCGGCCCTCCACTTTCTTGGGCCGGCGTTCAGGTACCAGACGTTTGTCTTCGCAGACGGCCCCATCGAGAACGGGGTCCTCCGAGGGGACCTGATCCTCTACGGAACGGGAGATCCGGGGATTTCCGATCGGTTTTACCGGGATCGCACCGATGTGTTCGAGGCCTTCGCCAGCCAGGTCGCCGAAGCCGGCATCACCCGCATCGAGGGCGCCGTGGTCGGTGATGCGACGTACTTTTCCGGTCCCGAATTGGGACCGGAGTGGGATCCGAGGGACCTGAACGAGTGGTTCGCCGCGTCCGTATCGGCGCTCTCCTTCAATGAAAACATCGTAACGCTCCAGATCCTTCCGTCGGCCCGCTTGGGCTTCCCGCCCCGGATTGAAACCATCCCCTTCGGATTTCCGCTCGACGTGAGCAACCAGGCCGAGACGGTGGCGGGCCGTCCCCGTCCCAACCTCTGGTTGGACCGTGTTGAACCCACGGCGCAAATTCGCGTAGACGGGGAAATTCGGCAGGGAGGGCCCGATATTTGGCGCCGCCTTACCGTGCCGGATCCTGCCGTTTTTGCGGCCCGAGCTTTCAGAGAGGTGCTGATTTCCAACGGCATCGGGGTCGGGGCCCCCGAGAGAGCCGTCCATGTCGAAGCCGAATCCAGGATCACTGGGCGCGAGTCCTGGGCCCCCGGACTCATCGATGGGGATGAACCGCGGCTGCTCGCCCGCCACACGTCCCCGGAGCTGCTCCAGTACCTGACAGTCGTCAACCATGAAAGCCACAATTTGTTGGCCGAGACGATCATCAAGACGATCGGTAGGATCGCGACGGGAGATGGATCCTTCGAAGGAGGCGCCCGAGCGGTCCAGTCGTTCGCTACGACGGAAGCCGGGATCGACGCCGATCAGATCAGGACCGTCGACGGTTCCGGCTTGTCAGAGAGCAACCGGACGAGTGCCGGGGCTCTGGTCGGGCTCTTGCTGCACATGGCGCAATCCGACAATTGGGACGCGTTCGTCTCGACTCTGCCCGAAGCGGGCCGCCGATCCCTCCGCAGAATGTATGGGACCCGTGCGGCCCGAAACCTTCGAGCCAAGACGGGAACCATCGACGGTGTCTCCGCCCTCACGGGAATCGTCACGACCCGCGATGGCGAGACGCTACTCTTCAGCATTCTCTCGAATGAACTCCGATCCACCGGCGCAGCCAAGCGCGTCGAAGACCGGATCGGTGCTCGATTGGCCGATTTCGTCCGAATCGAGGTTCCTACATCCTAGAAGGCTGTTGAGCAAAGCGGGCGAGCGACGTCACCCTTCCCACCTCCCACGCGCAGACTTAAGTCTCCTTCGAAGCTCAACGCCGGACATCGTGGCCAGCGTCCTCTCGGCGGTTTCCTGACTGTTCCATTGCACGTCGAGAAGCTCCACGCCCTGGTCTTCCGCACCTTCCGGATGGAAATAGAGGTGGTGCCGTCCCTTAAAATCGAAACCCTCCCGCGACCGCACCGCGGCCACCCAGGTATCACCGTCCGAATCTAGAAAATTCCTCATATGCAGTTCGTTTTGGGAAACATCAACTCATGTTGAATGGCCTGGGTGGTGTTACCCCGGGTGGGCTAAAGCTAGGTTTGCCCCATCGGAAATACAACAAATCACCGACAGCCGCTTGGCCATCTCCGAGCGCAAGGAGCACGTAGGAGGATAATGCCTGAGCCCGCCGACACCGGCCGCTTACGCGCGCGAAAGCTCAAGACTCGAGGGGCCGTCTCGAGGTCGCCACACCTGCGGACCAACTTGGCGCTCATAGGGTTGAGCGTGATCTGGGGTGTCAATTTCTCCGTGGTCAAGGTCGGTCTGAGAGAGTTCGATCCGCTGGCGTTCAACGCCATACGATTCGTGTTGGCGTCGTTGACGTTATTCGTTTTCTTGCGCCTGCGCGGCGTGGTCCCGTTTCCCGAACGGCGACACTGGGTCCGCGTCATTCTCTTGGGTTTGCTCGCGAACGTCGTCTACCAACTCCTATTCATCTATGGGGTCGACCGGACCCTCGCCGGTAACGCAGGATTGGTTCTCGCCACGACCCCGGTGTGGACCCTGATTCTCGCGTCCGTTGCCGGGCAGGAGCATCACGGGTTGCCCGTCTGGGGCGGCGTGCTGGTCACACTGGGAGGGATGGTGCTCGTTGTTCTCGGTGGGGAAAGCAGCCTGGCACTGGGTGAGGACCTGTTGGTGGGTGATCTCCTGCTCGTGCTGGCCGCCATCACATGGGCCGCCTATACGGTCGGCATGCAGGATCTCACTCGTAAGTATGGGGCCCTGGCCGTGACCTCGTGGACACTCTGGGTCGGCACCATCGTCCTGGTCGCACTTGGCGGCACCTCTCTCTGGGCTACGGATTTCGGGACTATTTCTCGGGTTGGCTGGTTCGGCGTCGTATACTCGGGAGTTCTGGCGATCGCCGTCGCCTATCTCATTTGGAACCACGGCCTAGAGCACATCGGTGGACCACGGACCGCCGCGTTCTCGAACCTCGTGCCGGTCGTGGCGCTCATCACCGCCGCCGTGTGGCTCGGTGAGGATCCGGGTCCCACGCAGATCGTGGGCGCAGTCATCATCATCGGGGGGGTGTGGATCGCTCGCATGCCCGGGGGGGGAACAGCCTTCTATCCGGCGGAACCCGACTCGAGGCTGGGGCGGTGACGGAGCTCGGGGAAATCGTACACGATGATACCCTCATTCGTGACCTCTGAACGGACGCGTAGACCGTCGTCCATAGAGTCCAGCACCTCTTCCGCCGCCGCGAGTGAGAGGTCCAGCGAGGCGGCGACCTCCGACACGGTCAAGGTTCCACCCTGTTCGGTGGCGTGAAGAAGCACGCGCCGCTGAAGCCGGGCCATGATAGCACGCCGCCTGGTCTCACGCGCCTGGAGCCCCCACCAGGCCGTAGCCGTCCCCAAAGCCCCCACTACACCCCCGACCGCGATGATCTCAACTTCAAAGGAGGACACACCGATCACGACCATAAGAGCCGCGAAAAGCACCATTGCGCCGCCCACCACGCGACGCCCAAGGCCCCTCCTCGGGAGGCTTTCCCCGGCGATGCTGCCGCCGCCGGCTGGACTGGTTCGGGCCGAGTCCGCAAGAGCGGGGTGAGTGTCGACCCCGGGGCCGGGGATCCGAGCGTGTTGCCAGCCCAATCCACACTGCGCACAGACCATCCTCTTCCGCCGAAAGAGGTAATACGCAAGGCCACCCACCCCGAACGTGGGCCAAGTGACCACGGCGATCCCGAAGAGCACCCCTACGTTACCAATTCGCTGAAAGTGCTTTACACCGGTCCCTACGTGGCCGCATCTCGGGCAACCGCGGACCTCGAGGCCCATGGGCCTCACCACAGGCCTTACCAAAACCGCCGCCCCGCATGTGGGACAGGCGGTTTCGTGCTCCCTCAGATCTTCACCGCAAGTCGAACAGCGCATTTGTCCTCAGTGAATGGGTCCTCCTGGAAGTAGACACTCCATACTACGCGTTCGTTCCGGAGAAGATTCACGCCTTCAGGGGATTCGTTCGAAGGAAAGCAACTCGAGAATCGGATTGCCCGTCAAGCGCGCGGACCCCGTCCGTATACGACCGAGGACCCGAATATGCTCCAAGGGGTTGAGCCCCCGTGCCTCCCCGAGCCGCTCCGGAGGTATGGCTACATAAACGAACGCCTCTTCGCCGCCTCTCATCCTGGTCAACAGAAACGGCTCGGTTGCGTAGAAGTCCGTTCGGATCTCTTCGGCCCTCTCCAGCGAAATGAACTGAAGGTCCCACTGGAGAACCTGGCCCCGGTAGTCGTCCGGCGCCGCCACCACACTCGCGCGCGTCACATCGGTTCGGAAGGACGCGCCGGGGCCCTGGTCCGCACCCTCCGGGAGCCATACCCACCCCTCCAAGCGAACCCGTGTCCAGTTCCCCTCCCTCGCCAAGACTCGGAGGTTCGTCCTCGGGGCCAAGATGGCCAACGTGTCTCCGTCAGGGGCACTGAGAATCGGCGCATCGGCCGCGCCGCCTAGGGCCCACTCCTCACCATCGACTCCGCTGGACGACACTGTGAGGTTCGACCGCCCCCCGGAAGCGCCTGGCGAACCCGCGCCGAACAATGCCACCGAGTTTCGCCACACCCAAGCCCGCCTACGCACGCGAGCCCAGCCGGGAACCCGCTCCATGGTCTCGAGAAGCGTGCCCTGCTCCAAGTGGCCGAGGATCTCTCCCCCAGGCCCACCTCGGATGTTCTCGCCACCTTCAGCGGACACCACCAAGTCGAACCTCCCTCGATTGACCGCCTGGAGAGATCGGGTCCAGACCCAGGCGTCGAGATCGAATTGCAGCCAATCATCCGTCGCCTCGATCACTTCCAGACTCATGCCGGCGCGGAGCTGCCCAAGCAGTGTCCCGTTTTGCTGGGCCCGGAAATTTTCCTCTTTCGTCAACGTTCCGGATTGGCCCTCCAGGAACTCGCCGAACGTGAATAGGGAGCAGAGAATGCACAGGATCGAAGGAGCCCGAAGTCGCCGGGAGCGGACAATCATCTTACTGAAACGATCCTCGACAGAGGGTGTTGAAAGGATGATCTTGGCGGCCTGTGAACTACACGGCCACTTGCCGACGAATGTGTTCGGGCGAGTGCCGGTCGTCAATTCCCAACAACCGGATTTTGAACTCGCTTCCATGCCCCACCTCAGATTCGTCGCCCTATCGATCTTGTCTTCCATCGGGATAGTCCCTTCCCATGCTGCTGGCCAGACCATCCCCTCACCCTACGCATACGTCGAAAACTCACAGGAATGGGGTGTCTTTGTGGGCAAGACCACCATCGATCCCGGCAGGCTCGGGCTGGGACCACGGGACGCCGATACATACGGCGGACGATATTCCGCAGCTTTCGGTGGCGCGATGAGCGTCGATCTCTCCGGAACACTGTTCAAATCAGTACGGGAGATCCAAGATGTGACGAGGCCCGTGAATGACCGCGTCCTCGGTAGAGACAA
>SMVA01193789.1_pt1 | contig 11543 bp, 10 predicted proteins | sample 2456451 | NCBI WGS metagenome assembly SMVA01 (sample SAMN11095933, study PRJNA526329) | marine sediment metagenome | biome: Marine sediment; feature: Surficial sediment; material: Deep marine sediment; isolation source: Hadal surficial sediment | place: Pacific Ocean | collected 2014-05 | depth...
CGTATCGACCGGTTCGTCGACGAGTACGACCAACACAGGGAGAAAGCATGACGCTGCAACGGGGGCCGAGGGCCCCGGTATGCTGAATTACATCTGGGCAGGCCTCATCATCTCCAGTCTGGTCTTTGCGCTGGCCAACGACACGCGTGACCTGACACGGGACACCTACCGCAACGGCAAGCCGCTTTCCGTCACGGTGTACTTTCCGTCCGGGTACGATCCCAGCCAAAGGCGGCAAGAGGTTGAAGTCGAAGTATCCCCTGCGACCCTGGCTGCGTACCCCGGAGCCGAAACGACCCTGCTCCCGCCCCTGCGGTGGCCGGGCATGTTGGTGGTCGGAGAGGATGGCCGGGAGCTTAGGTTTGCCACAGACGTCGAGCTTCCGGAGCCGCTGTCGACGATTCGCCGGGTGACTTCGTCGCGGGCCAACGACCTCCGCGGCGTCACGAGTCTCGATCCCGGGCCAGGGGTCCTGCGGGCCACCACGACCGTGACGTTCCCTGCAGTCCGGTTCGTCAAACTCAACGCCATAACCGAAGCGGCCTTCGACTTCGCGGAGATCGCCGTTACCCTCGCGCTGGGCCTGATCGGGGCCCTCGCGTTGTGGCTCGGACTCCTGCGCATCGCCGAGAAGGCGGGCTTGATCGAACGCTTCGTTCGTTTGGTCCAACCGGTGCTGCGGCCGTTCTTTCCCCAGCTACCAAAAGACTCTCCTGCCCTGGGGTACATCGCGCTGAACCTCACGGCCAACGTCTTGGGCCTGGGAAACGCCGCCACCCCGTTCGGCCTCAAGGCCATGGAGGAGTTGCAGGAACTCAATCCCGTCAAGGATACCGCCACCAACTCGATGGTCATGCTCCTGGCGATGAACACCGCCAGCGTGCAACTGGTGCCCCCGGTATTGCTGGTGGCCATCATGGGCTTGCAGGTCAACCAGTTGTTTTTCGGCATCCTCCTGGTAACGTCGCTCTCCCTCATCGTGGCGGTCTTCGCCGCACGGTGGCTTGGGCGGATGCCGCGCTACCGCGATACCGACCCCATGCGGCAGGCACCTGCCGCCGAACCGACGGCGTGAGGGGGAGCGGACCTATGGACACCTTACGCACCGTCATCGACATCATGTCGGTCTTCGTTCTCCCGAGCATCATCATCGGTTTTCCGCTGTACGGCCTGTACAAGCGGGTCCCGGTCTACGAAGAATTTGTGGAGGGCGCCAAGGAAGGATTCACCGTGGCCATACGAATCATCCCGTACATGGTTGCCATCCTTTTCGCCATCGGGATGTTCCGCGCGTCGGGGGCGCTCGACTACCTCATCGACGGCGCCCGCCCACTGTTGAGCCTCATCGGCATCCCGCCCGAGGTCATCCCCATGGCGATCGTCCGGCCGCTGACCGGGTCGGGCTCGGCGGCGATCGTGCTCGACATGATCAACCAGTATGGCGAAGACTCGTTGGTGGTCAAGATGGCGGCGACCATGTTCGGCTCGACCGAAACGACGTTCTACGTGATCGCCGTGTACTTCGGATCGGTGAACGTGCGCAAGACCCGCCACGCCGTTCCCGCCGGGCTCATCGCCGATGTGGCCGCCATGTTCATGGCGGTGTACATCGTCAACCTCCTGTTCGGGTAGCGGGATCCCAGCGATGGTCGATCCGACATCGGTGTTCCTGGCGCCACCGCTCCCCGGGCTTGATACCCGACGGGTCACCGCCGACATGCTGTGGCACGCCCTCGAAGGCCCGCTCCAGTCTCCCTGGCTCACCGTTGAGGACGTAGGCCGTTCGGCGCAGGACCGTCCCCTACGCACCATCACCTTCGGCGAAGGGTCGACCGGTCTCCTGCTGTGGTCTCAGATGCATGGCGACGAAGCCACCGCCACTCGGGCGCTGGCCGATCTGGTGGGGTTTTTCGCCACCCGGGAGGAGGTAGACCTCCACCGGCGGCTGCGGCAGCACCTGCGCATCACCATGCTGCTGATGCTCAATCCTGATGGGGCCCAGGCGCACCAGCGGGAAACGGCCGATGGGATCGACATCAATCGCGACGCCGTCCGGTTGGCGTCACCCGAGGCCCGGGCGCTGGCCGCGGTCCGGGAACGGCTGCAACCGGCCTTCGGGTTCAACCTGCACGACCAGGACGTGCGCCGACGGGCGGGACCCGACGGCGACCAGGTAGCCTTTTCTTTCCTGGCGCCACCGGTCGACATACATGACACATGGGCTCCCGTTCGCGCCCGCGCCCGCCAACTGGTGGCGACGATGGCGGCGGCCGCGCTGGATGCGTTGCCCAACAGGGTGGCCCGTTGGAGCGAGGAGTACGAACCGAGGGCCTTCGGTGAGTGCTTTCAGCGCGCCGGGACCAGTACGGTGCTGATCGAGACCGGCGCCCTGCGGGACGATCCCGACAAAGAGCGCCTCAGGACACACCTGGCTGCCCTCCTCCTGACCTCCTTCGACCGCCTGGCCGACGGCAGCTGGGAGCAGACCGACCCGGCGGTCTACACCGGGCTGCCGCTCAACCGCCCAGTGCTCCACGATCTCCATCTGACAGGCGGGACCGCGGTGGTCGGCGGCCGGGAGACGCAAGCTGACGTTGCGCTGCTGTTCGACGACCCGGTCGCTCACCAAGCTCCGCGCCTGGCGGAACTCGGCGACCTGGGCCAAGCCACTGCCCTGGAGAGGTTCGATTGCACCGGCCGTTGGGTAGTCATCGAGCCCCTGGACAAACGGTCCCCCGGCGTGGTAGCACCGGAGGACCGCGTTCACATCGAGATTCGGAAAGACGGCCCAGAAGGCCCCATCGCCGCAGAATATTGAGAGCCCGATCGGAGCCCCATGAAGGCCCCCGATGCGCCCTGCGCCCTCCTAAAGACTAATCTGTATCCCACTGGTGAAGAACTTGTCGGTCTTCAGGAATCCGGGCTCGGGCTCGTTGTCGAACCGGATCAAGTAGGAGAAGCTGAGGGCGATCGTCCCGCTGAGCGGCGCCAGGATCTTGGCCTGGCCAATCAACCGGTAGTCATCGCCGTTCTCCAGGTTGGGGATGTATTCCCCGCTCACCGTGAAGGTGGCATCCGGGGTGAAGTAATGAAGGTAGCGGGCGCCGGCCAGCGCCGCGGGATAGTTGTCGTCCAGCCCGTTGGTGCCCCGTTGTTGCACCAGCGTGGCCGCGCCCTCGACCGCGATCACGTTTTTCTCGGTCTTCACCACGTCGTAGGCTACACCGAGCGCCTGCTCGAACCGCCGGCTGATGCCGGCAAAGCGGTTCCTGGACCCTCGCAAGTCGAGGAACACCGAAAGCCGCTTGGCGCTGCCGAAGGTGCGGTCGCCCCTGACATTGCCCTTGTAGGTTTCGGCGGTGGTGGAGTCCTCGGTCCGGTTGAACAGCATGTCGAACGCCTGGCTGAGGACGAAATGCCCGGCCGTATAGCTGAAGGTCTGACCCCCAGTGATGGTGGTGATGTTGGAGTTACCGGAGGTACTGGCAAGACCGGCGTCGATGGTGAACTTGATAAGATCGGGTGTCTCGTCCTGCGCCCGGGCCTGGGTCGCTGCCGCCACACCCAGCAGGGCGAGCGCAGCGCCAACGGTACGACGGTCCATGTGGCGGTCCTTCCGTAGGTCGGAGTGAATCCGTGCGGTGCCGGAGAGGCCGGCTCGGGTGCCCAAAACTAGTCGGCACGCGCCGAACCGGGAGCCCACGCTCAACGCGCGGCACCAACCTGGCGACAGGGCTGGCCCCACACCCCTTAGCGGCCAGCGTATCCGCTGGCCCCAGGCTGAGGGCACGGGCCGTCGAGTGGCTATATTGCAACCCACGCGAGCGTGGCGAAACTGGCAGACGCGCAGGACTTAGGATCCTGTCCCGCAAGGGGTGCGGGTTCGAATCCCGCCGTTCGCATCCGGCCCCCGGCCGGCCGGCACCAACACCGCTCCCCTCCCCCGACACGCCCCGGGAGGGTAGATTTCGCCCACCATGACGCAGATTACCATCGAAAAGACCCACGAGGATTCAGGGTCCAAGGCCCTGGCGGTCTCGGTCCCGCCGGACCTCGTCAAGCGGGCCGAAAACAAGGCGGTCCGGGATTTCGCCCGCCGGGCGCGGCTCCCGGGGTTCCGCAAGGGCAAGGTCCCTCCCGCGGTGGTCCGCCAGCGCTACGGCGAGGCCATCCGCCAAACCGTCCTGGAGGCGGTGGTGCAGGAGAGCTGGGAGCAGGCGGTCGACGCCGAGTCGCTTACCGACGTCCTCGGCCGCTCGGTGCGGAACGTGAAATTCGAGGACGACGGGCCCATCGAGTTCGAGTTCCTGGTCGAGGTCAAGCCGAAGTTGAACCTGGAGCGCACCGGGGGCTTCTCGTTGACCCGCACGCTCGCCCCGGTGACGGACGACCAGGTGGACGAGCAATTGCGGAACGTGCAGGAGCAGAAGGCCAATTGGCTCCCGCTGGAGGGTTCGAAGCCCAGCCCGGGTCACATGGTCCGGGTGGAGGTGGCGCCCATCGAGGACGGCGAGGCCGGTGAGGCCAAGCCCTACTCGCTGGTCCTGGGGGAAGGGAAGGCGCTCCCCGAACTGGAGGAGCGAATCATGGCGCTCACCCCGGGTGAGTCGGCCGACGAGGACATCCGCTTTCCGGACGATCACCCGGACGAGAGCAAGCGGGGCCAGAGCCGGCGGCTGCGGATCACGCTGCACGAGGTCAAGCGGCAGGAACTTCCGCCGCTCGACGACGCCTTGGCCCGCGAGGTGGGCGATTTCGAGGACCTGGCGGCGCTCACGTCGGCCATCCGGGCCGACCTCGAAGCCGCCGCCAAGCGTGAGGCCGACGGCAGGGTGCGGGAACAACTGATCAACGAGCTGGTGTCGGCCAACAACGTGGAGGCTCCACGGGCGATGGTGGCCCGGGCCATTCACGCGTATGTCGAGGCCTACGGCGTGCCGCAGGACCAATTGGAGAAGTTCCATGAGGAGTTCCGGCCTATCGCCGAGACGCAGGTCAAACGCGACCTGGTGCTCGACGCGGTGACGACCGCGGGGAACCTGAAGGCCACCGAAGAAGACATCGATGCGCGCGTCGCCGAGATCGCGGCGGGGCGCAACATGAAGGTCAACGAAGTGTACGCGGCGTTACAGAAATCCCAGCGGCTCGCCGAAATCGAACGGGCGCTGACGGAAGAGAAAGTATTCGCCCATCTGCTCGACCAATCCACCATTGCCGAGGAAGCATGACGGTCTCGACGCTGTACCCACCCTATATCATCGAACGCTCCAGCCGGGGCGAAAAGACCTACGACATCTTCTCGCGGCTACTCATGGACCGTATCGTGTTCATGGGTGCCCCGATCAACGACGATGTCGCCAATATCATCATCGCCCAGCTCCTGTTCCTCGAAGCCGACAACCCGGAAAAGGACATCTACCTCTACATCAACTCGCCGGGCGGCACAGTGTCGGCCGGGATGGCCATCTACGACACGATGCAGCACCTGCGCTCGCCCATGAACACAATCTGCATGGGGATGGCCGCCTCCATGGGATCTTTCCTCCTCACGGCGGGTACGACCGGCAAGCGGAGCGCCCTGCCCCACTCGCGTATCATGATGCACCAGCCGTCGGGCGGCACCCAGGGATCGGCTGCGGACATCGAGATCCAGGCCAAGGAAATCCTGTACCTGCGCTCCACCATGAACGAACTGTACGCCCTCCACACCGGCCAGCCGCTCGAGCGGATCGAGCGGGACATGGACCGGGACCGCTTCATGAGCGCCGAGGAAGCGAAGGAGTACGGCCTGATCGACAGCGTCTTCACCCCGAAGACCAACGGGGACAAGGACGGCGCGGCTTGACGGATGGTGACTTGGGCGTATTTCTTGCACTCTAGGCCTCGACACTGACTGAGCGACGAGATTCCATGTCCAGCGACAAGCACCTCAGATGTTCATTTTGCGGCAAGTCCAAGGACTCCGTCCGCAAATTCATCTCCGGCCCGTCGGTCTACATTTGCAACGAGTGCATCACGTTATGCAATGAGATCCTGGCCGAGGACGAGGAGCGCGATGTCGCCGAGGGGATCACCGACGTCCCCACTCCGTCGGAAATCAAGGCCGTGCTCGACGAGTACGTCATCGGACAGGAAAAGGCCAAGCGAACGATTTCGGTGGCCATCTACAACCACTACAAGCGCATCAACTCGCAGCCGGTCCGCGATGACGATGTCGAGCTGGACAAGTCCAACATCCTGCTGCTCGGCCCGACGGGTGTCGGCAAGACGCTCCTGGCCCAGACGCTGGCCCGAATCATCGACGTCCCCTTCACCATAGCGGATGCCACCACGTTGACGGAAGCCGGCTACGTCGGTGAGGACGTGGAAAACATTCTGGTGCGGCTGCTCCAGGCCGGCGACTTCAACGTCAGCGAGTGCGAGCGCGGCATAGTCTACATCGACGAGATCGACAAGATCGCCCGCAAGTCTGAGAACCCCAGCATAACGCGGGACGTGTCTGGCGAGGGGGTACAGCAGGCCCTCCTGAAGATCCTCGAGGGCACCATCGCTTCGGTGCCGCCACAAGGCGGACGCAAGCACCCGCAACAGGAGTACATCCAGATCAACACCAAGGACATCCTGTTCATATGCGGTGGCACGTTCGACGGGCTCGAGACGATCATCCAGGCGCGCACCGGCACTCAGCAGATCGGCTTCGGGGCGGCGGTCCAAACCGACGCCGAAAAGGTGGGATCCTCCCATTATCACGACGTCGAGCCGGACGACCTGTTACGGTTCGGACTCATTCCCGAATTGGTTGGTCGCATGCCGGTCACGGTGGCCCTCGATGCGCTCGACAAAGACGCGCTGATCAGGATCCTCCTCGAGCCCAAGAACGCGCTCACCAAGCAGTACAAGCGGCTGTTCGAGTTTGAGAACGTCCGCGTGACATTCGATGCCAAGGCACTCCAGGCAGTGGCTGAGCGCGCCCTCAAGCGCGGCACCGGTGCCCGCGGCCTCCGCGCCATCCTCGAAATGGTCATGACGGACATCATGTTCGACATCCCCGACCGGGAAGACGTCCGGGAGATCGTGATCACCGCCGAATCCGTCCGCGACGGCACGCCGCCGCTGGTGCTCACGGAAACGCAGCCGCGCACCAAACGCGAGGCCTGACGGTTTCCGTCGACTCGCCGCTCCGACACCTACCGGTTGACTTCGTCGGCAGCTTTCCCACGGCCGACGTGACCCTCGACCCTCCACTCCCCGAATTCGCCTTCATCGGCCGGTCCAACGTCGGCAAGTCGAGCCTCATCAACGCGCTCCTCCGGCGAAAACGCCTCGCACGGGTAAGTCGCACGCCCGGCAAGACGACCCTCATAAACGTGTACCGGCTGCCGACCTTCTACCTGGTCGATCTCCCCGGGTACGGGTTCGCCACCGCCAGCAAGACCGCCCGTGCCGGCTACCGGAGGTTGATCACCGCCTACCTGAAGACGCGGCCGGACGTGGCCGGACTCATCTGGCTCCTGGACATCCGGCACGCCCCGTCGGACGAGGACCGGTGGATGCTGGACCTGCTCCACTCCCAGGGACACCCCACCCTCCTGGTGTTCACCAAAGCGGACAAACTCGGCCGCCAAGAGCGCCAACAGCGGCTTTCGAGCCTGGCCGAGGACTTGCAAGCCGATGCGGATCAGGTGCAACTTGTTAGCGTTAAATCAGGTGAAGGCGTCGCCGAACTCGGAGCGAGTTTGATCGCTGCCATTCCCGAAGGAGACTCGTAGCATGTCCAGCCATTTTCCCTTGCGTGCTGCCTGTATTCTCGGGAGTGCAGTGCTCCTCGGCGCCGATACCGCCGTGGCGCAGATCCAGACGGACGATGGGCTTCCGCCGGCGGGGTACGGCCGGCTCAATCAGGACAACCTGTCGATCGGCATGCGGACCAGCAGCCTGGACATCCGGTTGACGATCCTCCAGGAATCGGCGTTGCGCCTCTTGAACCAGGACAGTTACGCCTCGCTCCACCGGCTGGTGGAATCCAAGCGCGTCCAGATCGACTCGATCGCCAAGCTCTACAGCGTGCCCCAGCCGGGTTTGCTCATGGTACGCTACTTTGCCCTCGTCGAAGGGACCAGGTTCGACGCGCAGCTCCTGACCGCCAACGTCAACACGCTGTTTCTGAATCCTGTGGCCATCATTCCGCTCACCACCTCGATCCAGTCGAACCGCCTCGAGCGACGACAGACGGCCGCGGGCATTTACGTGTTTGCCGACGCGTTGACGCCCTATCTCCCCATGTCGTTCACCTACGGAGCCACCACCACCAACGGGTGGGACTCGAACCGGGTCCAAGTCCTGCAACGCGAGCGGAACCGGATTCAGTCGCGCGTCATGCAGCAACAGAGCGATCCGGAGGGCGGCCGGTAACGTCCCGGCACCCTCCTCTTTAATTCTGCCGGAGACTTGATGCCGCTTCTCCCCCTCAAGACGGTGAGCATACCGGACCCCACACGGGAGACGTTCGACGCGTGGCTGGAGGAGTTGGGCAGCCGGCTCGCCGCGCCCGACGCGGACTGGTACGCCATTGCGCGTGACACGCTGTTTCAGCTGTACCACCCCGGTCACACTGACTATATCGAACTCCTGGAGGACCCAGTCACACCGCTGGCCGCGAAGGCATCCCTGCTGGCGCTCGATCCACACAACGTGACGCTCGAGCCGGAGTACTACGCCGACGTCGACACCGAGAAATTCGCCAGGGTCAAACCGCTGTTGTGGTTGTGGCAGCGGTTCGATCATTCGCCGGCCGGTGGCACCAACGTGCACCTGGGGGTCCAATTCCGGCGATTGCTGGCGCCGCACATCTTTGCGCGCTGCGGCCGGAACTTCAAATGCTTCCAGTTCGCCGAGGTGTCCTACGGCTACAATCTGGACGTGGGCGACGACGTCGTGATCCACCGGCACGTCCTGCTGGACGATCGCGGCGGCATCACGCTGGGCGACCGCGTCAGCATCGCCGACTACGCCAACATCTATAGCCACACCCACAGCATCGACGACCAGAGGGACGTCACCAACGCCCGGACGGTTCTCGAGGACGACGTCCGCATCACCTACCACGCCACCGTCCTGGCCGGCACCAGGGTGGGCACCAACGCCATGGTCGGGGCCTGTGCCGTCGCCACCAGGGACGTCCGGCCCTACCACGTGAACGTCGGCATCCCCGCCCGATCGATCGCCGTCAAGTCCGACGCTCCGCCGGAGGCGCGGTCCACCAAGCGGGTGCCACACCACGAGGGAGATTCGGGCTTCTGAGCCGACAGCAACGGGGCCTGGCAAGACTTCTCGCGGCCACTTCCGCCGCGTTCGCCGTCGTGGGACTCGGCTCGGCGATTACCACGACCACCCCGCTCGGCATGGGCGTCGTCCTCGCGGGGTACAGCGCAGCCAGCATCTGGATCGGCGTCCGCTTCCCCCTACGGCTCCCCCTAGTCCTCATCAGCCACGTCGTCGTCCTGGTGCTGCTGACGGTAACGGACACCCTACCGATCACCGGCATCGTCGTCATCGCCGTATTGGTCGCCACCTCGGTTGGCGCCACGCTCATTGTTCAAACCAGACGCCTAGAGGCCCTGGCTGATAGCCGGGAGCGACAGATGGCGCGCTTCTCCCGGGAACGGGACCAGCTCGCCCAACAGCTCGACCGTCGGATCAATCAGATTTTCTCGCTGCAGGAATTGAGTTACATCCTGTCCGAGTCGCTCCAGGAAGAGCGGATCGTGACCCAGGTCGCCAGCTACGTGGCGCGATTTCTTCCGGCGGGGGGCACCAGCGTCCTCCTGGCAGACGAACGCACCGGGGAGCTTCGGGTCGCCGCCGGCGAAGGCTCCATGGCCAGCCTGGTGGGCACCCGGCTACCCGAGCAGTCCGCCGGGCTCATCAGCAAAGCGATCGGCGGTGAGCGGCTCGAAGTGGCCGGCCGGGCGGGCGAAACCGAAATCGTCCTGTTCGACGGCTGCACCGTCGAGACCGCCGCCATCGCTCCCCTCACGGCCCACGGGGTCACCATGGGCGCAATTCTGGTAGCGGACACCGACGAGGGCGAATTCACCACCGAGGACCTGTGGCTGATCTCCACCGTGGCGACCCAGACCGCGGTGGTCCTGGCCAACAGTCGCTTCTTCGAGATGTTCAAGCGGGGCAAAGAAGAGTGGGAAACCACGTTCGATGCCCTGACCGAGAGCATAGCCATCGTGGATGGAGCCGGGGTGATGCGGCGGGTGAACAGCGCCCTGGCCAAGTTGCTGGGGCTTCCCGAGCCATCCCTGGTCGGCAAATCCTTCACCGACCTCGTGTTCGGCTCCGCGGAACAGATTCCCGACGCCATCAAGGCCGCGCGGCGGGGCGAACGCCCGCCACCCGAGACCGTCCGCTCACTGCCGCTGCAACGGACCATCCGGGTGACCGCGGCCCCGCTACCCGAAGACGAGCGCGCCAGCGACACCATCGTGGTGCTCATCGAGGACGTGACCGAACAGCGGGCCCTGGAGACTCAACTCATCCAGAACGAGAAGATGGCGGCGGTGGGTCAGCTGGTGTCGGGCGTGGCCCACGAATTGAACAACCCGTTGACGTCCATTTCAGGCCTGTCGGAGTTCCTGCTCGAGCCGGGACGGATGCCCGAGTCGCACACCGAGCACATGCGGGTGATCCACGAGCAGGCCGAGCGCGCAGGCCGGATAGTCCAGAACCTGTTGACGTTCGCCCGCAAAGGGGAGCCGGAAACTGCCGAGGTCGATATCAACTGGGTGGTCAACAAGACGCTTCAGCTGGTCGAACACGAGTTGACACTTGGCGGCATCACCTTGGACCGGCGGCTAGCCGACACCCCGCTCATCGTCCGTGGCGATCAGCACGAGCTGCAACAGGTAGTCCTCAACCTCATGACCAACGCCATCCACGTGGTCGACAATCTACCGCCCGATGCTCCCAGGACGATCACCCTCGAGACCGGGCGTGGGGCCGACGGCAAGATCACCCTCAGCGTGGCCGACAGCGGGCTCGGGGTCCCCGAGGAACTCGTAGGCAGGCTGTTCACGCCGTTCTTCACCACCAAGGAACCCGGCAAGGGTACCGGGTTGGGGTTGTCGATCAGTTACGGGATCGTGAAGTCGCACGGGGGGGCCATCGTATACGACCGCGCCCCACCCCCCAGTGGCGGCGCATGTTTCCGCGTTACCCTGCCGCCGGCCGGCTCCGAGCCCCAGCGCCAGGATGCGCCCCCCGACCAGGTTCCCCGCCGTCTGTTGGTCGTCGATCAGGACCGGAGCGCGGTCCGCGTCCTCAAGGCGCTCTTCACCGCCGATGGCTTCCAGGTCGAGGTGGTGGGAAACGGCGAGGACGCGTGGCAACGACTCGTTTCGACCCCCTTCGATCTGATCATCACCGACGCCCGGGCGACACTGGGCGACGGCCGTCGCCTGTCCGCTGCGCTCCAGTCCCAGGACCTGATATCACCGTCGAGGATCCTCATCGCGGTGCCCGACGTCGACCGCCGC
>SMVA01230260.1_pt1 | contig 11536 bp, 11 predicted proteins | sample 2456451 | NCBI WGS metagenome assembly SMVA01 (sample SAMN11095933, study PRJNA526329) | marine sediment metagenome | biome: Marine sediment; feature: Surficial sediment; material: Deep marine sediment; isolation source: Hadal surficial sediment | place: Pacific Ocean | collected 2014-05 | depth...
AGTAAAGAGGCAACAATATGAAAAAGGTGCATCTGGATATCGGCAGCTATGGTGTTGCGAGCGGCCAACCATTGAGTAGCTATGAAGATGAGTGTGTTGGCAGCACTCCTCAAGCGATAAGTGGTATTGTCGTTACTGCAATTGAGGGTGACAAGGTGCTTGTCAGCGACTGGCATATCACTTCCCATTTTGAGGGAGAGCATACACTGGAACAGTTTGAAGAGGCTAAACATAGGCAGGACTTCGATGTCGCTTTTTCAAATGAACACGAGCTAGGGGAAGATGAACACCTTGACGGGACTGATCCGATCCTCAAGGAACAATTGCGCAAGAAGCTAAAGGCGATCAAGCATAAGTAGAATAGCCTAAATTTCAACCGGCACGACTTCTGGTATGGGCACATAGCTGCCGTGTTTGATGGCTGAGATTAACTGCTTTTTCTAGCCGCTTCCGGCCAGGAGTGGGCGTTTTTGATTCATTTTCAGCGTCACAAATCATCATTATGGGAATTTGTTGTAACCTCCTCTTGATGATGATGAGGAGGATGCTATGGCTACTATAGGTTTGAAAGGTATTTGGGGATTGGAGCAACTGGATAGAACAGGTATTGCCACTTGGAAGTTGGGCATCTTACTAATGGGCGGTGGTGCACTGTTTGGTGCAATACTGATTCCAATTTTAGGTGAAGTGAATCCAGATTCTGTTTTGGCAACCTCTCCAAGGGCGGTTGCTTTCTTACTGGTTTCTATCCCATCCACTACGGGATTTGCATTATTTTTTTCGTTAGCTTTGGCAAGAACTACTGAAACAGACCTGCGTTTGCTGTCATCGATAGATAGTAGTGTCAATGAAAGCGTCAAACGGCTTCAACCAACAACGAGAACCCTGTTAATCAGTATCCTATTTCTGATGATGTTCAATTTTTCGCTTTTTCCAGCCGAACACGCCATGACGTTGAATATGACCATATCTGAATCATTTTCCGCACTGCATTCATCCGGGCTAGTCTTGAACGTCATCTATTATCCTCTTGTACTGGTTAACGGTTTAGCAGGAGGTGTTCTTTTTTCAATACTCATAACCCAATCTTTGAGCCTTAAATATACTGCTCGTCAGATGAAAGTTGATCTTTTACAGCTAAACCATTATTCGGTGATAGCAAATCCGATTGTTAGAGGGATCCTGTTATTACTGGCAGGCTTTAGTCTGTTTCCACCCCTGATCTTGTTTGCCGATGACCCAACATTGAGCACTGCTATGGCGTTTGTTGCATTAGTTAGTATTTTAGGACTCGTATTCCCAATATTTCTTTTATACGCCTATCCTATTCTGATACTGAGGAACCGAATCAGGGACGAGAAACAGAGAGAATTGAACATAGTATTTCAGTCTTTGCAGGGCAATGATGAAGCGATTAAAGCTATCACTATCCAAGGCCGAGGGGTTCCTACATCAACATCAGACCTGCTAACCCATCAGATGTTCGTGGAGTCTCGTTGGGAATGGCCTATCGCATCTCATGTACAAAAACTGATCTTATTTGGGTTACTTCCCCCGCTTACATGGGTGTTGGCAGCAACCATCGAGAATGCGCTTTATTGATACCTTACTGTCTTCTTTGGGCTGTGAGTGAGTCTTTATTGGGGAAGTATTGGTATAGGGAACCAATGCTGATCCCTGCAACACGTGAGATATCACCAGGAACATCCGGAACCAGATGGTGAGTTCGAATTTGTTCTGACATAATCTTAGACGGCTTGGATAAGCTTTTGGAGGAAACATGAAGGTTGCTCTCCTCATATTCGGTGGTTTTTTAGTCTTGGTTATGCTGGCTGCAGGCACATTCTGGTTCTCGATGCGCTTCTCGGATGGTCCTAAAGGCCCGATTCCAGGAGGAGAACTCCGTTCGGGAGAACTGGTAGACGCGACACACATCCAGTGGGATGAAGTATTGGGGGATCAATCGATTGCCGAAATTGAGTTGCAACTAGAGAATCCTGTTAGCTCGCGAACAACGGGCGCTTTCGTTCACAATGGAAAGTTATATGTGCCTTGTGACCTGGGCTACGTCTGGCGAAGATTACCAGACGGGTCCGCTCGGTTAATGTTACATACAATCTGGTTTTTCAAGGATTGGCACGAGAAGATCAGCATAGATGGCCGTGTCGTTATTCGTGTAGAGGGTAAGCGATACAAACTCAACGCTGTACGTGTGATAGAAGACGAGCTCAATAGTCAATTTCGTGAACGCATAAGCACCGCCGCTGGCGAATTCTTTGAGCTACTTCCAGTCAAAACCGATCCGAAGGAAATTTGGTTCTTTCGTTTGGACGCCCGGTCAGAGAACACCAGTTGATGGCAGCTGTGATCCGGAGCGGATTTACGCCAACGGGCTTTCCAATGGCGGAGGTATGGCGTTCGTGCTTTCATGCACCGACGAGTACCAGCATTGACGCGACAAAGGAGCTGTGGAAGTTCTTCCGCGACCATACTCTGCAGTGGTAACAGGCACCGGTCGGCTCGATGATCGGCGGAGCCCTCGTGGAGCGAGTCGTTGATATGGTGCTCGACTAATGAAGTTGGACCCGGGAAACTGTGCCCGTCGGTAGAAGATTGTCCCCGGGGTCCTTTCGTACATTTCTCGAACAGCATCCGCAGCTGCCTGATCGGCTTCATTGTCGGAACTTAATTTCCTTCCCGCTTGAAGTCCTGCGTTATTCTGACGCTGCGGCCTCCTCTTCCCTGAACAGTCTGGACTCTTCCAACACATACGCCTGTATCGCCAGCGCATCTTCTGCATTTATACGGTCACCAAAAGACGGCATACCCAGGCTCAACAAAGCACCGTCAACGACGATCTCCTTAAAGATGGCATGTTTCTCCGGGCTCAGGTATCGCAGATCGGGATACAGTTTGCTGCTGGCCATTCCCAGACCATGGCACCAGCCACAGCTCTCGTTGTAAAGTTCTTCGCCGTGCTTGACCTGCTCTTCTGTGGTAGCTATATCAGGCAATGCGGGGAAGGTCAGATCCCTTTTCTGGGAAATCGGGATCGTCGCGGTTCCCCCCAGCTTGAACGCGATGATCCGCCCTTCGTTGTGATATTCGTTGATCATCGCCCCTTCAACCTCACCGAGCATGCCACCACCGCCGATGCCCGCTGCAATTGCGACATACTGTTCTCCACCGCTTCGATAGGTGACCGGGGGAGCAAAAAAGCCAGTCGTGGATGTCACCTGCCAGAGTTCTTCGCCATCGCTGTCCCTGAACGCCCGAAATTGTCCATCGGCAGTACCCTGGAACAGGAGCCCACCGGCAGTTGATAGCAGCCCGCCATTCCAACCCCCTTTATGAGGTTTCTGCCACCTGGGTTTGCGTTCGATCGGATCCCAGGCCAGCAGGTAGCCAAGAAAATCCGGTGCATCCTCGTCACTCTTATCGAAAAACTCATCGTCAAGCACGATGCCGAGATTCCACCCAGCGGGATCATATTCAAACTCGGCGTCATTCTTGTACCAAAGACCCGAGTCATGGATTGGAACATAAAGTAATTGGGTGTTTTTGCTGAACGACATTGGCTGCCAGTTGTGTCCCCCTTGCGGGCCTGGCATTACTTTTTTTATCTCCTCACTATAGTCACCTGCCTCCGTTTCCACGGGGCGGCCACTTTCGATATCTACATGAGTCGCCCAGTTCAAATTAACGTAGTGCGTCGCAGAAATGAGTTCACCAGTGATTCGATCAATTACGTATAGAAATCCGTTTTTCGGCGCGTGTAGAATAACCTTACGCACCTCGTTGTTTATCGTCATGTCGGTTAGCAAGATGTGCTGAGTCGACGTGTAGTCCCAGTTATCCCCTGGGGTCGTCTGGTAATACCAGCGTAGTCGCCCGGTGTCCGCGTCCAGCGCGATCACAGAACAAAGGTACAGGTTGTCCCCTCCACCTGGGCTGCGTTCGTAACGTGACCATGGCGAACCGTTGCCCACGCCCACATAAATAAGGTTCTGTTCCGGGTCGAATGCCATGCTGTCCCAGGCAGTTCCACCTCCACCGACTTTCCACCATTCCCCGGTCCATGTGGACATGGCTGCCTCGAGGTCGGGATGTTCAATTGGCTGCGAGGGATCCCCGGGTACCGTGTAAAAACGCCAGAGCTGTTCCCCTGTTTTGAGGTCGTAAGCTGTCACAAATCCACGAACGCCGTATTCAGCGCCGCCGTTGCCGATAATGACCTTGTTTCCGACGATTCTGGGCGCGCCGGTTATTGTGTACGCTTTATCCCGTGGTGTCGTTTGCACTTCCCACAACAGCTTACCGTCCGCGCTGGCCAGCGCAATCAATCGACCATCGAGCGTGCCGAACACGATGCGGTCTTGCCAGAGTGCGACTCCGCGGTTGACCACGTCACAGCAGGCCCAGCGACCCCATTGTTTTGGCACCATTGGGTCGTACTGCCAGAGACCTTCTCCTGTTTCTGCATCAATCGCATGAACCACGCTCCACGGCGCCGTTGCGTACATGACGCCATCAGCCACGATTGGGCTGGTTTCAACGCCCCTGTTTGAGCCCAGTTCATAGCTCCAGGCGACACCCAGCTCAGAGACGGTTTCCTGATTGATATCGGTGAGTTCACTATACCGGGTTTCGCCGGGATCAAGACCATGCAGCGGCCACGCGACATCAGGCAACGCTATCTCTTTCTCATTCATCGTTGCTGGTTCATCTGGCGAACAACCCACTATGGCTAAGCAACAAACTAACGTAACGAGGAAGCTGGGATTTTTCATAATTACCTCTCTTTTTTTATTGTTAAAGAAACTCGAAGGTATCCTCTCAATCAGGCATTTGACCCACCTGGCGATTGGTGGAGAAACCGAGAGCGTCATACATCTTGTAGCCGATTATATCCCGTAACTCAGGAGACAGGTTCCTGGCAACTTCCGGAGGGACGTCGAGATACTGATTTTCCTCCTGACGCAGCCAGCCCAGGGAGTAGGTGAGTATCACGCCATAGCGCCAGTCGCTGGATTTGTTGGCACCCGCACCGTGCAACGTACCACCAAGCCAGTAAAGGACTGATCCTGCTAACATTTCGGCTTCCACGATTTCATCCTCCATGGCGTCACGTTCGCCATTCCATTTATGGCTGCCGGGCACGATCAGGGTAGCGCCATTGTCGGCTCGAAAATCGGTGACCGCCCACATGCTCGCAACAATCATATTGGGTCTGGGGTGCTGAAAAAACGTAAATGAATCATGCTCGCGATGCAGCACCTGCCGGCGAGCACCGGGTCCGATCTCAAGCGCCGCACTCACATGCAGTTGGTAGCCAAATTCTGCATTGCTAGTCAGAAAGCGATCGCACAGCCCCAGGGTGCAATCATCCAGCACCAACTTTCCGACAGCCGCAGACCGTGCGACCAGAGCACTCGTTCTGCGTGTCCGTCCTGGGTAGAACTGGGTCGGATCATCCTCCTCCACTACCCGAACCTTTTCCATGTGGGGTTCGAGTTCGCTTCTTATAGTTTGTCTTTCCGGTTCATCGAGAAGCCCGGTAACCACGACACATCCGGCCTCACTCAGTGCCTCTGCAACTCTCTCAGGTGCGCTTCCCGCTGACATCGTTGGAATCAACATTTCTCGAACCCCTCATCTGAATTAGTACAGTCAATCATCGACATAGTGAGCCGTCAACACTAACGACCAGAAGCAGACGAAACACAACGGGTTTGTTATTCTGAAATCATGAAAAGTTCTTGAACAACTTGGTGTTCTTCGCGTCATACCGCGTACAAGCCAATACCAACGACAATCGAACCGAAAGTCGTTGTGAAATCGCCAGAGCATACAGAAGCAGCAATAACCTACTATTGGACGCTGACAATTTTCGCGAACTTCTTGTGGAGAAATATCCGAAGTGGGACTACCCTCCACCTAACGGCTTGCGCTTTGGAGTTGAAAGCGACTTTTCACCTCTCAGTCGAGGTTCGCTGCGTACGGCCAAAACCAGACAGAATATACATTGCAGGTGTGAAACGATTGACGTTACTATTGTTCAATGATAGTTGACTAGGTTCGAGTAATGAAAAAGACCTACACTCGCCGCCAGGTCGCGAGAAGCGTCGGAGTGCTCACAGCGATGGGTCTGATATCGGCGCAAGCAGCCACCGGCATAATCACTCCAGAACAGGTAGAGGGTCCTTTTTATCCGGTCAACGAGGCTTCGGATGACGACCTGGATCTAACTCGAATTGCTGGACACACTGAATCTGCGCTCGGTGAAGTGATCTTGGTTCGAGGGAGAATCTTGGCTTCGGACGGTAATCCGATTAACGAAGCGGTTGTGGATGTGTGGCAAGCTAATGCCAGCGGTCGTTATACACATGCGGAAGATCCAAATCCTGCACCTCTAGATCCCCATTTTGTCGGTTTTGGTGTAATGAAAACGAGTAAGGATGGTAACTACGCTTTCAAAACCATCAAACCTGGCGCCTATGCGCTAAAGTTTCTTGGAGAGGAAGGTTGGCGGTGTCGTCATATTCACTTCAAAGTCTCTGGTCCAGGTTTCAAAACGTTGATCACTCAAATGTACTTTGAAGGTGATCCACTAATAGAAACCGACGAAGAGGTTGCTAAGGTCCCTAAAGAAAAAAGACACCTGCTGATCGTGAAGCAGCAACAAGACACTGTGAGTGGACTGCCTTATTTCGACTTTGAAATCACTCTAGCGAAGGCTTAAGAATATAGATATTCTTCCAATCTGCTTTGACACGTCTAGCAGACATATTTCTAGTCTGATTGAAAACGGTACTATTCGAACTAGTTGTTAGGCGTCAGGAGGAGCTATCGTTATTGACCCAGTCCTATGATGTAGAAGCACACTCGATTGGCCGGAGTCTTTTTCTACACCTCGCTCCAGGTGTCGCTAATATTTCAGCAACTATACTTGGGCTTTCGGTACTGTGGAATCCTTCACTTCCACCTGCGTTAATTTACGGTGTTTTCACAAACTTGATTGCGCTTATCCCCATTCAACTTGGTTATCTCTACTACTTGGCTAAGAAGCGCGGAAATACTGGTTGGTCGCTTGAGGGAATTGTAGTTCTGACCAGACCCATCAATTTGTGGAAAAACATTTTTTGGGTAATGGTTATTTTATTAGCTACGGTGGTCATATTCGCTGCTTTTCAGCCCATTACTGACATCATAAGACAAGCTACGCCTTTCGATATCTTTACTAGATTCTCATCGATAGATGGTTCTTCGACATCTGCGGTAATCTTGGCAGTCAATATTTTCCTAACAGCATTGATCGTGCCTATTACGGAGGAGATTTACTTTAGAGGTTTTCTATTGCCTCGAATGCCTACCCAACTGGGAAAGGGGAAGCCAGTCGCTCACAGCTTCCTCTTTTCTCTGTACCATTTCGATACACCCTGGATGATCCCGGTAAGAACATTTGGTCTCTTACCTCTGATCTATGTGGCTCTCCATAAGAAAAATGTCCGACCAGGAATAATTTCTCATTGCCTCGTAAATTTGGCAGACTTCGCAGAAGCTATTTCTAGTCGAGTTAGGAGTTGAAGATGAGCCGACTGAGGCCTAACATGAAGTTGAAGCCGCTTCTTCGCCTGCGGCTCCATCACTCGGACGCATTGACCGCTAATTCGTTTTGCTTCCGCAAAACATCGGTCGCGGTCAAGCGCTGCCTAACTAGCCGTTAAGCATCAAGGAGAAAAGATCAGCAATCTTAAGGTATTGGATGTTAAAGCGTTCGTTCCTGCTCAAGATTTTGAATTATCGAAGCGATTCTATTCTGTTCTTGGTTGTGAACTACAATATGACTCAGAGAAATTGGCGGTCTTTGAAATTGGTCAGTGTCGTTTTTATCTCCAAGATTTTTACGTTAGAGAATTCGCCGAGCAATATATGCTTCATTTCACAGTGCAAGATGTCGAATCTTGGTATCTACATGTGCTCAAAGTATTGGAAGACTTCCCTGTAAACACTGCAGGCTTACCAAAAGTTTCTAGTCCACCCAAAACTGAGCCATATGGAGCTACCGTTTGCTACTTGTCGGACCCCGCAGGTGTCCTGATTCACATTGCCCAGTTCGATGCCTAACATGAAGTTGAAGCCGCTCGTTTCGCAGAATACTGTCAACTTCGGGAGGCTCATGAGAAAACATTTTCTGGGATGTGTGGCTTTCGCCATTTTATTGATAGAACCAGTGTTGGCCGAAGAAAACTACATTACCTCTACTCACACCTACAAGTCTGTCGATGGCCATGAACTTCTGGTTGATGTTTTCAGATCAGAATCCGACTCGGCGAAGATGCGACCTGCGATCGTCTATCTTCATGCGGGTGCTCTAATCCAAGGTTTTCGAGGATGGATACGTCCCTGGCAACTTCAAATTTATATCGATGCTGGATTTGTGCTGGCGTCGATAGACTATCGACTGGCACCGGAGACTAAACTCCCGGAAATACTAGCTGATGTTGAAGATGCGTACTACTGGGTCCGCGGTGAAGGAGCAAAACAATTCAACATTGATCCAGACCGTATTGCAGTTGTTGGTCATTCAGCAGGTGGCTACCTGGCGCTGTCGCTAGGCTACCGCGTGGAACCTCGCCCCAGGGCAGTTGTATCGTTCTACGGATACGGCGATGTTACTGGTGACTGGTACTCTCAGCCAAGCGACGTCTTTAACGAAGAGCCGAAAATCTCCGAGGATCAAGCGCGAAGTTCAGTCGGTAATAAAGTTATCTCGGGAACTCCTTTTGACATGGATCATCGACGCGGTGACTTTTACATTTGGTCTCGTCAACAGGGAGTCTGGCCTATAGAAGTCAGCGGCAGGAACCCGAAGGTCGATCAGGAGTGGTTTCGGTCTTTTGAACCCATTAGAAATGTGAACTCAGACTATCCGCCAACGTTTCTGCTTCATGGTGGAAAAGATACGGATGTGCCATTCGATCAAAGCGTCAGTATGGCGGAGGTACTTGAGAATCAAAGCATCCCTTATGAGCTAAAGACTGACCCTGAGTGGGGACATATGTTCGATGGCCCGTCACTTACTCCGGAACTCCAGGTCGTCTTCAACGACGTGATCAGTTTTCTCATTCGTCATACAAGGTAAGTGGGGACAATGCGTCGTGAATGGCAGCAACCATAGCCCAACGATGCGCTGCTAGATCTTTACCAACAGCCTTGGGCCAGGCGCTGTGGGTAACGATAATTGTTTCGGTCTTCGTGTTGACCCAGATAAGCTGACCGAAGATGCCTTGAGCCGCGTATGTTCCATCAGGCATCAGCCACCAGAGATAGCCATAACCCTCGTAGGCTTTTGAAGGAGTCGTTGACTCCTCCATCCATCCCTCCGGCAGCACACGGGTGCCGTCTGCCAACACGCCACCACCCATTGCGAATATACCAATACGCGCATAGTCTCTGAGGGTCGCATTTAAACAACAGCCGCCAAGCTCCACACCATACTTCACATCAATGTTCCAGCTCGCGTCACTTTCCATGCCAAATGGTTGCCAGATTTTACGTTCAAGGTAGGCTGATTCATTGTTTCCTACCGCGGCGCGTAGAATAGCCCCAACAAGGTTTGTTTCACCGGTTGAATAGTTAAATTTTTCGCCAGGTTTACCCGACGCCTCTAGCGAATTTAAGTGGGCGAACAGTTCCATTGCATTGGACCCACCCGCTATGCTGACGTCGGATTCTGGATCAGAATAATCCTCGTTCCAGTCGACTCCGGATGCCATATTCAAGACATTTTTAATAGTGGCACCGTCATAGGCGCTGCCACGTAACCTTGGTAGATAATCGGTGACAGGGTCATTTACGCTGGAAATATATCCATCTTGAATCGCTGCACCAATCAACATGGATGTCACTGATTTGGCAACCGAAAAAGCAATCCATCGACTAGTTTCGTCATTTTCAAGGCCATATTTCTCATAAACAATATTGCCTTGATGAAGAACCAGGAGCCCACCCACACTTAGCAATTTCATATGATCATCAAGGGAGAAAGTCTTGCCTTCCAAAGTGTAGGTCACGGCAGAAAAGTCCTGCAGAACGGAAGGCATTTCCAGCACATAGGCACCTGCCTTGATCGCTCGAGTTGGCAGTAAGCTATCGATGTTTCGAAATCCATTCTCTCTCTGCTCCTGGGACCAGAATAGAACAGAGGTTGGCTCCAGTTCGGCCCCGTCTTCCGCGATAACAGGGAAAGCTGCGAATAGAAAAATAATCAATGCACAGATTGTGACGATCGGACTTTTAAAAAACACAACGGAATCCTCTGAACCAGAACAGTCAGCATTCTTGCATAAATGGAAAAGACCTGCACTTGAACACTGAATCCAGATGTAAGCGATAACGCAACCAGGAAAACTACTGTAGCTGCGTTCGTTTTAACCCTTGAGGATACCGAGCGCTTTTCCTACTTCAACGAAAGCCACAATTGCTTGATCAAGATCGTCAGTGGTATGAGCGGCTGAGATTTGAACCCTGATTCTTGCCTGGTCACGAGGTACGACTGGAAAGAAAAAGCCGATGACGTAGATTCCTTTTTCCAACAGGAGAGCGGCCATCTTTTGTGCAAGCGGAGCCTGATAAAGCATGACAGGAATGATGGGATGCTCGCCAGGGCGGATATCAAAGCCCGCATCGATCATCTTTTTTCGAAAGTAGGCTGTATTCTTTTCAAGGCGGTCCCGCAACTGCGTAGTCGAGCTAAGCATCTCAAATGCTTTTAGGCTTGCGGCGACCAGCGGTGGCGGCAAGGTATTCGAAAAAAGATAAGGCCGTGAACGTTGACGGAGAATATCGATGATCTCCTGGCGCGCTGCGGTGAACCCACCTGACGCGCCGCCGAGGGCTTTGCCAAAAGTTGAAGTGATGATGTCGATTTCATCGAGAACCCCACAATGTTCAGCCGAGCCTCTACCGGTTTTACCTACGAAACCTGTGGCGTGAGAATCGTCCACCATGACCCAGGCGTCGTTGGCGTGAGCCAACTCGACGATGCGACCGAGGGGTGCGATATCCCCGTCCATGCTGAATACACCATCGGTCGCGATCAGGCGAATCCGCGCGTCCGAAGCCTGCTCCAGCTTTGATTTGAGATCCGTCATGTCCGCATGTTCGTAACGGTATCTCTGCGCTTTCGATAGCCTGACACCATCGATGATGGATGCGTGATTAAGTGAATCACTCAGGATCGCATCTTCTGGGCCGAGCAGGGTTTCGAAAAGCCCTCCATTAGCATCGAAGCATGAAGTGTAGAGAATCGCATCATCCATGTTCAGAAAATCCGCCACAGCGCGCTCGAGCTGTTGATGAGGCGCCTGGGTACCACAGATAAAACGCACCGATGCCAGGCCTAAGCCATACTCCTGAAGCGCTTCGATGGCTGCAGCGATGAGATCTTTGTCTTTGGCTAAACCCAGGTAATTGTTGGCGCAAAAGTTGAGAACTTCACCTGCTTCGACAGTGGCGATATTGACTCCTTGCG
>SMVA01270850.1_pt1 | contig 11534 bp, 11 predicted proteins | sample 2456451 | NCBI WGS metagenome assembly SMVA01 (sample SAMN11095933, study PRJNA526329) | marine sediment metagenome | biome: Marine sediment; feature: Surficial sediment; material: Deep marine sediment; isolation source: Hadal surficial sediment | place: Pacific Ocean | collected 2014-05 | depth...
AATACGAAGTACAGCATTCGACCTGTCCCGTTTCAGATTTCCGACCGCTATCAGGCAAGTCTGGTGAATTCGTACTTTGACGTTCTGGTGAGTTATGGCGACGAGTACGAAGTGTTGAGTTTCCGTGATCTGATCGAGGTAAAGGTAGTTGGCGAAGGTGACCTCGATGTGCAGCTACGCAATCCCGAATACGACCTGACCCGCAGCATCAAGCAGGTGTTGTACGGTTTTCAGGGAGGCAACAGCATTTTTGCCAACGTGCAGAATCCCGTGAGCTTCGTGGGATACGTATCCGCCGACGCATTGCTTCCACAGGCACTGGTGGAATTTCGAATTGTTTTGAACGACGTTCTTGGCGAGTTGAGTGCCGACGGGGAAGGTAAGTTCTCGTTCGAACTGCTCGATCCCGAAGCGGGTGACGGCGCGCTCGCTGTGGAGATTGCTGAGAAATACGGATTCCAGCCCATGGCGGCCAGCTTGTTCGATACCAATCGGTTCTACTTTTATCTGACGCTTGGCAACGAGGATACGCTCGTGCAGATTCCGATTCCGGAATCGCTCTCCGAAGAAGCTTCGAGGCGCGGGATCGAAGAAGGCTTAAAACGTTTTTCCACGGGTTTGTTGAAGACGGTGGCTCTGGTGGTGCCCGAAGCCCCGCCACCCTACATGGGGCGGCAAGGTGCGATGGGCAATCAATATTTGCAGCTCAGAGATTTCCTGCAGAGCGATTTCAGCGTGGAGGACACCGACCTGACCGATGGTGTGGTGCCCGACAGTGCCGATCTGCTGATGGTGCTCGATCCAGAAGCTTTGGATGAAACCGAGCTATTTGCTGTGGATCAATTCCTCATGAAAGGCGGCACCGTAGTACTCGCCGCCGCTCCGTTTTCGGCCAAACTGACACAACAGTCGTTGCTGGCGACCAGACGGTCTACCGGCCTGGAGGATTGGTTGGCACACCACGGCGTGAGCATGGCCGACAAGCTGGTCATGGATCCGCAGAATGCCGCGTTTCCGGCGCCTGTGACACGAAACGTCGGTGGGTTCAGCTTCCAGGATCTGGTGATGCTCGACTATCCCTATTTCATCGATGTCCGCGGAGAGGGGCTCAACGAGGACTCGATTATCACCTCGGGATTGCCGCAGATCACGTTGACCTGGGGTTCGCCGGTAACCATCGATGCCGAACTGAACGCTGGCCGTAATGTCGTTGAGCTGCTGCGCAGTTCCGAAGGCAGTTGGCTGTCTGAAAGTACCGATGTCATGCCTAAGCTCACCGATCTGGGCTTGAGCGGATTTGCGCCCGAAGGGGAAACCGGCAGCCATTTATTAGGCGTCTTGCTGGAGGGGAGGTTTGACTCGTTTTTTGCTGGAAAGACATCGCCACTTTTGCCTGGCGAAAGCACGCCTGAGGATACGGATGACGATACTGCGGAAGACTCCGAGGACTCGTCCTCAGACACATTAGGCATTGTGACGGCCGTGATAGAGCGTTCTCCGGAATCCGCGCGTCTGTTCCTGTTTTCCTCAAATGACTTTCTATCCGATCAGACCCTACGCATGGTGGGATCGGCAGATGGCACGCTTTATGGTAACTCGGTGCAGTTGATGGCGAATGTAGTTGATTGGTCGTTGGAGGATCAGAGTCTTTTGAGCATTCGTTCCCGCGGGCACTTCAATCGTACTTTGCCGCCGTTGGATGCCGGTGAACAGGCGTTCATCGAGTATCTGAACTACGGTTTGGCACTGCTGGGTGTTGCTGTCGTGTTCTTTATTTACCGACGACGCAGGCAGGGCACAAGATTGAAACATGAAGCCTGGCTGGCGGGAGGAGGGGTTGCATGAACACTCGATTGTCGATGCTGATGATTATTGCAGGCGTACAATTGCTGATCGTCGCCGCCTTGCTGCTTGCTTCAACGTCTTCTACCAGTGACGGACCCGAACCGTTCCTGAGCTTTGAGCCTGAGTCGATCGACCGGGTGATGCTCGACAATGGCGATGGGGGTGAGCTGACGCTGGCGAGGTCCAATGATGGTTGGGCATTGGCAAACGGGATGCCGGCCGATGACGAAAAGATGACCGGTGTACTGAGTAAACTGCATGAACTGAAGCGATCGTGGCCAGTGGCTACGAGCAGCGCCATCCAGAATCGGTTCGAGGTGGGTGATGACAAACACCAGCGTCATGTTCAGCTTTACGCGAGTGAAGACCTGCAAGCCGATTTTTATCTTGGCACCTCACCCGGCTATCGACGGGTGCACGCACGCGAGATCGACAGTGGCGATATTTTCAGCATAGATTTTTCCAACTACGAGATACCGACCACGGTGGACGAGTGGTTGGACAAAACATTGCTCGGTGCAAGCGGCGAAGTAACCGAAGTGGCGCGGGAAGATTCGTGGCGACTCAACAAGGGTGAGGAAGGTTGGCTGCTCGATGATGTGACCGCGGATCAGGACGCCGCCGACCGGCTCGTCCGGCGTTTTGCGGATTTGCGCATCATGGGCGTTCTCGTTGATGAAGATGGCGGGGCTACCACCGCCGAAGGGGTCGAGCTTCGTGCGACCTTCCAGGTTTTCGATACAGACGGGCAGCAAACCTTGGAGATCTACTATCGAACCGAGGAAGACGATTACCTGGTGCAGGGTGATCGAGTGGTGGGTACCTTCACCCTTGCCACCTATATCGCCGAACAGATGGTGATCGACCGAGAGGAGCTGATTCCGGAGGCGGAAGAGTCGACGACAGATTCCTCCTGATAAGGGGGTCAGCGAAATTGCCGGAAATGAGCGTTGATTGATCTATACACCTGGCCAACACCCAACGGACGCAAGGTATCCATTGCGCTGGAGGAGTTTGCGCTCGACTACGAGGTGATTGCGGTGGATATCACTCAAGGGGATCAGCACGAGCAAAAATTCCTCGAGATCAGTCCCAACGGTAAGATCCCCGCGATTGTGGATCGCGATGCAGATCGCACCCTGATGGAATCAGGCGCGATACTCATCTACCTGGCAGAAACACACGATCGATTCTTAGGCGACGACAGGTGGCAAACCCTGGAATGGCTCATGCTGCAGATGGGGGGCGTGGGTCCCATGCTCGGCCAGGCACACCACTTTCTCCACTTCAATCCCGGTAAAGCACGCTACGCCGAGGAGCGATACGCGGCTGAAGCGAAAAGGTTGTATACCGTGCTCGACACTCGGTTGCGCGACAGAGAGTACCTGTCCGGCAGCTATTCCATTGCCGACATGGCTACGTGGCCGTGGATTTCCCGCTATGAATGGCAGGGCATCAATTGGGAGGATCATCCTCATTTAATGCGCTGGTACCGGACCATTGCGGAACGTCCTGCGGTCCAACGAGGTTATGATGTACCGAAATTCGTCAATGCGATTCCGCTTCCCCCCTAGCCTGGATTATTCATGAAGAAGCGTAGCGAGGTTGGGTCGAGGGCAATTCGCAAGCGAATTGCCAGAGTAGTAAAAAGCCGGGCCTCGCAGGCAGTTTGCCTTGCAAACTGCCGAGCACCCGGAGGGAGCACGCCCGCCTGCGAGGCCCGGTGTTTTGCTGCTATCGGCGACCACAGTCGCTTGTTCATGAATAACCCAGGCTAGGAGCATTCAGTGTGAGTTCAGTCAGAGCGGCTAATATACGGTCGATGAAATGGCTGATCTCATGGACGCTCGTGTTCTCCAGCTGCGTCGCGCAAGCGGCGACGTTCGAGTATCAGGCGTACATCGGTGGAATAAAGGCCGGACACGCCACCGTACACGTCGATTTGGGCCAGGAATTTTACGAGGTTTCCGGGTCTGCGCGTGCGGAAGGACTCGTGGACGCTCTTAGCAGCTGGTACACGAAATTTTCGAGCACAGGTAAATTCGTGGCAGGCAACGCCGAACTCATCGAGTATCGATACATCGAAAAAGGCGATCACAAACGGCGCGATGTGAGCGTTCGCGATGGCGAGCTACGAGTGATAAAAAACGGTAAGGAACGACCGTTACGGCCCGCCTTCCCCGGGGTTGATGTGCTGACCGCGCTCTATATAAACCCAAACTGCGAAGAAGAGAAACAACTCCACTCCGGTCGGCATTGGTATGTTCTCAAACGGATTGGGCCGGATGCAGACGTTTGCCGATATCACGTTATCGACGACGATGGCGATAGCTACGACGCGGAGTTCGTTTATGGCGAACGTGAAAACCTCATCATACCTGTGAGCATCACGATCAGCGGTTTCCTGACCGGCCGGATGGTGCTGGTGGAACACGAAAAGTAAATCTCTCCGTTGTTCGATATTCTCCATTTATCGAGGGGGAGGTGATGAAGGGAGCTGGACACCATGCAGAGCACCTGCAGACAGGGCGGAAGGTGACCAGAAGAAGTAGAGATTACAGGTTGGCGAGCGCTTCGGTGATGACGGCGATTTCGTGTTTGGCTGTCTCGGGTGGATAAGGTTCCGAGGTTCCCACGCTCCAGACCGGGGCCGGCCAGGCGGCGTCGTCCTGGTGACGGGCGATGACGTGGATGTGAAGTTGCGGCACCTGGTTACCAAGTGCGGCGACGTTGATTTTGTATGCGCCGGTGGCGTTGATCAGTGCGCGGGACACGGTCTCGATCTCCTGGAAGAGAAGGTTGCGTTTGCGCTGGGGAACGTCGTGTAGTTCGGTTAAACCCTCGAGGCGCGGCACGAGGATGCACCAGGCAAACCGTCGGTCATTCATCAGCAGCAGGCGACTGAAGGACAGATCCTCTATGAAGAAACAGTCGGCATCGAGTCGTGCATGAAGTTCGAAGGACAAGTCGGCTGCTTCAGCTGTGTTGTAAGCCGTAGCGGCGCTGGTAGACGTCGAGCTTGACGATGTCGATCAACATTTCTGCGCACTTCAGTGCCGACTGTCCAACCTTGGAGTTTGGACGATCTTCCAGATTGAGGTAGCGTTTGACCGCCATGAGTTGACGCTGCTGATCCATGCTGAGTTCGTCGTAGCGCAGCAGTTCGTCCGCGCGCGCGACGAGTTTTTCTACAGCGAGGCGTTTTGGAGTTTTGGGTGGTCGGGTTGGCATCGCTTTTTTCGTCCATACAAGAGCAATGTTGCAGGCAATATACTAAGCCCGTCACGATTGTAATGCTTCATGGGCGCTCGGCGGCAAGTGCATCAGCCGGGCTGGCAGTATCAGAGTTTGGGATACCCACCGACCCATACCGGGCTCGACCAGGCTTGAGCATCGTTAGCCTGGCGGACCCGGAGGTAATAATAGTCGCCTTCGCGATCGCTCGAGTCGGTGAACTCGAAGCTGATGTCTCGTTCGCCTTTTGTGACGACGCGCCGTAGTACGATGCGGTCGGTATAGGCATCCACTTGCAGATGCTGGGTGGTGCGGCCGTTCTCGAGGTCGCGAACCCTGAGTTTTACCAACGCTGCATCGATGTTCTGCGGTCGCCGGTAAAGTGGCGGAGCGCCCCCGGTCTCTCGCGACGATTCCAGTTTGATGTGCAATTCGGTGTTGCGCCGAATTCCGGACAGTTTGAGCAGGATGGAGCTCGTATCGCCACGGCTCTGGGTGGCGAAGTGCAGGAGATTTGGATCATCTTTGTCAATGGCTAACGATTGAAAAAAACGGTTGTGAAAATCCTGGCCGGTGGCGTTCAAAAGTTTTGCGTTGGCGATCTCGATCGTGCCCCGCCAGTTGCGCCAGCCCCGAGGGTTGTCACCCGGATGAAGTGGTTTGGAGTCCGAGGCGAAACTCAAAAGGAAGCTGTCTTCACTGACGATCTTGTCGTTTTCGTTCTTGTAGTAGTCCTGTTGCCAGATTTCTTCGTCGTTTTTGATGAGGGTGATGGTGTCTATGGCGGCCGTACCGATAACCCGGCCGGTAATCAACCGCTCGGTGGCGAAGGGTGCGCGCTGACCCATAACGGTGCCATTCACACTCATCTTCATGATGATGCGATCGCCGGTGGTGGCATAAGCCCGTAGCGACTTCATTGCATCGAACAAGGCATCGGTTGTCTTCTCGTTTGCCAGCAAAGCCCCCAGGCCGCCACGTTGGCTCAGCGATCCGCCCATGGGTGCGGTGTACCCGGGTTGACTCAAATGGTTATCGGACGCTGCGGTGAAGCCGACCTGGTGACCGTGGTTGAGGTACATGCGGCCGAACCATTCGAAATTACCATGTTGCGACATGATCTCGACCAGGGGTTCGAGCTCAGGATCGTTTTGCCGATAATCGCCCGCCTGATGAGCATGTGGGATGACCACCACGTCCGCGGTGTCGGAACTTGCGCGCAAACCGGCGTACAGCTTGGAAAGTGTTGGATAGAATTGAACCGGTATGCGGTCGCGGCGCTCGGGCGTACGGAACAACACGTTATGGTGGCCGCCGTGAAGGTTGTTTACGGTCCATTCGTATCCGAGGTAAGCGATGAACTCACCCTCTTCGGTATATTCGCGAACGTTGTTCCGCAGCACCTCCCACTCGTAGTCGTCCATCCAGATGTCGTGCTCGGAGTGGGTGACGTAGTCCAGTCGCGCGTCGTCCCGTGCCCATGTCATGAAACGTTCCGGTGTGCCAACACCTTCGGCGAACCCGGAATGACCGTGGGTATCCCCCCAGTAAATGCGATGCCCGGGGCTGTCTTCGACTAAGACAGGATTTGTGTCTCCCTTGATGGATGCGTCGGTGCTCTCGATGGTGAAATGATAGACACCCGGTTCGTTCAGTTTTATCTCGCGCAATAAAGTTATGGGTTTGCCGTCGGCGGCAATATCCCTGAACGGTTCGCCGTTTATCAATATCTTCCAGGCGGGTAGTGCCCCGGTGGCTCTGTTGTAGTTCTCATCTTCCGCGCGCACCGACAGGGTAAAGGGTTCGTTCGTTGCAACGATGGATGGTGCAAAACCATGCACTCCGGCAACACCTGCACCGGTAACCACGACCGGTTGAATTGGCAACGTGTAGAAGTGCCCGCCGGCCACAAACGCAAGGTAGACGGGCAAAGGCATTCGGTCGCTCGAAAAGGAAGGCATAAGAAAACCGCGGCTACCGGCGCTCGTGTCACCATAGGTGACCGTTACCCGGTCATCGGCACTCAAAGTGCCGGAAGCGAGACGGAATACGAGCGTATCGATGCTGCCACGAAAACCGCCGTGCATGCCCTGGACGGGTACCGTGTCAGCGCTGAACGAAACCTCGCTGTTACTCGAAGTGATTGAGATGTAGTTGTCTTCCTGAGGCGAGGTAGATTGCCAACGACCATAGTTGGGCATGAAGTGACGGGCAATCAGGAAACCGCCGCCGGTCTGGATGGACTTGCTGCCCACCGTATAGACCTGCTTGACCGTGACGTAACTCATTGCGACAAATGGCCCGAGGTCTGCCTGCAACTTGCCGATCGCATCGGGTTGTTCATCATGGAGGGAAAGCTCCTCGACGTAGGCATCGAGGGTCGATTCGCGGCCCAGAAGTCTTTCCGGATAGACAAGCGCTCGAGCAAGGATGGCGGTGAGATTCACCGGCAAGTCGCCACCGTCGAGGGCAAATGCGTTCATCCAGTCCCAGAGCACGCGCGCACGTTCGGTTTGATTCGTCGCATTTGTTGCCGATTCCCGAACGTCAGACTTCAACTTCTCCACTCGGGCGCGTAGATCATTGGTCAAGTAGTCGACACCCTCTCGGAGTTCGGCGGCCTCGATGGTGAGAGCGGACTGAAAAAGCAACAATGCAGCGAGAACCGCCAGCGGTTTTGGCATTGGGTCTGTCTCCTGTTGAGCCCGTAGTGTAGCGGCCAAATCTGTGAACGGCACCCGATGCTGAGGGGCGTTCGGAGGTGATGCTGGTTTACCTGCCGCAAATCGGCTATAACTTTCGTTTGCGCGCGCTGAAGCGAGGAAACGCCATGGGCGAGGCGATAGATTTAGCCACGGCCGAGATCGAGCTCGATTTGAGTTGGATGGGCAAACAAGGGGAGTGGGGCACGAAGGTCTCGCCCAGCAAATACGGTTTGACGCTCGCCGACATCCAGGTGGGTGCCTACGGGGATCCGCCGGACCATAGCGATAACATGACCGGCCGGCCGCGGGGCGCGGGCGTGCGTAACGACTCCTACCGCATCGGCGGCTATTCGATTCGTACCAAGACCGAAATCTGGCTCGAAAACGCCTCGTTTCTCTATGAGGAAGCGTTGCAACGCCAATGGAGTTCCGCCACAGACGTACCCTGGCATACCATTAAACCGCTTCCCGACGATATCGAGGAAGCAGAGTGTCAGTTGGCCACCTTTCTGACCGAGGTGGAATTTGTCGCGGGTGATGTACCGGCCCGGTGGATTTCCGAAACGACACCCGACTACTTCGAACCACGCAACGTATTGTTGGCCCAGGTGATGGACGAATCCCGTCACATGGATGTATTCCGCAAGCGCGCGCTCGCCAACGGGGGCGGATTGATGCAGGCGACCGGTGGCACGGCGGGGGTTGTCGGCAGCATCGATCTCGCGCGGGATTTCACGGAAATGTCCACGAGGCTGCACATTTCCGGGGAAGGAGCGGTGCTCACCATTTTCCGTATGGGAGAGCTCATGGCGTACAACGATGCCGAGAAAGCCATCTACCGTCTCTGCGCCCAGGACGAGGCTCGCCATGTTGCCTTCGGGGTGATGCATATGCGTTACATGTCCACCGAAGCGCCCGAGCGCCACGAAGAGATCGAATGTTATCTGGACGAGGCGGAAAGACAGATTCTCGCTGGCTCGCAGAATCCGGCCGGTAACCAGACAGCGAGTTCCGAAGCGCTGGCTGTCTTGTTGGGTGGCGGGAAGGACAAATACGACGAGGGTTTCAACAAGCTCATGGCTATTCGCAAGCGGCAGCTTCAGGAGTATATGAAGCGGGTGCGGTCAGCCGGGTTCGGGGCGCGGTTCGACAATGGCCGGTCTCGCGTTCAGGGGATGATCGAAGCAAGCGCTGCGTGATCACCATGGCCGCCCGATTGCGGTCAATAAGCAGCAAGACGGCAAAAAATGCTGCGGACGGCAGTTTCTGAAATTCGTCCATCATTCGCGCATCAAAGGGAGGCACTTTCGTGGCGAAGGCAAAGGCCAGCCAGGCCGCCGCTGACAGTAAACAAGGACAGCCCGGTGCCATCGATGGTATTCCGCAGCCCAAATTCGACTGGGCAGGCAGAAGCAATCAATGGGGCACCCGTGTCAAACCCGGCAAACACGGCTTGCGTTTAGGTGATCTCAACGTGGGCATCTACGGAGAAATACCCGAGCATTGGCCGGATCAGACCCGTAACCCCAGAGGCGCGATTCCGCGCAAAGGCGTCCCCCCGGTCGGATATTCGATTCGCGATAAAGCGGGTCTCTGGGCGGATTGTGCTGCCGATCTTTATGAGGAAGCGATTCAACGGCGCTGGGCGCCGGCCACCGATGTGCCGTGGGACACGGTAAAGCCGCTGAACGAAGGGCTCGAAAGGGCCATTTGTCAGGTTTGCACCGAACTTTGTCAGTACGCCAATGGCGATATTGAATCCATCAGCAGCTGGCAGCATCAGATGTCGTATGGTTATCACGAAGTGAAGCAGTTCCTCGCCACGGCTGCCTTCGATGGCGCTCGACAGTTTGAAGCCTTTCGCAAACGTGCGTTGTGTAACGGGGGCGGCCTGGGATTAGAAGGTCCCGGCAAGGTCAACCGGATGATTCTCGAAAGCCGGGGAGGCTGGAGCGAGGCGGTCATCTACCTGTTTCTCCTGCGTGGCACGTTCACGATGACGATGTTGCGTTATCTCGAACGTGCAGCCTACAACGATGCGGAACGTTTCCTGTATCGCCACGCCATGCAGGACAAGGCGCGGCATCTCACCTACGGTCTTGAACATTTGCAGTACGCCATCGCGCATCAGGAGGATATGGCACTCATCATGCAGCAGTTGATGTTCATCGGTGATCGCATATTCGCCCGTGAAATGCGCGACAACGTGTTGCGCGAGGCACTCGCGGTGGTTTTCGCCGGAGGTATCGAGAGGGCGGGCAGCGATGGCATGGCCGTTTATCGCGAGATGATGACGGACTTTATGGAGACCTACCTCGGCAGCTGCAGCTGGCTTGGCGTGAAGCGAGACCTGGAGATGATGCCTGGATTGTTGACCCAGTATGTGAAGGGAAGCTAGATGGCGCAGTTTCCAACGGTCGCGTGGTTCAAGGCGGTTTCCAGGGTGTTCAACACCGACGAGTCCTACCGTGGCGCAGGCGGGGGTCAATGTCATTGTCAGGCGGGCATCAAAGTAGGTAAACGGGTGTTCCTGCTGGTGTTCGAGGGATTCGAATGCGTTGACGTGAGCGAAGTGGAAGTGTCCGAACTCATGGATTTTTATCTGGAAATGCCTCTCAAAGACTGGAAGGCCATGATTCAGGACATTGCGGACAACGGGGCCGCAAGTTTGCACTACACGCTCAATACGCTGGATCTGGCGAGAGAAGCGGGCCTCTCTCACTCCGTGCATGGCGATCAGTATCGCGAGGATCTGTTTTTCCGTTACAACCAGACCTTTCAATTTTTCTTCGATGCCTCAGCACGCGTCAAGACGACCTTCGCTTAACCCTCATGTGATAATAATCCACGGCGCAGACCGCCTACGGCTCGCGTTTTAACAGGCAAACTACGCACTTTAAGCTACGCGCGTGCTGATTTTCACTCAGGTCACATAACCTAGCGTATGTGACCTGAGTGTAAATCTGTGCGAGCACTACGTCCGTACCCATTTTGCCTGTTATGACACGTCTGCGCGCGCACATTATTGTCACATCAGGGTTAGCTGACATTGCTCAGCACGAGATTAACCACCACAATCACCATCACAACGAACACGATAGTGAGACCGATGCCAACGGCGATGAAGTGGGAGAGTTTCCCGCGGGCGAAGTCTCGTTCCCGGTTGCGGCTTGATTGCACGCCGAAGGCCGCAGATATTGCGCTGCCAATAACCTGCAGGAGACTTAAGGGTCTGTCGTCTTGTTTTTCGGGTGAGGGGTCGGGATCGTCCATGGCAGGAATTATATGTCGTTAGATCCGGTGGCCGAAGCGAAATCGGCCGCTATCTCCGGCGTGCATAGTCCCAACGCGGAGAAGCTGTGCCAGGTGCGCAAGCGTCTCGAGTGCGCTACGGCGCGGGAGATGTTGGCAATCGCTCACAAGTCGATCGATGCTGATCGTCGTTGGATCGGTTGCGAACGTGAATCAGCATTCCGTGTGTTTGGGATCGTTGAAGATCTCTAGCCCGGATATTGCACGAGGACGCAGAGTTTTGGGTGAGAGATCGTGGTCGTCATGACGGCTCGTGATCGAAAGCGTAGCCCTAGCTACGGAATTGAGGCTTCGCAAAGCGAACGCGCTGAACATCCGGCGTCTTGGCGGCCGCGAGATCCAGCCAGAAACTGCGGAGGCGCCTAGGTGACACTTCGAGCATATTCGAAGTATAGAAAATTTCTAATAATTTCAGAATGTTAACCATCATATGCGCCG